>Ga0307990_1002333_pt1 | contig 15248 bp, 15 predicted proteins | sample EllFjometagen129_FD_203168 | JGI IMG/M metagenome (GOLD analysis project Ga0307990, IMG submission 203168) | Marine microbial communities from Ellis Fjord, Antarctic Ocean - #129 | ecosystem: Environmental > Aquatic > Marine > Unclassified | place: Southern Ocean | collected 2014-10-08
CCAATTTTTGTATCATGAAATCGATGTCTTTCTTTTTGGTAAATATACCCCCATGCTGAGGGGCGATGCATTCGATGTCCAACTTTTCTATCTGTCTCATGGCGTATGAAAGTGCACTGCCGCAGGGCATCACTGTGCGATGAAAAATCAATATCTCATTGATGGGGCATGTCTTATGTTGATACCGACATACTTCGTAGTTCAGGCATTCATAACACTCCTCTTCAATTTCCTGAAATAATTTGTTTGTATTGAGAAAACTACCGAACAGATCGCTTGAGAATAAGATCTTTGATCCTTCGTCATAGGTGACGAAGCTTCCACGGCTATGTGAATATGGTGTGGCAATGAATCTTATCTTACGGTTCTTCAATGGGAGTTCGAAATTAATATCGTTTATCGTCTTCAGATGATTATAGGAACTCTTATGAAGATAAAAGGAAATAAAGGGGATGTTATTCTTCTCTGATAAAATTTTGAGGTTGGGGTTATCACAGAGACCGAGAACATTTTGCATGGAACCGCACAAATCAGGATCGTAGTGCTGGTACACTAGTGTTGTTATTTGAGAGGGTTTAACACCGACCTGCATAATCTTCATCATGACAGTAGGAAAGTCAGATCTGCTTCCTGCGTCTATAAGAACGACTTCATCTTCATCGACAATCAGGTAGGGGTGACAACAGATCTCAGATTCCCTATCAAAGGTACCTACCCAGTATATCCCCTCACCAATTTTTATGGGACCGGCGTAATTTGCATAATTTTCCATAGTAAGCTCACAGGTGGTTATACAGTTCCAATCACAAAATATGCGTTCATGTCATCTTTATTTTTCAGGGGAACCTTGCCCCTTTTGATGAACTCAAAAAATTTTTTTGTCCGTCTGTATGTCTCTTCCGATATGTTGACTTGTCCCGCTTTCCCCGCCGATTCGAATCTCGACGCAATATTCACATTGTCGCCAAAGACATCGAACTGCAATCTCTCCTTACCGACGACACCGGCAATAACGGAACCGGAGTGGATCCCTACTCTCATCTGAAAGGGATATTCAATGTTCTTATTGAATTCATTTATATATTTTTGCATTTCCAGGGCAGTAAGGATTGCATAATATGCATGATCGTCCAATTGCGTCGGGGCGCCGAAGGCGATCATGTAGGCGTCGCCCACTGTCTTGATCTTGGTCCCCTTAAATTGTGATACGATGTCATCGAAGGCACAAAACAATCTGTTCAAAATATCAATCAAATCAGTATTAGATAATCGTTCCGCCATTTTAGTGAAGCCGACAAAATCGGAAAAGAGTATTGTGCAATCGTATGCACGGGGTGAAAACCGGTCAGCGTATTTTATCTCCTCCGCCACCACCGCGGGGAGTGTATTTTTTAGCAATCTGTCGACTTTATGCTGAAGCACCATATAATTTTTTATCAACTCCTTTAATAACTTTTCCTGAAGTGTGTTATCCTCAATAATCGCCGTCGCTTCGAGGTACACTTCAATTAAATTATAGGTAGCTGTAAGGTGGGTCGTATTGGCTTGCAATAGATTCGTGATAGAATCTGCTTTCATAACAACTTCCAAGTCGCGTCTCAATCATGTTTTCGGGGGAGCTTCAATCACCAATGCTTCATGCGTTATGTATGTGCCGCCCCCGACTCAATCTGTACCACAGAGGGGCTTGTCGTGACAAGCCGAAAAACATAGGAATAGCTGTCCCTCTGTTTAAAAGTTAATCGCCCTTCTTCGCAATGACGACCATGCGGTTGGTCATGCTTCCGTAATCCCCTGTTGGGAAGATCGAGGAGCAACTTCCCCTCCGCCATCAAGAGGCGAAAGGCCTCAGAGATAATCTTTCTGTTTCCCTCGTCATCGGCGAAATATTCAAAGGAACTGGCCATTACGATGACGAAGGTGAATTCCTGTGAGGGCAACCCGGTGTTTCGCGCATCGCCCCGAATAAAAACAGTATCAAACTCCTCACGCCGGTAACTTCCGCCTCAAGTCGCTTTACATAGGGGTCTTCCCAGAATATCTTTTTGACCATATGCAAACTCTCCGAATTAGCCACAGCACCTTTTTATACAATTTCATAACACAAAGTGCAATGAAATGGCGGCAGATTGAAATATGATAGCTCAGTAAAAAGTCAATTTTCTCGTTTGATGACCATTCCGGGGATGATTTCGGAGCTTGGCTGAAAATCTAAAACTCGCGCTAAGGCACTCAAATACTTAGATTTCTTAACGTCAATCACCGCTATCATCTGTTTCCCGAAATGCTCAAATCCGGTCGAAAATGACTTTTTACCGATTCGTCAAATATGGGGTGGATGAGAAACATGGTTGTTACATAGGGATCATGGGGAAATGATGCCGAAGGCCGGAGAGACCTTCGGCATCACCCTTTCTGCTACTTGAATTCATGGACAAGGATGAAGTCATTGGCTGCGCGCGTGCCATGACAACCGATACATCCTGCGGGCTTTCCCGATGGACCTGCCTTACCGTCGGGTGTGTATTTGGCCCAAAACCAATCGCCGGCATCGGGATTATAACCGGTGACCTTGTACATGACCGTAATTGCCTTGAGTTCCTTGTCTGTTCCATAATTTTCCTTTACCGCAATGGAACCATACTGGACAGGTGGCTGTGGCGAATTCAAGGCCCTGTCATTGACAAATACCTTGTGCAGTGGACCATGGGGCGCCCGTCCCGGCTGCATGCCTTGATGATCGGGCCAAAAAGACCATTGTGTATAAGGGGATTCCTGAGTGATATATTTCCACAATGCATCAGGATCGGGCGACGGCATCTCAGCAAATACAATAAATCCGACTATGACAGAGACCGAAATAACACCAATACTCATAATGAACTTTTTCATAACAAGCTCCTTTCTTTAATGGTTTACATTGTGAAGGGATGTATTATCCCTCCACCCTTGGGGCATTGAAGCTCTCCGCAAGCATTTGCGGGGAATGCGCTTGCTGTTCAGCTCAATGATTCTGATGATGCCACGTTGCTCGCGGCGGGTATCTCATCACCCCTTATCAGCGGGCATGCGACCAGTGACCGAGGGAATCAGTGTCTCTGTCGCAGAATGACATAGTCCCGCCGATCTCTTATTTTGAGCGGTTAGCGTGAGGAGTGAAAACTGAAGCAGTGGAATGTTCGGCCTTCTTGGAATTACCGCATAGAGGCGGCATGATTGTGACGTGGTCTGTGACCTGCCGGTATTGGAGGGGAAATCTCTTTTGTATGAGCCCTGTAGTCGATAGTAGCAAAAGCGGGGACCAACAGCAAGAAAAGAATGCTGAAGTATTTTAATCCACAGATTTCGCAGATTACAGGGATTAGTCTCATCACTTTAAGTGCGATGCGAAATCTGTAGGGTTTAATTCCCCGCAGCTTGATGCGATAGAAACGACAAAACGCTCATTTTGATACCCCGCTGCTTGCGGCGAGGTAATTCATTTGATTTTAATGGAAATCAACGATCTTGCTATGTTTGAGCTGCTCATGTTGTGTCAATGAAAGGTGGGCTTCTTCGTTTTATCGGGCCGCTCGTCACCCTGTCTCTCGAATGCATCGTCGCGAATTTCATTGAGAGCGGCTTCCAGCAGACCCTCACAGAACCTTCTTCCTGCAATTTCAGCGACTCTTGATTGATCATTGAGTAGAAATGTGGTACCGAGGGCAAGCAGAAGTTCATCGGAAGGCCAACCCTTTTCAGCAGGAACGTTTTCCGGAATATCCAGTATTTCTTCTGCCCCTGCGTCACCCCGTTCATAGCCTTCCATATCTTCATGATATCTCGATGCCTCTTCTGAAGATGAAGCAACGATAAACCAGTCTTCATCATGGTCTTCCGTTGTAACCCAGTACAATTTCATTTATTTTTCTCCAATTTATTTCATTGAAATAGAGGGATCACTCGCATTTTCGATCAGCGCTTCCAGATTCTTTCCGGTGATATCAATAGTATATATACGCGTGGCGATTCCCGAAAATCCCGCTCTTTGCAGTATATCATTTTCTGTAAAGCTGCTGAAGATTATTCTGCCGTCGAAATACCAGGAAGGATAGAACCCGCAGATTCCTGGGGGTGTAACTCTCCGTGTGCCGGCCGATGAAAGAGTATGAATAAAGATGGCGCCGGCGGGTTCATGGAGGCCCTCCATCGATTCGCTTGGGACATCTGCATCGAAGAGCAGATACTTTTTATCCGGTGAGAAGGTAAAGGAGGTGGCGCTTGAAACTCCATAATTCACGACGATGTCCTTATAGGATGCTTTACCTATCGTCCCCGCATCCACATCGATCGTATACATGTTCCCATCGCCATGGCATAGGATATATCCGTCCTGGGAAGCCCATGTCGGGGAATAGGTATTAACCGCCGGCCTTCCGGTAAGGCAGCGATATCCGCTGTCGTCTGATCTGAGAAGCGATATATAAGCGTTTCCCCTTCGATTTTCATAGCACTTTTTCGTAGAGTCACCAATAAATATTTTGATTATTCCGCTTATTTGTCTATATACTGTGGTACTAATCGCTTTTTACTGATATTTCCTGGGCACAGGCATCTTCAAACAACCATGATGCATAGGCATGTAAGGGGTAAAAAGAGGCTGGGCGTGAAAAGCCCTCTCGATATGGAGAAATCTTTATCGATTGATAGATAATTATGTATCACCGGCATGGGCGACGTTCACGATTTCATAAAGAGTAAGAGGGCGAAAAGGCGTTGAAGACACTATCGGAAATATTCACTCTATTAAAAAAGAACCTCCCCGACTATGAGGAACGCCCCCAGCAGATTGCAATGGCCGAGGAGGTTTTTCGCTGTCTCTCGGAGGAGAAAAGCCTTCTTATCGAGGCGGGCACGGGTGTGGGAAAGTCCTTTGCCTACCTCATTCCTGCGATTATGTCGGGAGAAAAGACGATCCTTTCCACCTCTTCGCTGGCCCTCCAGGATCAGCTTGTAAAAAAGGATCTTGTCTTTCTCCGGAAGGTGCTGCCCCGGAAATTTTCCTATGATCTGCTGAAGGGGAAGAATAATTATCTCTGCCGGAAGAGGCTTCGCGATTACGAGGGGACGGGGAAGACATACGAGCGCTTTATAACATGGATGTCCAAGACGAAGAAGGGCGAAAAGGGGGAACTCCCCTTTGTCCCGCGATTCTGGTCCGAGGTTTGCGGCGATTCACAGGACTGCAACGGCAGGCTGTGCCCCTTCTATGACGAATGTTTCTACTACCGGCATTACCGGAAACTCCATACAGCGGACATCCTGGTAGTCAACCACCACCTCCTTATCTATGACCTCCTTTCCGATTTTAACGTACTCCCCTTTCATAAGCAGCTTATCATCGACGAGGCATCCGACGTGGATGATGTTATTGCGGCAGTCCTGGGAAGCACCCTCAGTCATTCCCGGACATCGTGGATGCTCTATCGTTTGAGGGCCCTGAAAATTATAGTGGACCCTCTCTTTGCCGTGGCGGATTCTTTTTTCAAAAAGGCGGTCATTCCATCCCAACCCGTTTCCCCCATCCCTCCGTCGGTGATAGAAAGTCTGAAAAAATTCAGGGGAGATCTGGCGCTGAAAAAGACCCTTTCCACGCTGAAGAAGCATAAAAAGTCTGCCGTCGACAATGAACAGAAGGACAGGATCGAAACGACGACAGGCTATGTGGAGTCCTTTGCAGCCGATCTCGATGATTTTATCGGACAGAAGAACAAGGACAGGGTCTATTATATAGAGGGAAACAGGGATTCACTGGAATTGAAAAGCAGCCTTGTAGAATCACAGCAGGCCTTCGGTATGCTTCGGAGTGTTTACAAAAGCGTGATTATGACGTCGGCGACACTCACATCGGGGGGAGATTTTCAATTCATTAAGAGGAGGCTGGGCATCGACGGCTTCGAGGAAAAGATCGTCGGTTCACCCTTCGATTATAAGGAACAGTCGCTGCTCTATGTCAATAGACGCCTCCACCGGCCTGTCGGCGGCAATGATGAGACCTTCCAGCGGGAGAGTCTCGCTGTCATAAAGGATTTGATCAACGCGTCGTGGGGGAGGGCGCTTGTCCTCTTTACCTCCTACCGGCACCTCAATTATGTGGCCGACAATATTTCAATTTCCTACCCCTTTAAATCACAGGGGGATATGACCCCCGCAAAGCTTATCCAGTGGTTCAAGGATACGCCCAATTCCGTTCTCCTGGCGACGGCTACCTTCTGGCAGGGGGTGGATATACGAGGCGACGATTTGAGCCTGGTTATTATCGCAAAGCTTCCCTTTTCTTCTCCCGGCAATCCCGTGTATCAGGAACGGTGCAACCGGCTCGGTGATAGATGGTTTTTTGATCTCGCTCTTCCTGCGGCTATCCTCACATTGAAGCAGGGAATCGGCAGGCTTATACGTGGCGGGAATGAATACGGCGTCGTTGCCATCCTCGATACACGAGTTGTAAACAGTTCTTACGGCAAAGCGATCCTTTCGTCATTGCCGGCCATGCGCATGACCGAAAAAATTGAAGATGTGAAAGAGTTTTTCGCGAAAATCGACAATAATTTCCCCGATGCATAGGTCGTAGTCGATAGGCCTGGAGTCGCGGTATTCACCTGCCGAAGCGGTCTGCCGCGGGGGATGAAACTTCTTGACAATGCGCGGAAATCTCTGCTAGTTACCTTTTCATGATTAATAAACTCAGCATTATATACAGGGGCTTCGGTTCTGCCAAGCTTGCTATATTTCTCTTTTTTACACTGGCCGTGATGTCCATTGTCGGCACTGTAGTCCTTCAGGGCCTGTCGCCGGAACAGTATCAATCCATCTATCGTCCCGGTGTGTATGCTATCCTCGATTTTTTTGATATCTTCGACCTCTTTCACTCCTGGTGGTTTACGATGCTCATCGGTTTGTTGGCGGTCAATTTGATGGTCTGCACGATCATTCAGTTGCGCCGCATATACCGTGTCTATCTTTCCCCCAAAGGGGGGATTAACGATGATGCGATCTTTCGGTCGACGCAGTTTAATGCATTCTTTCAGAGCGACAGGGGGTTCTCCGAGATTGAAGGACAGACAAGAATACTGCTGAAGTCTCTTATCGGCCGCCCCTCCTCTATCGTCGGGGATGGTAGTAGCTATCTCTTTGCCGAGAAGGGGAAATATTCCCGGCTGGGAGTGGTCTTTGTCCATGTCAGTGTCCTTTTCATACTTGCCGGGGGCCTGATTGCTGCTATCTGGGGGTTCGACGGGACTATGAAGGTAGTCGAGGGTGAAACATCGAACCGGGTCTACCTCTCCGGTGGGAAACACGTGCTGGGCCTCGGTTTCGATGTGCGCTGTGACGATTTTACCGTCGATTTTTATGCGGGAGGTGTCCCGAAAGAGTACCGGTCCGATATCAGCATTCTGGAACGGGGCCGGAAACCACTTTCAGCGTCGCTCCGTGTCAACCATCCCTTACGCTACAGGGGACTTAAATTCTATCAGGCTACCTATGGTTTAGCGCCTAAGAGTTATATGCTGGTGGATGTTAAAAATAGAAAGACCGATGAAGGGGAACTCCTGAAGATGAGGATGATGGAGAAAACCCCTCTCCCCGGTGCAGACACTCACATTGCAGTCGGTGAATTCAAGCCCGATTATCAGGGGCGCGGTCCCGCCGTTTTAGGGGTGTTGTTTGAAAAAGGAAAACCGCACAGAATGTTCTGGATCTTTCAGGACGGGGCGGGAAATGCCTCGGCGGAAGGTGATTTTACCTTTACCTTAAAAGATTTCAAGCGTTACTACTACACAGGCCTGAGGGTATCAAAAAATCCCGGTATGCCCTTCGTGTGGGGCGGTTTTCTGCTCGTCTTGATAGGATTTATACTGAATCTCTTTTTTGCCCACGAAAGGGTGTGGGTCCGGATCAGGGAGGCCGGGAAGGGGACTGAAATCAGTATTGCCGCCAGTTCGAGCAAGAGGAGCGAAGTCCTCGAAAAGAAACTTCAAAAATTATCAAGAAAACTGGGTCTGGAGTAAGTGATTTTGAACGATACATATATAGTCAGTGTTGTCACATTTATCTATTTTTTTGCCGCCTTCTTTTATCTGATTTTCCTTGTTCTTCGCAGGGAATTTGCCGATCATACTGCATTGCTGCTTCTCTATTTGGGGATTACCGTTCATACTGTAGCGATTGCCTTTCGATGGATACAATCGTATCAGCTCGGCATCGGCCATGCGCCCTTGTCAAATTTTTATGAATCGCTGGTCTTCTTTTCCTGGTCCATCATCTTTATCTATCTCCTCCTCCTCAGGCATTATAAGAGCGGTCTTGTCGGCATTGTGGCCTCCTTTTTCGCTTTTATCATACTGGCCTATGCCTCGCTGTCGGGGAGGGTGGAGGATCATATACAACCCCTCATGCCCGCACTCCAGAGCAACTGGTTGATAAGTCATGTTGTCAGCTCTTTTCTTGCATATGCCTGTTTTGCAGTATCCTTCGGGACAAGTATCATCTATCTGGTTGGGCCTAAAATCAGGATGGCGGCCCGCCGGGAATTCTGGGACGAAATCACCTACAAGATGATCTCCATGGGTTTTGTCCTGCTGACGCTGGGAATAATTACGGGGGCGGCATGGGCCGATCGGGCCTGGGGACGATACTGGGGATGGGACCCGAAGGAGACATGGTCATTGATTACCTGGCTGATCTACGGGGCCTTTCTTCATGCCCGCCTTGTGAGGGGATGGAAAGGTGTCAGGATGTCGCTGATTTCGATACTGGGTTTCCTCGCAGTTATTTTTACCTACCTCGGTGTAAATTATATACTTTCGGGACTTCACAGCTATCTATGATAGTGGAGGCTGCATGCATAGGTTCAAGCGGTGTCCGGCCCATATCACTCTGGAGTATTATCAAATATTTCGAAAAAATTACTTTTTATTATTGACAATTGGGAGTCTATTTCATATATATTGACGACTTTAATGCTAGGGTGGGACTGATTATATATGAGCGTAGAAGATCTTTTGCTGAAGAAGAAATCGGGAATTTTAGATAAGTGGTTTAATCTGATACTGAAAAGTTACCCGTCGGAAGCTTCGAGGTTTTTCAAAAAGGGGATGGACAAATTTAGTAATCCCGTTTCGTACCAGATCACCTTGGGAATTACGGGGATATATGGTGCCCTTTCCGAGGGAAAGAATTCTGAGGAAATCAAACCCTTCCTTGACGAGATTATCAGAATACGGGCCGTTCAGGGGCTTGCTCCATCGGAAGCTGTCTCCTTCTTCACACTATTGAAGGGTGTGGTACGAGAGGAACTGAAAAAAGAAGGGGCGAAAGAGGCCATGCCCGAAGATTTGTTGCGTTTCGAATCAAAATTGGATGAGTTGACATTTATGTCCTTTGATGTTTATATGAAATTCCGTGAGAAACTCTTTGAATTAAAGGTGAATGAGGTGAAAAACCGAGTAAGCGGGTTGCTGCGCATGGCCGGGCTGGCAAGAGAACTGGATGAGACGACAAATTTTAAAGAGCGAGGGGGAAATGACGACGTGCGAGGTACAAGCGAATGAGTTTTAATCTTGCTTTTTACTTTCCACTTTTTTCGGTTATCGTGCTGCTTTTTATTCCCTATGCGGGAGCCAAGGTCGGCCTGGAAATGTTTTTTGGAATCATTATTCCCTATCTGGCCTTTGTGATATTATTTGTTGGTTTTATCAATCGAATCGTGAAATGGGCGCGTACTCCCGTACCTTACCGCATCCCCACAACGTGCGGGCAAAACAAGACCCTTCCCTGGATCAAGAGGACAATCAGAGATAAATTCGAAAATCCCGACAGCATGCCCTATGTCATCGGCAGGATGTTTCTGGAGGTCTGCTTTTTCCGGAGTCTTTTCAGAAACATGAAAACGGAATTGAAGGCATGGCAGAAATATCCCGAGGGGGGGAAGCTGATTTACTGGTCCAGCAAATGGCTCTGGATAGGGGCACTGGCCTTTCATTATGCCCTCCTGACGATTCTGCTCCGCCACCTCAGATTTTTTATGGAAGAGACGCCTGTCGTGATCGATCTCCTGGAGCGTCTTGACGGATTTTTTATCCTTTACCTACCAACCGTCTATCTAAGCGGCCTAATCCTTCTGGCTGCACTGATGTACCTTCTCCTGAGAAGGATATTTGATATGAAAATAAGGTATATCTCTCTTGCCGCCGATTACTTTCCTCTTTTTATAATACTTGCAATCGGTATTACCGGGGTACTTATGAGGTATTTCTACAGAGTCGATATGGTGGCAGTGAAAGAGTTGACTCTTGGCTTGGCTACCTTCCATCCAACAATACCGGAGGGGATCGGTGCGATATTTTATATGCATCTCTTCCTGGTATCTATACTTTTCATCTATTTCCCCTTCAGTAAACTCATGCACGCGCCGGGAGTGTTTTTCAGTATGACAAGAAATATGGCGGGGAACAATCGCTGGAAGAGACACGAAAATCCCTGGGAATACGACCCCCAGCACTTTACCTATATGGATCAGGAAAATATGTACCGGAAACAGATGAAGAAGGCCGGGATTCCATTGGAAAAAGAGATAGAGGAGTAAAAAATGGCGAATGTGCCGAATCCGGAAGAATTGGCAAAGGTAGGATATAGACCGCCGGCTACACCATGGATGGACAATAAGGTTGAGCTCAAGAAGGGTATCTATTGTAATGCCGCCAATCCTAAATGGCTTGAAATCCTGGATTATCCATATCCGCGGGAATGGTCTGTAGCCGATGAGGACTGGAAACTGCCCGAGAACTGGAAAGAGATTTTTCTCGCAGCCTTTGAGGACAGGCTCAACCGGTATCGTTCTCTCAGGCTCTTTATGGATATATGCGTCAGATGCGGCGCATGTGCCGATAAGTGCCACTATTTTATAGGCAGCGGTGATCCCAAGAATATGCCCGTCCTCAGGGCCGAACTGCTGAGGTCCATATACCGAAGATATTTCACAGTGGCGGGGAAAATATTTGGCAGGCTTGCCGGTGCCAGGGATCTCACTGAGGATGTCCTGAAGGAATTGTTTTACTATTTCCACCAGTGTTCGGAATGCAGGCGCTGCTCCGTCTTTTGTCCCTACGGTATCGATATGGCCGAAATTACGATACTGGGGAGGGAAATGCTCAGCTCCGTCGGATTAAATATAGAGTGGATCATGGCCTCTGTCGGGAATTGTTACCGAACGGGCAGCCATATAGGCGCTCCTCCTCACGCATACAAAGACACGGTAAATTTTTTCTGCGATGAATGCGAGGAGGTTACCGGCATCAGACCCAATCCCGGTTTTAACAGAAAGGGCGCAGAAATCCTCTTTGTAGCGCCTTCGGGCGATTATTTTGCCGATCCCGGAACCTACACATTTATGGGATATCTCCTCCTTTTTGAATACCTCGGTCTTGACTATACCTTGAGTGGCTATGCCGCCGAGGGGGGTAATTTTGGCTACTTCATGTCCCACGAGATGGGGAAGAGACTGAATTACAAGATGTATTCCGAAGCCAAGAGGCTGGGCGTAAAGTGGATACTGGGTGGTGAATGCGGCCATATGTGGCGTGTCGTCAACCAGTATATGGATACCTGGAACGGACCGGCCGACTTCCTCGAAGAGCCTGTGTCTCCTATAACGGGCACAAAATTCGAGAATGCAACAGCGACGAAGATGGTCCATATTACCGAATTTACAGCTGATCTTATCAAACAGGGGAAGCTGAATCTCGACAAGTCGAGGAATGATCATATAATAACGACCTTTCACGATTCCTGTAATCCAGCAAGGGCATTAGGTCTTATCGAAGAGCCGCGGTACATCATAAATAATGTGTGCAACAATTTTTATGAGATGCCCACGGATACGATCAAGGAAAAGACATTCTGTTGCGGCAGTGGAAGTGGTCTCAATGCAGATGAAAATTTTGAATTGAGGATGCGCGGCGGACTCCCCAGGGCGAATGCCCTGCGGTATGTTCATGAAAAACACGGCGTGAATCATCTCAGTTGCGTATGCGCAGTCGATAGGGCAGTATTCCCGGCCCTCCTGGACTACTGGGTTCCGGGGGTGGATGTGAATGGCTTGCATGAGATGGTGGCAAATGCCCTGGTGATCCCTGGTGAGAAGGAGAGAAAGACAGATTTACGCTATAGACCCCTGAAGGGATTTGAGTCAGAAGAAACAGCGGAAGACTAAGAGGGATGAGGATGCCTGAGGAGAAAAAAAAGGTAATAAACTGTCTCAAGGAGACCGGGTTTTACAAGCAGGGGAAGATTTATGACCGGGGAAAGGTCATAGCAGGGATTGTCGTATTTATTGTCATTGCGGCGTTTCCCTTCTTCTATCATGCGGGAAAGGCGGCGAAAATGCCGGAACCGAAACTTGATACACCTGTAATCCAGCAACTGCCGGAGGCAGAACGTTTCTGTGTTCTTCCGAAAGAGGAAATGAGAGAGAATCACATGGTGCTCCTCGATGAATGGAGGGATCAGGCTGTCCGCGAAGGTAACCGGGAATATACGGGATATAAGGGAAAGAAATACACGATAAGTCTTCAACGTACATGCTTGGAATGTCACTCAAACTACGAAGAATTTTGTAACGAGTGTCATCAGCATACGACAAAGACACCCGTTTGCTGGGGTTGCCATATACAAAATCCAAAGGAATGGGCAGGATGAAGACTGTGGAAGAGAAAACTGCAACAATAGATAGAAGAAAGTTTTTGAAGATAACGGGAGTGTCCACCATAATTGGATTGCTGGGAGGGTGGAAGTTTGTGGAGCTTCTGGCGCCGGGCGAATTAGAGGCCACGTATCTGCCCAAGGCAGAGGCCTTGACGGCCAAGAGATGGGCCATGCTGATAGACATGAAGAAACTCACAGAAGAGACTGCAGAAAAGTGCATAAAGGCCTGTCATCACGTCCATAATGTTCCCGATGTAGGCGATCCCAAAAGAGAGATTAAGTGGATATGGCTCGAACGGTTTGAGAACGCCTTTCCCGGAGACGAACATGAGCACATGCCGGAAGGTATGGAGGGAAAGCGTTTTTTTGTAATGTGTAATCATTGTGATAATCCGCCCTGTGTCAGGGTGTGTCCCACAAAGGCAACCTGGCAGAGGGAAGATGGCATTGTCATGATGGATCAACACCGTTGTATCGGATGCCGCTATTGCATGGCTGCCTGTCCCTTCGGGGCGCGGAGTTTCAACTGGGGAGACTATCGTTCCCTTATCAAAAATAGAAATTCCGAATATCCAACAAGGGAAAAAGGGGTTGTGGAAAAATGTAATTTCTGTGCGGAGAGACTTGCCGAAGGTCTTATGCCGGCATGTGTGGAGGAGTCCGGGGGGGCGATGGTATTCGGTGATATTATGGACTCCCAGTCGGAATTGAGAAAGATAATGCGTGAACATTATACCATTAGACGTAAGCCCTACCTGGGCACAAGTCCCCAAGTTTATTATGTTGTATGAGGTGATGTATGTTTGAAAGGGCATTAGCGGGTGATAAAAAATATTGGGGACTGGTGATAGTGCTCCTTGCCGTTGTCGGTGCCGGATTTATGGCATACCTCGTTCAGTTGAGACTGGGACTGCAGGTAACCGGTATGAGCAGGGACGTTTCATGGGGTTTCTATATCGCTCAATTTACCTATCTTGTCGGTGTGGCCGCCTCGGCGGTGATGCTTGTTCTTCCCTACTATCTGCATGATTACAAGATATTCGGCAGGATTACCATTCTGGGAGAGTTCCTCGCTGTTGCGGCGGTATCGATGTGCGTTCTCTTTATCTTTGTCGATCTCGGCAAACCGATGAGGGTCTTCAATGTGATCCTGCACCCGACGCCCAATTCGGTGCTCTTCTGGGATATGGTGGTACTGAGCGGCTATTTTCTCCTGAATATTGTTATCGGCTGGACGGTACTGGAAGCGGAGAAAAATATGGCGCCGCCGCCAACCTGGGTGAAGCCTTTGATATACCTCTCCATTCCCTGGGCCCCCTGCATCCATATCGTGACGGCCTTTCTCTATGCCGGTCTTCCGGGAAGGGGGTTCTGGCTTACGGCAATCATGGCGCCGCGCTTTCTGGTTTCGGCATTTGCAGCGGGACCTGCGCTATTAATACTGCTTGCAATGATCTTGAAGAAATTTACAAAATTCGATGCGGGAACGAAGCCAATTCAGACACTCGCCAAGATTGTTACCTATTGTATTATAATAAATGTTCTTTTTGTTGCCTTTGAAGTATTTACAGTATTTTACAGTCAGATACCGGACCATATGCGTCATTTTGAGTATCTTTTTGTTGGTATTGCGGGATATGGAAAGCTTGTTCCCTGGATGTGGGTATCCATGATAGGGATGATAGTGGCAAGTATTCTTCTCGTAATTCCGGCTGTAAGAAGAAACCATGTTACTTTGGCCGTTGCCTGTATTATGGTGGTTTTTACGACATGGATAGACAAAGGGCTCGGTCTGATCACCGGTGGTTTTGTGCCAAATCCCTTTGACAGAATAACAGAGTATTGGCCTACTGCCCTCGAGTTGGTGATCAGTGCCGGTGTATGGGCGGCCGGGTTTTTGATACTAACAATCCTTTATAAAATAGCCGTTTCAATAAAGGAAGAGATAGATTAAAAAAAATTATCAGGAGGTTTATTGTGGCAATTGATTATACAATCAAGATATCGTTGGATGATGAGAAGGTAAAGAAACTTGAAGAGGCCGGCCTTGGTGACAATATCAAGGATAAGGTTCTCGCAGTAACTGTACCTAAGAAAAATAAGAGAAAGTTTGTCAAGGCCTTCCCTAAGGCAGTGTTCAATGACGGCACAGGTGAAATCACTGAATTTCCCCAGGAAGCGGCAGATAGTCTTCTTGAGACCATTTTAGAACATAAGATGATGGAAGTCGTACACCTCTTCCTTTTGAAGGCATACAAACCTCTGGCAGGACTAGAGTTCAGGCATAACATACATTCCTAACTGATATGGTTTCTGGCGTGGGGTGAAGACCCCACGCCATTTTTGTCTGATTGCTGAACAAAAATAAAATAAGCTAACCGTAAGTCTTGCAGTCAGTGAAACAGGGGAACGCTTTGGGATAGTGTATTATTTGTTGTATTAGTCAATGGAGCTTCCTGTTTCGGCAAGCTCCTTCTCTAATTGTTCTATAAATTTTTCTACATAGG
>Ga0307990_1002336_pt1 | contig 15239 bp, 11 predicted proteins | sample EllFjometagen129_FD_203168 | JGI IMG/M metagenome (GOLD analysis project Ga0307990, IMG submission 203168) | Marine microbial communities from Ellis Fjord, Antarctic Ocean - #129 | ecosystem: Environmental > Aquatic > Marine > Unclassified | place: Southern Ocean | collected 2014-10-08
ACAAAGTCGTGGTGCTGGGAGACGGTCGTCTGGGAATCCTCTGTGCCTGGGTTCTGACCACGACCGGGGCGGACGTTACACTGCTGGGACATCACCCGGATAAGCTGGAAACCGCCCGCTGGCGACATCTGAGATGTATAACGCGACTGGATGAAATTCAGAATCGGGCGGATATTGTGGTGGATGCAACCGGATCGGTGCAGGGGTTGAACGATGCCATGCAGATCTGTAAGCCCAGGGGCACCATCGTTCTCAAATCGACCGTTGTTGCAAAGGACGCCATCAATCTGACGCCGCTGGTCATCGATGAAATCACATTGCTCGGTTCGCGCTGCGGTCAACCCTCTGACGCTTTGGCAATCATGCAGGCATATCCGGATATGCCTCTCGAAAAGCTCATCTCGGCCAGCTATACAATCGAGCAGGCTCGTTCGGCATTCGATGAAGCGCTTTACAAAAAACCGTTAAAAGTTGTAATTGAAATTTGAGCATTTAGGATAAGACTATGCAAAACGACGACATCTTACAAAAATTAATGACGCAGGATCCATTGCCGGAGGGCAAAGAGAAACACTCCGACACGGCACATCATCTGACAAGTCTGGGCGTGCCACTGGAAAAATCGGGGGCGAACAGTTTCACTATCGATACGACGAGTATCAGCGTTTTCTCCGGGATATCGACGTTATCACGCATGCTGGTAAATGATTTTATAGAGCAATGCGGGCGAGGCATCTCGGACGTCATGGTCCAGCACAAGCTGCTGCCGCAGTTGAATCCCGAACTGTATGCGACAGGCGTTGAATGGATCATGGTCTACGCGCGACTTGAGGCCACCGAAGATTTGCCCATTCACCACAGAGAATTCAACGATGCCATCGAGCTTGTCTTTCATTCCATACAGTCCGCCCGCTGGAGAGGTTTTCTATTTCCTGATTCCTGTAACGAGAAAAAGGGTACAGGGGGAAAGGTCGCTCTTATGTTCCCCTTTCATTTATACGGGAACCGGGATTATTTCATTCTCGTCGAATATGAAAGTTCCGGAAAATTTCTTCGCATTACCGTTGAAAACGCGCACCTTTCACGCATTCAGCTCAAACACGTTCCCCATCGCGTAGTGGATAATCTGGATTGTTATCATCTTATACCGGATCTACGGCAAACCGCGCGTCAAATCCACCAGGGAATCTTAAGGGAGGCGTTCCTGGGGAAACTGGAGTTAAAGGAAACTATCGAACATCAGCCGGTCCTCTTTAACGCCATCCGCGAAGGCGGTTTAAACAAGCTCGATACGATTATTTTTCACTGGCCTTTTTCCGAGTTAACAACCTTTACCGGTGAGAGAAACGCCGATTTCTCAGCAGGCACGGACTTCTTCAGACTCATAAATAAAGAACTGTTGACCCTTCAGGATCGCGACGTACTTAATCGCCTGGGCCGGGATGCCGTTATCGAAATGCGAGACGGCGCATGGCGTGTCTTTTTTGAGCTCTCCCGGCGCAAAAGCTGTCTCCATGTCTGCTGGCAGGAAATGCGGTCATACGCGGGACTTGCCGACTATCTGGACCACATGCCCATACTGAAAAAAACCGCCGAAACTTTTCAGGACGCCGTTCCACCCCTGCACCTTATGCTGGTTCATCACATTACCGCTGAAATCCTGGGATTTATCAAGGCCTGCCGAACTGTCGGCTTCAGCACCATCAATACCTTCTTTGTAAAATACAGCGGCGCTGTACCCGACGACTATATGGAAACGCTGCTCTCGCTTTCGGAGGAGGATTATCGCTTTCACGCACTGCAGAGAATTGAAAAACCGGGCTCGGTACGGGGCGGTTTTCAATTATCCAGTCAATATTCATCGATCGACGCCATTCAATCATTGGACGAAGATCTTGCCGCCCAAGACTATTCTTTTCTCGATGCCATGAGGTTGGCGGCTGGTCATGTTTTTATGCGTGAGACCGCCCGGATCTATCTCAACAATGGGAAGATGCTCCTCATCGAAGATGGCGGCTATCTAAGCCCTCTAATCAATCAGTTCTGTCTGGAAGGAAAAACTTTGGCGGACGCCCTCGATTATTTTCGTGTCGATCCGGCCGGGCTCGGACTCCCGGAAGAGCTGCTGCCGGTCATGCTTCGTGACTGGCTGACCCCTTTACTGGTTGGCGTTGCGGAACACACACGAAACGGTCACGACGCCAATTACGATGTGGAAAAACGCTTCGGCCGGATGCAGTTTCCGGTGTGCAGCATTGCCATATCCGATCTCAAAAGAGGACCTGAAGCCCACGAGTGTGCCGTCTCCATACTTAATGCCATCGAAAACATCACGCACCGGGTCGGATTACTGCTTTCCAGAAGAAGGGCGTTAGTCCTCGGTAGCCGCGGCGCCATCGGCAGTTACATGCTGGCAGAACTGGCACATCGCCTCGGTCCGGAAAAGGTTGCTGGAATTGATATCGCCGTTACCTCGGGAGAAACAGGCGCACTGCTGGAGGTTAGAACACTTGAAGGCCTTGATGACAGCCTTTTATACGACATCAATCTCTTCATTGGCATCATCGGAAAATCAATTATGAAGCATCGGCTGCTGGAGGATCTGGTGGTCCGCTCCCGGCAGAGTCAACTGTACTTTGCCAGCGGCTCCACTAAAACCTCAGAGTTCATTGATCTGGAAAACTGGCTCGTAGATCTTCAGAAGAGCGGGCATCCGACAGTCGCCGGACACGACATCAGGATCGAACAGGAACCACTGCGGGATCTGCAAACGCGCATCGTGCAGGGCCAGATAATCAAGGTTCATTTTCTTGAGGACGACATAACGGATAAGACACTCTATCTGCTAGGTAATCTGACACCGATTAATTTCCTTTATTACGGTATCCCCCGCGAGATGATCGATGAGGTTCTAAGCCAGCTGTTGCGAGTTTCCGTCGGACTTGCGCGACATGAATTAAATGAAAGGCCACTGCCCCGGAAACTCCTGGCCGTCGATCATGAAATCGATTCCGATGCCAATCTGGTGGAGTAAAGATTACCATTAAGATCGTTGTAGATCATGGGACAGATTGCGATTCTGGTCAACGGGGGGATATCTTCGAGAAGAATCATTATGGCTCCCTCTCAGGGCGTGTAGAGTACCACCAGACAGCGTGTTGCTTCGTTTGACAGACTCTTCAGTTTGTGCGGTATTTCGGAGTTGAAGCGGATCGATTCGTGTTGTTTCAGCTTGTGTATCTTCCCCCCAAGTGTCAGCTCAAGGTCCCCCTCCATCACGTAGATGAACTCTTCCCCCTCGTGCTTGTAAGCAACCGGTTTGTGAACCTGTCTCGACTCGATGGTAACCATAAATGATCTAAGATGTTCCTTCTCGGCGCCGGGTGTCAGTGTCTGGTAGGAATAGGTCTCTGTTCGTTGTACAAACTGCTTTGCCCTCTGATCCCTGATCAATGTCTTTTCACCTTCGTGGAGGAAGGTGCCTGGATCAACATTCAGAGTTCGGGAGAGACGAAGCAGGAAACTGACGGACGGAGAGATCTCGTCTCTTTCACACTGTTCGATGAAATCCGGCGACTGGCCCGTTGACTGAGCGAGGGATTCACGGGACCATCCGTGTGACTCTCTGAGCTTGAGGAGCTTTTCACCAAAGCCGGATACTGCTTCTCCGTCTCCCCCTTTTTTCTCGTACAGGATATCGGTCAGCGATCTCATTACCGTCTGCTTAACTTTGGCTGTGAATACGGGGAGAAACGTGATGGCATCGGTTGTGATGCCCAAATCGGCTACCTGGAAAATGGGTGCGTTTGGATCGCGGTTTATCGCGACGATGGTTTTAGAATCGATAATCCCGGCTGTGTACTGAATCGCTCCCGATGTTCCGAAGGAGAGGAGGATTTCCGGGCGAACGGTTTTCCCGGTTTGGCCTATCAGATTGTTTTCCGCTGTCCAGTGCTGGAGAACCGGCGGGCGTGTCGCGCCGATCTCTCCACCCAGCGCGGCGGCAAGTTCGCGCGCCAGCCCGAATCCATCAGCCGTACCGAGACCGGCCCCTCCGACAACGACTATTTCGGCCTCTTCCAGTTTCTTCTGGCCTTCCGTTTCGTAGGTGCTCGATATGAGCTTGATTCTCTCAGGGATTTCAACTTTCTCTACCGTTATCCGCTCTACTGTTCCCGGGTCACCGGTGGTATCGACGGGTGTGATGCCGTGATGCTGTACCGTGGCGAAACCGGTTTTATAAAGGTTTCCGTCGAAGGTAATCTCCGCCAGGATCTCGCCTCCCCAGGACGGACAGGACGCGACGACTCGACCATCTTTCATCGTCAGGGCGGCACAATCGGCAATCAGACCGGCATTACTGATTCGCGCGGAGCGAGCCGCCAGGTCTCTGCCGAATTCAGTCATCGGGAACAGTACAAGCATCGGGTCACAGGATTTCACCGCATCCGATATGACGGGCGCGTAGATATCCGGTCTCGGGACATCAAGGTCCGGATTCTCAAAGATATAAACGGTATCGGCGCCATGGGAGAGGCACCTTCCCGCTGCGTCACCAGGCGGTATGCATCTCTTTTTATCTGCGGGCATTTCTGATTTGTCACCAGGAGAACCGATCAGGACGGCCACGGTTTTTCCTGAAACGGAACAACTAAGCGCGCGGGCCCTGGCCATGACGTTCAGGCTGAAACTAAAGAGCCTTTCGTCTCTCAGATCCACGTAAACCCAGATTTCTTTTCTTTCGCGTTTTCCCATAATTCCGTCAGCCGATCAGCCCCGATTTTTTTATGCGGCCTACAAGTTCTTCCGCCTGTTCACCGGTTGTCCCTGTCAGAAACTCGCATTTTCTCTCTCTTGTTACCCTTGTCATGGAAATAACCCTGGTGGGGGAACCGGTACTCCCCACTATCCCGGGATTTATTTTCAAATCGTCAAGGGTCAGAACACTAATTTCTTTCGTGTCAAATGCTTCCTCGATTCCTCCCAGAGGGATGTCCCGGGGTTTAACCGCGGAGGGGTGGACTGTCAGCGCGGCGGGCAGAGAGAGCTCGTATTCCTCTTTGAATCCGTCTATTTTGCGTTTCACATGAAGAAGGTTACCTTTAAATTCGCAGGAAATAACACTGGTTACCAATGGCGCGTCGATAAGGACAGCGGTCTGCGGTCCGACCTGTCCCGTGTCGCTGTCATACGTCCGTGTTCCGAAAAGTACCAGGTCGAAGGGATCAAGTTTTTCGATCGCGGCGGCGAGCGCCGTTGAGGTTGCCAGTGTATCCGAATCGGCCAGACGGGCGTCGCTGAGAAGAATTCCTCTGTTTGCACCCATTGCCATTGCCTCGTGGAGGATGAAGGCGCAGGAAGGAGGTCCCATCGATAAAACGGTAACCGTGCCGCCCTGTTCTTCTACCATCGATATGGCCACCTCCAGCGCCGGGCGGTCGAATGGATTCAAATCCGCCGTATCCGCGGAACGGACAATTCCGGTTCCCGGTGCCTTTGTAGCAACCGACTTGATGCAGACAATTATATGAAGTTCCATGTAAAATTCCTGTATGAGGAGATCAGTCCCCTTTTATTTATATTCGTCGAGTATACCTTTCGCTATAATCATACGGTGAATCTCTGATGTCCCTTCATAGATTCTCGTTACCCTCGCGTCACGGTAATAGCGTTCAACCGCGTAGGCTTTGGAGTATCCGTATCCTCCGTGTATCTGGACTGCCATGTCTGTAACTGTGCTCGACATCTCCGAAGCGTGTAATTTTGCCATCGCCGATGCCTGGGAAAAGGATTTGCCCTGATCGCGCAAAATGGCCGCCCGGTAAACCATAAGTCGTGCCGCCTCCACCTGTGTCGCCATGTCGGCAAGCATTGCCTGAATCGACTGGTGACGTCCGATAGAAACACCGAACTGCTGCCTCTGGTTCGCGTACCCTGCCGAGTCCTCAAGCGCTGCCTGCGCGATACCCACCGCCTGGGCGGCTATTCCAACTCTCCCTATATCGAGTGCCGCAAGCCCTATTTGAAGCCCCATCCCCTCTTTCCCGATCAGGTTTTCTGCGGGAACCTTACAGTCATACAGACGGATGGAACTTACAGGGTTTGATCTCATGCCGCAGAGGTCTTCAAGATCGCCGACAATGAACCCCTGTGCTCCCCGCTCGGCAGCAATGACGCTGATTCCCCTGCGTCCGGCATTCGGATCTGTCCTTGCGAAAATCAGGCAGATGTCCGCGATACCTCCGTTGGTTACGAAGGCCTTGTTAGCGTTTACCACATAATGATCGTTGTCACGGATTGCCGTTGCCTCGATTCCTGCCGCGTCGGAACCCGCGTTTGGCTCGGTGAGGCCGAAGGCACCTATCTTTTCTCCGCGCGCCAGTTGTGGTATCCATCGCTCTTTCTGTTCTTCCGTTCCGAAGGCCAGGATGGGGTAAACGGCAACACTGTTGTGGACTGTTACGCAAAGCCCGAGGCTCCCACACGCCCGGGAGATTTCCTCGATGGTAATTACGTAACTCATGGCGTCCATCCCCGCGCCTCCGAGATTTTTCGGTACCTGAATTCCGAAGTAACCGAGCTTTCCCATCATCTCGATAATTTCCCAGGGGAAACGGGCTTCCCGGTCAATCTCGCCGGCGATGGGCACAATCTCACGCTCACAGAATGCGCGGACGGAACGGCGCACGGCACGATTTTTTTCTGTCAGGAATGTATTCATAAACCCTCGTGTAGTTTATATCATAACGTCACTTTGATAGAAGTGATTAGCGGCGCGGCAAGGGAGGAAGCTATCAAAATTTGAGAAATGAGTCAATCTTTCCGCAAATTAGCCTGAAATATTTTCCCCGGGTTAAGTATCTGCAGTGGATCGAAGATTTGTTTGATTTCTTTCTGGATGCGGATGCTTTCCGCGGAGAGTTCCATCGGCAGGAACCGTTTTTTTGCAATTCCTATCCCATGTTCACCTGAGATAGTTCCACCCATGGACAGCACCTTTTTCAACAGATTCACGATTCCTTCCTCTGCCCTGTCTCTGCATTTACGGTCTTCTGCGGTGATATTTACATGAATGTTCCCGTCTCCTGCGTGGCCGAAAGAAAAGATCTTAACCCCGTACTCTTCTTCAAATCCATTTAGACAACCGACCAGGTCCGCGATCTTCCCGATGGGAACGACAATATCCTCATGCAGATAGAGGGGGAATCTGTCTTCAATTCGCAGAGAGACCTCCCTGCGAACCTCCCATATCCTGGCCCTCTTGAGAGAATCGGGGGCCATGATGACAGTGACCGCGCCCTGCTCCATGCAGATCCCGCCGATGGTCTCCATCTCCTCTTCTATCACTCTCTGGACGCCGTCTGTTTCAATGATGAGCATGGTCTTTGCCGACTTTGCTTCTTCGAACGGGAGAAGATCCCCCGTTATCTCCAGACATCTGTCATCAAGAAACTCCACGGCACAGGGGACATGTCCCCGAATCAGCATGGCGGTAACCGCGTCCATCGCGGAGGTAAGCCGCGGAAAAAATGCGACCAGCGTTGTTATCGTTTTAGGGCGTGGTATCAATTTAAGAATAAGCTTTGTAATTACACCCAGTGTTCCCTCTGATCCTAACAACAGGTGGCGCAGATCATAGCCGACCACGCCCTTCCTTGTTCTTACTCCGGCTTCGATTATCTCGCCTGATGGAAGGACCACCTCAAGCCCAAGGACATAATCCCTGGTGGTGCCATATTTTACGCAGGAGGGGCCTCCGGCATTCGTGGCGGCGTTGCCGCCGATGGAACAGGTGTCCAGGCTCGCGGGATCGGGTGGGTAGAAGAGGTTTTTTTTCTTTACGGCATTCTGAAGGTCAAGCGTTACAACGCCCGGTTCCACCACCGCTATCAGATTATCCCTTTCGATGGAAAGAATGCGGTTCATCTTCGCGAACGAGAGCAGGACACCGCCAAACAGCGGAACAGATCCCCCTGCCAGACCTGTGCCCAGTCCCCGCGGTGTGACGGGGAAGGAATATCTGTTTGCCAGACGCAACAACGCGCTGATCTGCCGCGGTGATGTCGCTTCAACAACAAGTTCGGGGAGGCGCGTGTCTTCACCAGCATCCTTTCCGAATTCGCGAAGCTTTTCAGAATCTTGGACAACGGCACCGAGGCCAACAGCCTTTTTGATTTCGCTTAGAATCTTTGGTGTAATTGGGGTATAAGGGTGCATGATCATGTGTATTGTTCAAAACCTGGCAGCTGGAGCCGGTGTTCCAGCCTATGAAGCAGCCAGGCGGCGACTGAGGTAATGAGAAGATAAATTGCCCCGATTACCATGAAGGTTTCGGTGTATCTGAAACTGTCGGAGGCTATTATCTTTCCCTCGCCGGTGAGTTCGATGCAGGTTATCATATAGGCCAGAGATGAATATTTTATAAGATAGATGATCTCATTGCCGCAACCAGGAAGCGCCCGGCGAAATGCCTGGGGAAGGGTAACGAAGAGAATCATCTTGATCCGTGAAAAGCCGAGAGCCTGCGCCGCCATCGTCTGGCCTGTCTTGATGGACAGGAAGGCGCCGCGGATATACTCCGACTGGTAAGCACCGCTGCACAGGGAAAATCCGAGTACCGCAGCGACAAATGGGGTCAGGTATATCCCTATATAGGGAAGGCCAAAATACCATATGAAGAGCTGAACTACCAAAGGAAATCCCCGGAAAATAAGGACATACCCGCTGGCGATCCTCTTGACAATAGAATTTCCGTATACCCCCAGCGCCCCGATGACGACCCCTATGATACAGCCAAATATGGCAGAGGGGACAATCAGCTTGACGCTGACAATAAACCCTTTCACAAGGGCAGATACTACTTCCGATTGGAGAAAAAAGAGATTTTCCATAATCAAGAAAAAGAGTTCCCGTACAGTTCAGTTATCTTGGAGCAGAATTCCCTGGTCCTGGCGTACTGCGCTTTATACAGTATTTTTTCAGGAGGGCCGGTCTCCACGATGGAGCCATCCTCGAGGAAAACAAACTCATCCGCCATTTCACTCGCGAAGCCTATCTGGTGTGTGGACATAATCATCGTCATGCCACCTGACCTGACATCCCTTATGACATCCAGAACCTCTGATATAAGTTCAGGGTCGAGGGCCGACGTCGGCTCATCGAGCAGCATGATCTCCGGATCCATCGCGAGGGCGCGCGCGATCGAAACACGCTGTTTCTGTCCACCGGAAAGCTCGGCAGGATACTGATTCATATAACTCTTGAGCCCGACCCTGTCCAATTCACGGATGGCCCTCTCCTGCGCCTCTCCTTTGTTCATCCCCTTTACCCGTACCAAGGCTATTCGGACATTGTGAAGTGCCGTCAGGTGATCAAACAGGTTGAAATCCTGGAATATCATCCCCACCTTCTGGCGGTAGTCATTGATTTCCTTCTTTCGGGCGCGGATGATCTCTTTTCCGTCAAGCCATATACGTCCCCTGTCGGGCTTGACCAGAAAATTTATGCACTGGAGGAAGGTGCTCTTTCCCCCACCGGACGGCCCGATAAGGACTTTGAGCTCTCCCTTGTTTATCGTCAGGGATGCATCTTTGAGTACTTCGTTATCACCATACCACTTGGTCATATTTTCAATTCTGAGGATGGGGAGTGTATCAACCATATATAAATCCTTATGAGGAATAACCTGCAATCCTTACTTTATTCTCCAATATACGGAGTCCCTTTGTCCCGAGATAGGTCAGGATTAGGAATATAACGCCCGCCGCAAAATACATAGGAAGCTGTTCATAGGTTCTTGAAGCTACGAAATGCGCCCTTGCCATTATTTCCGCTACACCCAGTGCGTAGGTAACGGCTGAATCTTTCAGAACGATGGAGTATTCATTTGACCAGCCCGGGATGGACAGCCGCAAAGCCTGCGGCAGGATAATAAGCATCACTGCTTTTCGGTCACTCATGCCCAGGGCACGCGCGGCCTTCAGCTGTCCTTCGGGAAGAGACATGATAGCCCCTCTGAAGATCTGGGACTGGTAAGCGGAGGTAATGAGTCCAAGAACAATAATAGACACCGTAAATGCGGAAAGATTGATGTTTAAGAGGGAACACAATCCGAAGTAGAAAAGAAACAGCAGAACGAGAAGTGGTACTCCGCGGAAAAACCATATGTACACACCTGCCAGGCGACTCAGCCACTTGCCGCCATAGACCTGTCCGATGGCAATGCTAATGCCAAACACGAGACCCAGCAGCATTGCTCCAATAACTACCGCTATGGTAACCAGCGATCCGCGCAGAAGGTAAGGGAGAGCACCATATACTATAGTTAAACTTTCGGCCATTCAATTATCTCAGCACATAAAACATGGAAGGCACCAAGACAAGACGTCCTGATGCCTTCCACAAAAGATCATCTTTTAGTGCCCACTATCAATACATGGGCGCCACCTGTTATTATGGTTTATATTTCGCCTTCAATTCTTCCCAGTAGGGAGAAGCCATCAGCCTCTTCAGCCCTTCATTCATCGTGTTAAGGAGTTCAGTGTCTTCCTTGCGGACGGCATATCCGAAGTCCTCGCTAGCCATACCGAACGTCCCTATGATCTTGACGGGTTTCTTTCTCATGGCGTCTTTCGCGGGGGCGTCATCCATGGCGGCTCCGACGATACGGCCGTTCAGGAGATCTTCAATCGCGAGGGGTGCCGAGTCATATTCCACGAGCGCAAAATCCTTCCCCTTCTTAATCAGGTTTTCTTTCATCCAGTTCGCTTCGGTGGTGCCTCTCTGAACGCCTACCTTGTTTCCATTGGATAACAATTCATCCACTGCCTGGGTGCATCCCGCCGGGGCCACGATCACCTGAGCAATTTTCCAATAAGGAATGGTAAAGTCAACCTGAGTCTTTCTCTTGTCGGTAATACTCATTCCGGAGGCGACCATATCGATCTTATTCGTACGCAGGCTCGGAATAATTCCGTCCCAGTCCATCGGCTGGTGTTTTACCTTGAAGCCCATTTCCTTTGCGATCCAATCGACGGACTTCACGTCAAACCCATCCGGAACGCCGTTTTTGTCAACATATGCAAAGGGGGGAAAGTTGGCATCAATACCATTGATGTATACCTTTGCAGATACCTTTTCCTGATTTAGATAATAAATTCCGCCTACAATGACGATGGCCACCAATAAAATCAGACCCCAAAGAAACTTCTTACCCATGAAACAATCCTCCTTTTTGAATGTAATAGCTTTTTAACTCTGTGCCGGACAGGAGAGCAGTTAACTTCTCTCCGACAATAAATTTGGTGGAGATGAGGGGGCTCGAACCCCTGACCTCGGCATTGCGAACGCCGCGCTCTCCCAGCTGAGCTACATCCCCGTTGCAATACTGCTAAGGGGCGTTCAATATCCCATATCAGGATGATATGTCAAGAAATTGTTGGAATCTGTCCCGATGATTTCAGGAAAATACACCCATAGTTTTTGCCTTTTTGTACACTTCCCGAGCCTTATCGTGAAACCCCTCAATCTCGCATGATTTAACAAGACTAAGATAATAGAAGGGATTGTGGGGATCGGCTAAAACAGCTTTTTCGAAGGCATCTATTGCCATCTTGTGATTGTGTTCTCCAGCAAGTGTATTTCCCAAGCGGTTATAATATCCCCCCCTGGACGCGGGATCCAGTTTTGCCGCGTTTTCATAAGACTGTTTCGCATCACGCAGTTTCCCCTGCCTGACAAAAATGTCGCCCAGATCACAGTGGACAAGCGGCTGATCGGGGTGACAATCGAGTGATCTCCTCAAAGCTGTCTCCGCGCGACCATATTGCTCGACATGGGAAAGAACATTACCCAGCGCATTGTAAAGCCGGTACTCATCCGTTGGTTCCACGGATATGGCACTGTTATAAGCATCTTCAGCTTTTTCGAAATCTCCGGCCTTGACATGAGCATTGCCAAGACTGCGGAAAAGCGTGGGGTCATCCGGGTCCATCTTTGTAAGTATCTCAAAAATTTCAATAGCCCGATCTGTTTTTTCCGCCCCGAGATACGAGTCTCCGAGGGTGGTCAAAAGAGAAATATCATTGGGCTGGGCGGCAACTGCCGCTTCACAGATTACAACAAGGCGTTCATAATTGCCTTCATTCCTGTATATTTTCACCAGCTCATCAAAGGCAAAGCCTGTAAAAATCTTCCTTTTCAGCTCTTTTTCCAGGAGTTTTTCCAGACAGGACACGGCATCGGATAATCTTCCGCTGTCCCTGTAGGCCCAGGCCAGAGACATAACTATCGAATCATCTTTAGGATTTATCTCCGTCAGTTTATGGTAAAGTTCAATCGCTTCCTCATAGCGCCTCTCTCGCATGTACTGATCCGCAAGATCGTAAGACTCGCTAATTCCTGTCTTTTCACTCATAGCGTATCCCTTTCTTATATGGCAAGGGTATTTTCACATTATGATCACATTTGATCCCGGACACGAAAAAGGGTTACAACCTTATCAGTCGCAACCCCTTGATTTTATTTGGTGCCGGAGCTCGGAATTGAACCGAGATGACCGTAAGGTCGGGGGATTTTGAGTCCCCTGCGTCTACCAGTTTCACCACTCCGGCTTGGCGGCTGATTATATAGTTGACCCTGAAATTGTCAAGGAAATTGTATTGACAGATGACAACAGGAGTTTCAGAAAACAGAAAATTATATTGACAATAAAGGAAACTGCGTGTTAGTAAATCGCCCTGTTTCATTAGCATGAAAAAGGGGCTGTAGCTCAGTTGGGAGAGCGCTTGAATGGCATTCAAGAGGTCGTCGGTTCGATCCCGTCCAGCTCCACCAGAAAAACCAGGGGATTGCGGGTAACCCGCAATCCCTTTTTTATGTGGGTGATCCACCCTTATTTAGTGGCGTCGGAAATTCTTTTCTGCGCCTCACGTGTTTCCTGTACCATTCGCTCGAACAGTTCAGATATTGCAGGTATATCATGGAGAAGGCCGGTGGATTGCCCTACAGTAAGCACACCCTTTTCCACGTCTCCCCTTTCGGTTGCCAGGCTTATCGCTTTGAAGGCATTCGCAAGATAGGCCATCATTACCGAGTTCTTGACCCCCGAGAAAAGCACGCCGACAAACAGTTTGAAGTACGAAAGATCCAACATCTTTGCAATATCTCTGGAATTGATGAGTGCGGCAAGAAAATTGGGCATGCCCAGGAACCCTTTTCTGTATGCCTTGATAGCCGCCGGCGTTTTCAGTGAACGACAGCCCAGCCCGTCAAAGTAATTCCCGTAAATTGTATCGGTTACTCCCTTTTCGAGGGAGAGTTTTTTATAGCTTTCGTGGAGTCCGCTTTCCTGTGTGGCCATCAGGCGTGTTCCCATAGATATGCCTTCGGCTCCGAGCGCCAGTGCGGCAGCAAGCCCTCTGCCATCCGCGAAACCACCCGCGGCTATTACAGGGATGTTCACCGCATCCACTATACTGGGGACCAGTACCAGAGACGTTGCGTCGCCTCCATGTGCGGCTGCTTCATATCCGGTAGCAACAAGACCATCCGCGCCCTGTTTTTGTGCCGCAAGCCCATGACGTTCATTAACAACTGTGGCAACAACCTTTCCACCGTATTTGTGGGCGGCTTTTGCTATCCAGTCTCCTTTGCCGAGGGAAAAGTTAATGACGGGGACTTCTTCTTCAAGGAGCACCTTCGTGTTTTCTTTCGCTCCCGGAAAAAGGAGTGTTGCATTCGCGCCGAATGGTTTATCCGTAAGTTCCCGGATTTTGTGGATAGACTTTCTCGTTTCTTTTACACCCAAAGGCCCTGTAGCCAGGATGCCCAGTCCGCCGGCATTGGAAACAGCAGCTACCATTTCAGGGATACTGACCCAGCTCATTCCGGCCAGCATTATGGGGTACTTGATTCCAAAAAGTTCAGTCATCCGTGTTTTCATAAAAGGCTCCTTCTCGCATTTTTTGCCTGCATACGGCTATGACGGTAGCTTTTATATGTTTAAGGAATTTGTGTCAATCGGAATTTTATGGCGGCATTTTACAGCGCTGAAAATATCCAGGAACATGCCCCGGACTTTTACTGGCATGGAAAATCCACGCTATCAGACTTAGCTATTGTAACGGTGCTACAAGATTGAATGAAAACATGGAAAGGGGTATTTCAGGCTGGAAAATTCCGGAACTCTTGATTCTATGAGCTTGCGGTCTTCAAAAGACAAAAACCGCAAGCTCACTATATCTTATTTCAGGGTTTAAGCCGGGAAAACAGGAGGGAATTTCCGGTTTAATTGACTATCTAAATAAGCATTTTTCATGCCATTAGTGCTAACTATATGATATTGAAGGATATAGATGAGAACCCATTCCTGAATGAGGACATTTCCAGCGGGGAAAATGTCGAAACTTTCCATGGTGATATACCCCAGAAACTAATGAATATAAGTCGGTTACGAACATATTCATCAGAAAGATTCGACGAAATTGTCGGGCAAAGATGACTCCGGGAATAACAGCTCCGGATTTTCAAACTATTATACAGCTATAAGTTGTGGTATAACTACGGCGTGTAATCGAAAAAACGCTTATCCGAAGGTAATGAAAATGAAACTGCCAAAAGATACAAACTGGAATAGTCTATCACTGGAACATAAAAGGGCTTTCCTGCGTCCCCTGGTAGTGGCACTTATCATAGGGCTTTTCTTCTCTCTAATACTTGTCATGGGAATTATGGACCTGGGGCGTCTTGATAAAACACTGGCAGGTTTTATGGAAAACAGGGGGCTTGATATTATAACAACCGTGGAAAACATAGCCCAGGAAAATCTTGGCTATCTGCGACAGGCCCTTAAAAAAGGCGCGAAAGATGATGATGTTGTTGCCCCGTTCAATGAAAAAGTGTTTTCCCCTCAAGAAGCTCTCGTCAAAGACCTTATAGTCCTGGCACGTGAAATTGATGCCAGGTGGAGGGCCGGACAGCTGAGTGAGGAAGGCCTGAAAGAAATTGCCGAAAGTGAGAAGCTGTGGTTTGTTGCCGTTCTCGATGGAGGCAACAAGGTAGTCTTGAAAAGTGGGGAGTTTCTCAAGGAATTTTCACCTGGAACGAATTATGATGCGACCTGGAACAAAGATATGATCATAGATCTCTTTTACAGGTTTGGAAAACTCAACGAGATGGGATACATTACTCTTCGTCGCAAGGATGGAAGCGGTGCCATATTGATAGCCCTTAATGATGAA
>Ga0307990_1002337_pt1 | contig 15239 bp, 16 predicted proteins | sample EllFjometagen129_FD_203168 | JGI IMG/M metagenome (GOLD analysis project Ga0307990, IMG submission 203168) | Marine microbial communities from Ellis Fjord, Antarctic Ocean - #129 | ecosystem: Environmental > Aquatic > Marine > Unclassified | place: Southern Ocean | collected 2014-10-08
GAGTGGACCGCGACAGTCGACGAAATGGCGGGCTATTCCGGCGATCCGAATTTCCTGACCGATGGGGAGAAATCGACCATCATCGAATTTTTGTCCGGGCGAAAATGATTGACGGTTTGACGATGACACCGGTAGTCTTTTTCTGCCTGATGCTGATTTGCGAAGCGGTCTTCCCGTTGAGGAAGCGCGTTCGTCCACAAAGACATCGATTTCTTATCAACATGACGATTACGGCCTACGCCTTTATTGCAGGCTCGCTTGTTGTGAAGCCGCTGGCGATGCACGGCACGCTGAAGTTAAATGTGCCGCAGTCTAAAATCATGATTGGTGTTTCGGCGCATATGGAGCCTGGAGACAATCGCTTGATCAAGCTCTTGAAAAAGCCTTTTACAAAGCCTATTGACGACTGGATCGCGGAAGACGGAGCCTATTTATTTACCAGAGATTCGGACGTCGACTCATCTGCTAAGGTTCTGGCCGGATAGAAAACATACAAATTCGTTTCAAAGGGATCGATAATGGGAGTACGTGATGACTTGGATTAAAACAATCACGCCGGAAAAAGCGGAAAACGAACTGGCAAGACTATACGATCTCATTGCCTCGGCCCGCGGCGGCATTGCCCAAATCCACCAGGCGCAATCGTTCAACCCGCGTGCCCTACGTGCGCATCTGGAAATCTATAAGGCCATTGTTTTCGCTCCTTCATCACTGAGTAGGATCATGCGGGAGCGAATTGGGGTTGTGGTTTCAGCCGCCAACAATTGTCGCTATTGCGCGGCGCATCACAGTGAAGCGCTTCAAAAACTCGGCGACGATGCCGCGATCATTGAAAAGCTTCATGACGGCGCAGTGCCGCAAGAGTTGCCGGCAGGGGAATTGATGATGCTGCGCTGGGCTTCGGATGCGGCTCTAAGGCCTTCCGATGCATCGCCGTCGGATATTGAGGAGCTTAAAAGGTGTGGTTTTGATGATCGAGGCATTCTTGATGCCGCTCTGACGGTGGCCTATTTCTCATTCGTCAATCGTCTGGTCCTTCTTCTGGGAATCGAGTTGGAAACGGACTATGAAAAAACGTGCGCGGACATGGACTCCACGCCAGCAAACTCGTCCAGATAAAATGCCCGGACGGTTCGCGTTCACTTTATCCTTTTTTCAGGGTGCGTACCGTTTCAACTCATTAGACAAGAGCCTCGGCCTGTTTAGGGAATAAGGCTGTATATCGCCGGAAGAACGTTGTAACCGGTGAACATATTCAGAAAGATGCCGATAGTCATGAGCAGGACCAGCACCGGAAGAAGCCACCACTTTCGTGTTTGCTTGATGCGCAAGTAAGCGTATAAGAAAAAATCCCGGCGATTTTTTATGACCGGTCTCGCGGATTTCTTCTGGCGACCATTCGTCTTGTTGTCGTGTTCATTCATGGTTTTTCCCCCCGATCAGCCTCACGTCAATCATACGACCCGGACCGGATGAAATCAATACACTAATGCCCATCTTCGCTTGCGGGCGTCACGAAGCTTTCATCGTCACAGTCAGCATCGAGGTAGGAAAACAAGCTCGGTTCCGTTTCCCCATTCATATATTCTTCGATCAGTATTTTAGAGTCATCGAGGAGTTCGCTGAAATAAGCGTGAACGATTTTCTCGTAATCATCCCAGCGTTCGACCCCGCGAAACACCCAGTAGATGAACATATTGGGTACGGCGAATTGATAACATCGGGCCTGCACGGTCCGGTCTTTTTCAGAACCCTTATAATTCGTTGTTTCGGACAGGCCGAGCTTGAAAAGGAGTTTTCCGGTCGTATTGGCTGCACTGTCTTTGCTCACTTTGTGAAAAGCGGGGGAAATTTTCTCAAAATAATGCGGAGGCTCTTCAACGTCGAAATGCAAAACAGGGGTGTGATAGGTAATTCCGAATTTCCTGTGGAAGATTTTGAGTTCGGCGATCACCTTGTCCATGTGTCCCGGGAAAAAAGGCCAGTCATAGGTAATCCCGTCAGCCAAGTTGTCGATGCCGTGTCGAAGGCAATACCCCAGGGTGCCGATGTGGTTGGCTAAAGCACAATGACCGCAATTCTGCAATGTGAAAAAACCGTACTTTCGAATATACCGCCATCGTTTGTGATTGGCGATCCACTTTGCCAACGGCGTCGTTTCGAAGATCCGGTGAATAAAGCGAACGTGCGGGAATCGGTCAGCGAGCCGCCTGGCGTTGTTGACGGAATTATCGGCGTTGTAAAAGCCATGCCGATCGTAGGTGAGAAGGTGGATTTCCTCGAAGGACTCAGTCAACAACGCCGCCGACGCGGTGGAATCGGTTCCGCCGGAAAACAGGACGGCTACCTTCGTCGTTTTGCGTTCCATTATTGTTTTTCTTCCAGTTGCCTGAAAAACCAACGAATCATTCGGACGTATAGGTGATAGAGCCAATTCATAAAGCGCCCCAGGAAGTTGGACACCGTGATACGCATACGATAAGGGAGGCACAAGACAATCGATAAAAAGATAAATCCCAGAACCCATTGAAAGAATTTTACCAAACGCTTCATAGAAGTCACCATAGGGGAATATCCACCATTGGTCCAGACGGAGCCGGAGTTCTGGAACGTTGGGCATCAGGAAAAACTTGGACAACTCTGCATTTTTGGGTGAAGCTTTATAGCGCTGGAATAAATTTTGTTCCTGGGTTAGAAAAAATAGTGGCCTGAAAACGAGACGACTTGTCGAGAATCCTTATGCCAAGCAAAAGACCTCATAGATTCTACCGCATCGCAACCGTGCTTGCGGCGATCATCGTTGCGATCCTGTTTATTGAATTCGGCGCAAGACAGTCCCTTTATCACAAGGCTCTCTACGATTCCTACAAAGTGACGAAAAGTCTTTACGGCGTCCAAAGCGGTTTCTGGTCGTTTAAAAAACGTTATGAGCAAGTGCAGTCTCGATCCATTTTGGATCCGATCCCCGTCGTCGAAGATCACTACAATCGTTATTTCGTCTTGCCGAAAATTTCCGGCCATTCTTGGGGATTTGCTGGGGCTGCGCCGCCGCCGGAGCCGCTTCACGGAGCAAAACGCATTCTATGCGTCGGCTCTTCCACCACGGAGTATGGGTACCCGCAGGAGTTGCAAACCCTGCTTGACGAGTCCGCTCCGGGATTATTCGAAGTCATCAATGCCGGCATCTCCGGTGCCTTCGATATTAATATTTTTATGAACTACGCCCTTGTCTGGCACAAGCTTAAGTCGGACATTGTCATTATCGAAAGCAACGTCAACAGTGCGCTGCGCAACCCCGCCCCCTATCGGATTTCAGATTCCCTGGCGCAACCGGTTAAGAATTTTGCGTCCATCAACCGCGGCGCCTATGTTAAGCGGGGCATGGCGTCTTATGCCTTGTTTTCGGGCGCGGCGCGATACCTGCTTACTCGCGAACCTCGTCGCCAGCACCCGAGTGAAGAAGGGCTGGAGGCCTATCGTGATATTCTCACCGCGCTGATAAAAAATATCCTCGGCAGCAACGCCACGCCAGTTCTGGCCACGTACGACTACGCCCTGACGACGAAGGAGAAGAAGGGTCGCTTCTCAAAGGAATTTTATGAACGCATCATCGTCTTCTATCGGAGCCTGGTTTATAACTTCACCGTTGAGGGCGCGCTGGAAACCCTCGAAGCCCAAAACGAAATCCTCCGGCAACTTTCTCACGAGTTTGGCTTGCCGTTGATCGAAACGGTGGGTGAAGTGCCGAAGATGGATGAGTATTTTATGGACGGCGCTCATCACAGTCCCGAAGGGAACAAATACATTGCTCATAAGGTTGCGAAGTTTATTCTGGAGCGGAAAATTCATCTCCGTGATTCGGCGGATGAAGCCGAGGTCCAGCAAAAGGCTCCGGCGGCTTCTGATTAACATCGGGGGGTATTGCGTCGCATACGCCTTGCTGGACGAGACGTGCGGCTTCCTCGTCAGGCAACCAGCCATTTGTTTTTGAAAGTTCACAGGCAACCAACCGCGCCCATAGGCGGTTGCCCTCAGCGTTCAAATGCCAATCGTTTGCAATAACGTATCGATCCTCCATCTCGTGGAAGAAATATTGGATATTCTTTGTGTTTTCCCTAGCGATTCGCCGCATAAAGGATTCCCACTCTTTGCCTTCCGGTCGATCGGAAAGGATGTAGAGAAGCTTGAATCCCGATGCCCTTTGCATGGCTTCCATCGCATCGAGTGATTGAGAAAGCGCGGCTAAGTCTACACCCCTATTGAAAATCTTGTCGTAGTTGAAAAACTGAATGCCGAATCGAAAAAGAGGAATGCGCCAAAATAGGGTGTTAATTAGCCATCCCCGACTAAAGATGTACTCATCCAAAGCGGGTGAGACATTCAGGTCATTATAGGTCATGTTTATGATGACCATGTCGGGATTGTAATCAAGCCCCATTAAACGAAAGATTTCGATATATTGGCTGAAATTGTACGCCGGGACGCCGAGGTTGATGGTTTCGTAAGAGGGCGCGCGTCCTTGCCCAAGGAGGAAAGTTTCCAACTGACGCAACTTCGTATTTTCAAAGGCTAATCCCAATCCGGCCATGTCGGTGCACCCCAGGCCAGCGATTCTAAATATTCCCGGCACCTTGGATACGCTGTGTTCACGATCTCGAAATCCCCTGCTGTTGAGCTTGAATGGGGCAACAGGGATGGCTTTGCGTTGGCCGTTATAGCGGACCTCGGCGTAAGGGATCATTTCGAAACGCAGAATCGGATTATCAGAGGTCCGTAAATAGGGTGCGTAGCCGCCGGCCAGAAAATGACCGGACAATGCGTTGGCGAAGATCGCCAAACAGAAAAGCGCTACGATAACAAGAACGATGCGCCTCATCCGAAATGCCCCTTTTCCCTTATTGGATTGGCAGGCACACAATGCAATCCAAGTGCTTGGTCTACCGACGCATGGTCATCTTAATGGATCGCCCGACATCAGACAATAAGACGGTTGTCGTCGATTCGATCATCATCGCCGGAAGAGGCTTCACAGCAGGTCTCCAATTTGATAATCTTTATTGTCATCACGTCCGCACCGGGCAGTAGGGAGCATTTTCACGATGAGATTGTTGCAAACGCTAAGCTACGTTGTCTTGATTGCTATGATCGTTTTGGTCCAATTTTCCTGTGGGAGTGACGACGACGATTCGCCGGCCTCCGAAACGGACGATGACGACGATACGCTTGATGAATTAGGCGAATGCGCCGTTGTGAATGTTGAGGTCCTTCCGCCGCCTCAAGAAAATATTTTGTCGCGTGAGATCGTTGTGCAAACCGAGATTCCGTGTTCACTGTCCGGGCGTGTAACAAGCGAAAATCTTCGAGGTTACGGTTCTTCGATTCCGGAGTTCTCTGCCGAAGGTACGGAACATCGATTTCGCTTTTATGGTCTTGCTGAAACATCGATATTTCATTATGTCTTTCACTTGGCTTCACTTCCTGAGCATATCGTCGCCCAAGGGGATTTTGAAACTTCGTCATTGCCCTCATGGGCGCCACGACCGATTTTGGTCGAGGGCGCGGATTTGGCGGACCGAAAAACCTGGATCGTTGTCACGGCCAGCGCCGACAGTCCCCCCATGGGCACATTCGCGCTTGAGATCATTGACAGAGACGGTCGCCTGCGCTTCTACGCTGAGCCAAAATATGGAACGCCCAAAGCCTCACCGGAGGGTGGGTTTTTTCATGGCGGCGATGAGATGACGCGGATTGGCCTCGATGGCAGCATGGACAGACTTTTTGTGACCGACCTCAATGAACCCTATCTTCAGAAGTTTCATCATTACTTTTACGTCAACTTTGAGCCATTGCGTTATATGCTGGTCTTTAACATGATCGGTTCGGGCGTTATGTGCGATCTCACAACGCCGACTGACATGGCCGTTGGCGACGGCGTTGCGGAACTCGACGAGGATGGTCATGAAATATGGCGCTGGTCGGCTTTCGATCACCAGGATGAGATTCCCCCGGACGCTATGGATCCGGTATCCTGCCTTCTTCTCTATGGCGACCTGGGGGAAGGAACCATCGATTGGACTCACGCCAATTCAGCGTTTCCGGTTCCCGATGAGGACGCATTTCTCATTTCGATGCGAAACGTCAGTCGCGTTGTCAAGGTGAATCACAATACGGGCGATATCCTTTGGCAACTCGGCAACGATCTTGATTTTACCTGGGAGGATGATGAGAGTATTGGGTATCAGCACGACGCGCAGATTATGGAAAACGGAAACCTGATTTTGTTCGACAATCACTTCCGGCGACTCGATGCGCCATGGTCACGGGTCATCGAGGTCGAATTGGATACGCAGAGCTGGACGGCGAAAATCGTATGGGAGTTACGTTTTAAATACAATATGACAAACGGGACGGTTGAGAAGCTCTCGAACGGAAATACACTCATATCGACGGGCGGATCGTTTCTGGTAATAGAAGCGGACCCCGAGGAGAATGAGGTGTGGCGCGCAACGTATGATCTGGGAAACTTCGGCGATTGGCCCGGCCCCGTCATTCATCGCGCCACGATTTATCCGTCCATATGGTTGGATGAATGAAAACGTCCAATACTGCGCATCCACTCCAACATGCGTGGAAAATTCTCAGTCTATCATCTTTGTCCACGGCCTTCGCGCTCGTAGGGGTGTTGTCTTTTTACGCTGAGCCTTGCGTTGCAACCTATGCGGGAACTTTCATTTTTCCGCTCGCCGCTATATTTGCCGGCATCCAGGCTCACAGGCGCGCACGATCCCATCGCCTGCGGTTTTTATTTCGCGCTTTTGCGTGGACCGGCATACTTTTTGGTTCCTATGTCGCCCTCATGGCCTTGGTTTTAATCGTGTACGCGCAGATATCCGAACACGTTCCGAATTTCTAAGCTCTGAGTCAATCGAGAATAATTTTCTGTATGTCGATGTCGGAGAAATTATAGGTACCTACGCCGTTTTGCGCGGCCTTGGCGATATGGATAATTTCACTGGGCAGTTTTCGCTGCCCGTTCCACGCGGCCAGGTTCAGCGCGAAGGCGTCGAGGGCGACGGGGTCGGTCCCGGCGATGACCATGTTCAGGCGGGCGAACTTTCCCGGGCCTCCGGGACCATTCGTCAGTAGCCCGCGGCTTAAGTCCATAACCGTCAACTTCGGCTTCAAAACCGTGTTGATATCGGCGATGGCCTGTTGAAGTCTCGCTTCGCGGTTCTCGTGCCAACGGCTTGGGTTTTTTACGACGCCCATCCAGTTCTTCATGCCGAATGAGACGTGCGTGAGATTGTGAGATTTCGCGACGGGAAGATTTATCAGTACGTCGGCGTCCAATACCTGCCGTGCGACGCCCCATTCCTTTAACCAAATCCCGTTGGGTATAGGGATGGTCCCGTAAGCCTCGTCGCCGTGGAGTAAAGAGAAAACCGAGTCTTGCAAACCTGTCAGGGTGCTTCGAAGGCCCAGGCGATCTCCGGGAAGCCGCGTGCCGTGATAGAATTTATCGGCCATCGTCACTTTCCGAGCGCCGGCGTTTAGGGCCATTTCCGTCACCGCTCGGATTATCCTGCGATCCGTCGTCGTTCCCCAGTTCTGAGGCTGAAAAAAATACATATTGGGTTTGCAGAAAACGATGTCGTTTTTTGAAACGAAACGCCGCATCCCACCGAGAATTTCAACGGCCTTCCTGGCGCATAGACCAGGATCGCTTCCCGTCGCCGTGACGAGGTCAGGGTAACCCTTTACCGCGCCGAGGGAGGGCAAACCGAGACACGCTCCCTGGGCAATCAACATACTCAAAAAGCTTCGTCGATCAATGCCGCGGTGGTCGAACATGCTTCGCCTCTTTCGTTGCCGTCCGGCTGTTTCGCGGATAATTTTCATCATCCTCTCGAAACGACTTTAATATAAGCATGTTAGATGCAGCGTTTCCGAAAAGCGAGAAAAACCTTTCGCGATTTCTTGAGATTCCGGTCACTGGCGAAAGCGCACTTTGGCGCGACTTGGCGCAGGTGGCGGGGCTGATTGCTCATTGTGCTGCGATGGAATAGAATTTTTGCGGTGCGTCGGTAATTTTTTATTCATACGGGAGGTGGGGGTATGTCCATTGTTGTGGTCGGTTCGGTCGCTTACGATTCCATCAAAACGCCTCAGGGCAGCGTGGAACGCGTTCTGGGAGGGGCCGCTTGTTATTTTTCCCTGGCCGCGGGCTTTTTCACCGATGTGAAAATTGTCGCCGCCGTTGGTGAAGATTTCGAACAAGAGCATATCGATTTGCTTAAAGGCAAGGGCGTTGAAATCAGCGGTCTGGATCGCATGCCGGGCAAGACCTTTCATTGGAGCGGCGAGTATTCAGGCGATATGAACACGGCGACCACTCGCGACACGCAACTCGGTGTTTTCGCGGATTTCAATCCGAAGCTCTCGGAATCTCACCGGAAGACGCCTTTTGTTTTTTTGGCCAACATCGACCCCGAACTGCAAATCAACGTTCTCGATCAGATGGACAATCCGAAACTGGTTGCGTTGGACACCATGAACTTCTGGATCACGGGCAAGCCGAAAGAACTTCAAAAAGCCCTCGGCAGAATCGATATGCTTTTTGTCAACGACGGCGAGGCCAAAATGCTTGCCGGATCGGACAATATCATGCGCGCGGCGCGAGAGATTCGGGCCATGGGGCCAAAATGCGTTGTGATCAAACGAGGCGAGTACGGCGCCATCATCTTTCATGAGGCGGGCATGTTCGCCGTACCGGCGTATCCGTTAGAGACGGTTTTCGATCCGACCGGCGCCGGGGACAGCTTCGGCGGCGGCTTCATGGGATATTTGGCGCAAACCGGGGAAGCGACCATGGAAAACATCCGCACGGCTGCAGTGTACGGTTCCACGGTGGCGAGCTTTGCCTGTGAGGATTTTTCTCTTCGCCGACTGGCCCGCCTGGCCAAGCCGGAAATCGAGGAGCGTTTCGAGTTCTTCCGGGAACTAACGAAGTTCTAGTGGACAGTGTTTAGTGTAGGAGCGACATTCTTGTCGCGATCAGTCGCGCAAGGGGCAATTAGGCAATAGGCCGGCTGGTAATTATTAAATTGGGATGGTGAAAATGGATACATTTTTCAACGCGAAAAGTATTGCGGTAATCGGCGTCAGCGCCAGGGCTGACAATATGGGGCGGCGCATTTTGATGAATCTGCAGCGTTACCATTTTCCGGGGGTTGTGTACCCCGTTGGGCCGTCAGGCGGTACCTTCCTGGGTCACTATATTTATAAGTCGGTCGAGGAAATCGGTCGTCCTGTTGAGCTGGCGGTTATCCTGACGCCGGCCAAATTCATTCCGGCCATCGTTCACCAATGCGGCAAAATCGGCATCCGGCGCGTCATCGTTGAAAGCGGCGGCTTTGCAGAAACAGATCGCCAGGGTCGAAAGTTGGCTGATGAGTTGCGTTGCGCCGCCGAGGAAAACGACATTCGCTTTCTAGGACCCAACGGCATCGGCACATCCAATCCCGCCGCTGGAATCTGCCTGGGATTTCCCGCGTTTCCGATCAACGCAGTCGGAGGGACTTCGATCATCACGCAGTCCGGCGGCGTCGGTCTGACTTACCTCATCGAGATGGAAGTCGAATCCATGGGCGTGGCGAAATTCGCCTCCGTGGGAAATAAAATGAACGTGGACGAAGTGGACCTGCTGGAATATTTCATGGAGGACCCGAAGACCTCGCGCGTGGTCTGCTACCTGGAAAGCTTTGCCAGGGGCCGAGAGTTTTGTGATTTGGTCGCCCGCTACGACAAGCCGGTCATTGTTCACAAGAGCAACGTGGGCGAATTGTCCAGCAAGATCGCCGCCAGTCATACTACGGCTATGCTTTCAGACGACCGCGTGGTCAACGAGGCTTTGCGTCAGCGGGGAGCGTATCGGGCCAGGTCCATACGGGGCGCCATCAACGCGGCGAAGGTCTTTTCTCTTCCCCCTATGACGGGTACGCGCGTGGGTGTCGTCTCCCGCAGCGGCGGGCACGCGGTCATCGCCGCGGACACCTGCGACAGGCGGGGTTTCACGCTGCCCTCATTTCACAAACACGTGCTGGAACTGGCGCAGCAACACGTTCGGGCCGGGGTCATCAAGTTACAGAATCCCCTGGACCTCGGCGATTTATTCGAGATGGACACCTATAAGAAAATTATGTCGGACGTCGTGATGCAAGAGCAGATCGACGGCATTGTTCTCCTTTTAGCCTATTTTTCGGCCAGCGAACCCAAGCCCCTGGAGGGATTGCTGGATCACATCAAGGAGATCGTCGAAAAGCATCAGAAGCCCATCGTCCTGGTGCTGCACACCTGGCCGGAGCTTCTTGTCCGCATGAAAAAGCGCTCCGCCTTTCCCATTTTTGAAACGGCTGAGGAGGCGGTTGAGGCTCTGTACACAAGCCATGCCCATCACGAGCGGGTCATGCGACGCAGCGAAGCGATTCCTCGCTTTAAGGCCGATAAAAAAACCGCGACCCGGATACTGGCGGAAAATAAAGGAGCCTCTCACCTTGGCGCCGCCGCTTATGACATCATCGAAGCCTACGGCATTGACGCCGCCAAAACGCGTGTGGCCGGCAGCGCCGCCGAGGCTGTTCGGGCGGCAAAGGCATTGGGGTACCCGGTCGCCTGTAAGGTTGAAAGTCCTGACGCCAGCCATAAAACCGATGTGGGCGGCGTTCTCCTGAATCTTCAAAAAGGCGCGGATGTGAAAAATGCCTTTGACAAAATTCGGGCTTCGCTGCTGGCTGCAAATCCGAAGGCGAATTTTCAGGGAGTGCTTGTACAGTCTATGGAGAGGCGGGGCCTTGAGTTCATCGTCGGGGCGCATCGGGATCCTGATTTTGGGCCGCTGGTGATCCTGGGATGGGGCGGCACGATTGCCGAGGCGGTAGGTCCGCCAATCATCCGCCTGGCGCCTGTCTCCCGAAAAGAAGCCTTTCGGATGATCGATAAGCTTCCGGCCCACAGAATCATCGAAGGTCTGCGTAATTATCCCGCAGTGGACGCACCGGCTCTGGCAGACATTATTATTCGCGTGTCTCGCATGATCGTCGATCTTAATGATCTGGCCGAGATGGACCTGAACCCGGTTCGCGTCTGGCGCAAGGGACGCGGAGGTATGGCGCTTGACGCTCGAATTATCCCGGTGAAATAGGAGTCGGCGTCATGCCTGTCCCTTTCGAAGCGATATGGAAAAGAACGGTCGCGTCATCGCCCTTTAGCGTCCCTGCGGGGTTGGCCGCTCCTCTGGGGATTTATCGTGACGAACTGCGGCGTTGGAATCGCAAGATCAACCTGGTCAGCTTCAAAACGGATGAGGAACTGGCGTCGCGGCATTTTCTTGACAGTCTTGCGGTCCTGCAATTTTTGCCTGCCGGAGCATCGGTTGTCGATATCGGAAGCGGCGCCGGTTTCCCAGGGTGCGTCATCGCTCTGGCTCGTCCGGACCTGAACATAGTTCTTATCGAGAGCATATTAAAAAAGGCTAATTTTCTGCGCCATTTGATCCGCACCCTGGCGCTTGGCAACCTCAGTGTTTCTCATGACCGGGCCGAAAACGCGGCGCCGGGAGCTTTCGATGTTGCTTTGGGCAGAGCCGTTGCCGCCCCCGGCGAATTTGTGTGTCTGGCCAAACGATTGGTTAAGCCGGGCAGGGGAGTTGTTGCGGTCTGGCTGGCAGAGGCGGATAGGGATCAACTGGCCGAATTCAAAAAAGTCACAACAGAAATTTACAGTCTTCCAGGAGGTGAGGGACGCCGGGCCTTGGCTCTGGTCACTGTCCTCTTGCCACAGACCGCTCCATCTGCTTGAGTTTTTTGCTCACCTCTTCATTGTCCGGAGAATGCTCGAAGGCCCTCTCGGCGGTTTGTCTGACGAGGTGGTATTTGTGTTCGTCCTCGAAGATACGCATGAGCGTGATGTAGGCCGGGATAAAGGTCGGTTTCAGGTTGATGGCTTTTTTGCAGAAGTGGATCGATTCAATGAGACGGTCGTATTTGTCGAGGAATTTATTACGATAAGTCGCGCGCGCCGTCTTGACCATAATTTCCGGATTCGTGTGGTCGTATTGCGCGACGGCGTGATAGCATTCCTGGGCGCGGGAAAAGGTGTTTTTCTTCATAAATTCGTCGCCGCGCCGCACGAGCTCTTCCATGGTGACCGGCTTGTTGACAACAACCACGTTATTAGGTGCGACTTCATTGGCCGATTTAGCGACATTGCCATCATGAACCTCGGCTTCCAAATTTGCGACGGGTTGATCAATGCCCTGGGTTTCGCTGGAAGCATTTGCTTTTTTGTTGACCGGGGATTTGCGCGCTGAGCGTGCTTTAGGCTTTGAGGGTTTTTGCGCTTGCTTAGAGATGTTTTCCGTTTCTTTTGAAGCGGGGCCGTCCAAAGGCGGAAGATCAGGTTGTGGATCGAAAATCGTTGGTTTATCGGCGGTTCTTTTCTTTCCTTTCTTACTGACTTTCGATTCAGCGGCGCCTTTTTGATTCTGTGTGATTTTTCCTATCACAAGAAAAGCGTAGAGCGCGGAAAGAACTGAGGTTGGATCACTGCTGAGAGTGAAAAGCTTTCCCAGCGTAGCGCCTTTCACGCAAGCGGCATGAATGTCATAGATGAGGTGATCGAGTTGCGCGTCGTTTCCATTCGGCTTGGGATCATCATTTGTCCAGAAATATCGTCCGCTAATGTTAGTTTTCTCTTCGATCAGGGATTGCAGATTATTGGTGTCGTAAAGGCTTTTCACCGCGAAATGAACGGGCAGAAAAGGGTCGATGAGAATGGACTTTTTCACTGGACCGTCTAGCAGTCGGTAAACGCCTGCCTTTAGTAATGCCAGTCCTCGCAGTTGCTTGATACGCCATTCCGTTTCGAGCTCCGCAAGGCTGTCTTCCGAGAATTTCAATTCTCTGAGGCTGGCGATGATGTCGGCGCCTTCTTCCCGATACTTGCGGCGCACTGCGAGGGCTTCAACCCGAGAAAGTTTCTCCTGTTTTTCCAGGTCCGCGAGAAGATTGGCGGAATATAAACCAACGATAAAACCGTTTTCCCATAACACGGAGATCGAGTAATCGCTGGAGCGAATTTCAAGCCGTCCGCTTAATTTTTCGCGAGCCAGAGAACCAATCAGGGTCGGCATATCGATTTCTTCAATATTCCCCTTGGTCAGGACGCGATGTCCGTTACTGCCGTCTTGATGATTGCTGTCTGGTTTTTTCTCGTTATCTACGGTGTCTGTTGGTTCTTTGCTTTTGTCCGGTGATTTCCGGCTTTCGTTTTTGATGCCCTCATCGCCGGGTCCCAGATGCTTTTCTACGACAAATAATACGTCGCCGAGTTGGACCGGCTTTTTTACGACGCCGTCCGACCAGTTATGAAACTCACTTTTTGACGAGCTTGAAACGAGGGGCGAGAGCATGAAAATCGGCGTTCTCATGCCTTCGTGGCTACTTTTCAGCCGTTTGGCGATCAACGTGCCGTTAACGCCGGGCATGAGCGTGTTGATGAAAACGATTCCGGGCAGGTGCTCGAAGAAGAGGCTGATTCCGCTATTCGCCTTTGAGGAAGTTATCGTTTCATAGCCGTGACTACTCAGGTAACGGGCAATATTGCTCAGATCATTTTTATCATGATCGATTACTAGAACAGGCTTGGCCACTTTTGCTCTCCGAATCGTCGTTGGTCATTTCGACGTTAATTTTTAAAAGGGCCCAACAATCATACTGAATTATCTCTATTTGACATCGTTTCCCTGGCCCAGGGGAGCGTTTCCAGTCTGCGTAACTGCTGCCTACGCAGCCACACGATATTAATAGAAAGAGGCGATGAAAAGCAACAGTCGTAAAAATCCTCATAAAAGACAGGAGACTTTGATTTTTACTTTCCTTTGCGGGAAATTACTATATCATTTAAAGAAAATAATCTGATCGACAATCATGGTCGTCATGGAGAGTCTAATGGACATGAAAAAAAACTGGCTCATCATTCGGGAGATATTTCGAGGAACATTTAATATGGTCATCGCTTCAATCAACGAAGACGGCAGTCCGCATATTTCACCCATTGGTTCCATCCACCTTCGCAATGATTGCACCGGCTATTATCTCGAACGATTTCCGGTTCGGCTGCCTAAAATCTTGATATAGACGATAGAATTTGCGTTTACGCTGCAAAGCATAATATGGGGGTTATGCTCAAGGCTCTTGCATCCGGTCATTTTCCCAAACCTTTCGCAGTGCGCCTTTATGGTCGAACGGGCGAGAGGAGGCCGGTTGCCGATCAGGAGTTGGCGAGATGGCAAAAGAAAGTCAAACTCTTTCGCTGGTCCAAGGGATATGAAATACTGTGGTTGAAATTCACTCATGCCAGAGAGCTGTATTTTGATGATTTTGATACGGTCGATTTAGGAAAAATGACCGACGGACTGTGGCAACCGGACTGATAACAGGGGAAAATTCTACGATAAACGCAATGGAGGAGTGATTCAATGACGGATTATGCGGAATTGACCTTGGAGGCGTTTTATAAGGGCATTAACTGCGCGCAGGTTGTTTTATCGGTATTCGCTTCGGAATTCGGGATTGATGGCGAAACGGCTCGAAAAATCGCTTCCGGTTTTGGAGGCGGCACTGGACGCATGGGAGGAACATGCGGTGCGGTCAATGCAGCATATATGGTTTTGAGTCTAAAATACGGCGATGCCGATGGCCAAGATTCAGAAGCCAGAGAAATGCTGGTTCGTCAGTTGCGGACATTTCGTCGGCGATTTGAAAACGAACGGGGCAGCATTTCCTGCCGGGAACTTATCGGTTTCAATCTGCGTGATCCTTTTCAATACAATAAGGTTGTGGAAAGGGGATTGTTCTTTGAAGTCTGCCCGAACCTGGTCGCCGACGTCATAGGGATCGTCAGGGAAATTATCGAGCAGAATGCGATGAATATTGCGCCGAAATAGGCCATGCTCTTCGTCGTAATGGACTGATGGGTGCCTTTCGTGTCTTTGAAGGATGTGCTTGACGCTTCGAGTTACTCGACTAGCACTAAGCCCGAAATCATGACCGTTTCGGATTTTGGATTCGGATTGCCGTCCTGGTCTTTGAGCATTTGCCAGCCAAGCGTTTTTGACAGTTCGTGCCAATTGACGCCGAAACCCGATAGCGAGGGTCGGGCTTTGTCGGGAAAGCGGCATT
>Ga0307990_1002338_pt1 | contig 15236 bp, 13 predicted proteins | sample EllFjometagen129_FD_203168 | JGI IMG/M metagenome (GOLD analysis project Ga0307990, IMG submission 203168) | Marine microbial communities from Ellis Fjord, Antarctic Ocean - #129 | ecosystem: Environmental > Aquatic > Marine > Unclassified | place: Southern Ocean | collected 2014-10-08
TTGTAGTGCATAGATTCTTCATTCATGAAAAGGGATTTCTCGGGACGGTGACTTACGTCGCCTACTGGTCGTGGGACACTTCCATGCGCAGGGGAAACTTCACCCTGGTTACTGCTGCTTCTTACCTCACGCCGTTCTTTTCCACAGTGGTCGCTAGCCTTTACCTTCACGTAGCGCCAGCGGCGAATCTATGGATAGGGTGTGGCGTGCTCGTGGTGGGATCTCTGCTCAGCTGGCTGTCAATCGCGCCAAATACTGGAGTAACAGCGCTTAATCCGGGAAGCGAACGCTAGTTCCGCTTTCAAGAGCTGCACGGATGAAGGGTACGCAGAGAGTGGATGGTTCTGGTAAGATGCCCGAGAGAGACGCTCAAAGCAGGAAAGAATACGGGAGGAAGTACAATGCAACTTGCGGGAGTCTGGGAGAATGAACACGGCTCGATCATGGAGATCACGGTGGAAGATGGACGCATCGAAGGGATGTACAGCTCATATACCGGCGATACAGGAACGTACCGTATCGTGGGTTTGGCCGATCCAGAACCGGATGCTGGAACTCAGACGTTTGCCTTTGTAATCAACTGGCGTTCTTTGGACAGTCATGCTGTTGAGTCCGGAGGGCATTTGATGTCTGCGTTTGTCGGCCAGCTTCAGGTGATCGACGGGGAGGAAACTCTGACCACCACGTGGCTGCTGACAAATCCTACCACGCCAGAGGAGAACTGGACATCTACGCTTGTCGATAAGTCAATCTTCAAGCATCGGGACGAGCTTTCTCGTAGATGACAAACCCCTCGTACTAAAGCGCAAAGCTCTTATGGAGTGATCCTTTAGCCGCTTCTATTTGCATACGTACTGCCGATGGAGCGGTGCCGCCACGCCCGGAGTGGGCAGCGATCGAGCGCCCAAAATCGAACACATCGTACACGTCACCGGAGAACGCCGGGTCGATCCGCTTGTACTCGGAGAGGGAAAGCTCCTTTAGCGAGCAATTCTGCTCCTCAGCCCGCTTCACCGCCTCGCCGACCAAATGGTGACTCCGCCGGAACGGGACTCCCTTACCCACCAGGTAGTCAGCGATGTCCGTGGCGAGCATCCCGTCGTCCAGGGCGGCAAAGATCGCTTCTTTGTGCAGTTTCAGCGTGCTGATTACTCCGAAGGCAACCGGAAGCTCCGCCTTCAATGTGTCGATTGCATCGAACAGGGCCTCTTTATCTTCCTGCAGATCCTTGTTGTAAGTGGAAGGAAGGCCTTTAAGCGCCATCAGTAGTCCAAGCAGGTGTCCTGCCATTCGCCCACTCTTGCCGCGCATTAGCTCAAGCGCATCCGGGTTCTTTTTCTGCGGCATCAGGCTAGACCCGGTGGAGTAGGCGTCGTCCAGCTCGACGAACCCAAACTCGCGGCTCGACCACAAAATGAGGTCCTCCGCTAGCTGGCTCAAGTGGACCTGCACCAGCGAGGTGCAGGCGAGGAATTCAACGATATAGTCCCGATCGTTCACTGCATCTACGCTGTTCTCGCTCACCTTACAGAATCCAAGTTCACCAGCCAACCACTCTCGATCGATCCCGAATGAGTTCCCAGCGATCGCCCCCGATCCCAGTGGCAAAACAGAGGCACCGACTGCTACGCCGGACAGGCATTCGAGATCGCGCTCAAGTTTCCAGAAGTAGGAGAGGATCCAATGGCTGAACAAGATTGGCTGGGCGTGCTGCAAGTGCGTGTATCCAGGCATGATCACGTCGATCTCCTCCTCCGCCTTTTCTACAATCGCTGCTTCCAGATCCTTAAGCTGTCTACCCAACACTGCGATTTCGTCCAGAAGGTAGAAGCGAAGGTCGGTTGCTACCTGGTCGTTGCGGGAGCGGCCGGTGTGCAGTTTTCCCGCTACTGCTCCCACGATCTCCTCCAATCGCCGCTCGACCGCGGTGTGTATGTCTTCATCCCCGGGTGCCTGTTGAAACGTGCAATCCTCGAACTCCGTGAGCACCCGGTTCAACCCCTCGATGAGCAGGGCGCTCTCATTCGCTTCAATCACTCCCGCCTTCTGAAGCGCCGCCGCATAAGCGGCGCTTCCCCGGATGTCAGCCTGGTACAGCCGACGGTCGAAACGAAACGAATCGTTCAACTGGCGCATCGCCGCGCTCGGCTCGCCACTGAACCTGCCTCCCCACAGCGTCATTTCGCCTCCACGGTCACGGGCTCGCCGACACTTTGCTCCATATCGATAAGCGCCTTAACCTTGAGCGGAAGGCCAAATAGGTGAATGAACCCGGTCGCATCGGCCTGGTCGTAGACATTATCGGAACCAAACGTAGCAAACTCCTCCTGGTACAGGCTATACGGCGACTTGCGCCCAACCACGGTGCAGCTCCCCTTGTATAGTTTCAGCTTGACTGTGCCGGTCACCGTCTCCTGGGTCTTGTTTACGAACGCATCCAGCGCCTCGTGCAGCGGGGTGAACCACTGGCCGTTGTAGACCAAATCGGCGTACTTTGCTGCCACTAGTTCTTTGTAGTGTGCGGTCTCCTTGTCCAGGCAGATACTCTCCAGCGCTTGGTGAGCTGCGTAGAGGATGGTGCCTCCCGGCGTCTCGTACACCCCGCGTGACTTCATCCCCACAAGGCGATTCTCCACAATATCGATTCGTCCAACTCCGTGTGCGCCACCAACCGTATTGAGGTAAGTGAGTAGCTCAACTGGACCCATTAGGGTTCCGTCGATCGCTACTGGTACACCTGCTTGAAAATCGATCTCCAGGTACAGAGGAGAGTCGGGAGCTTCCTCCGGGGAGAGGGATAGCTGGAACATACCCTCGTCTGGCTCGTTCCACGAGTCCTCCAGGATCCCTCCCTCATGACTGATGTGCCAGATGTTCCCATCGCGGCTGTACAGTGATTCCTTGGTCATCGCCATGGGAATTCCGTGGGCGTGGGCATAATCCAGGGCATCCTCTCGCGAGGTGATCGTCCACTTCTCGTCGCGCCACGGGGCGATCACTTCAAGGTGTGGGTTGAGTGCCTGGAATGCCAGCTCGAAGCGAACCTGATCGTTCCCCTTCCCGGTGCAGCCGTGCGCGACCGCATCCGCTCCCTCCTTCTCGGCGATTTCCACCATGTACTTTCCAATCAACGGGCGTGCAAACGACGTGCCAAGAAGGTACTTGCCTTCGTAGACTGCACCGGCCTTGAGGGTCGGGAAGACATAGTCGGTGAGGAACTCCTCGGTTAGGTCCATGACATACGCCTTGCTCGCCCCAGTGGTGATCGCCTTTTCTTCCAACCCATTAAGCTCACTTGCGTCCTGGCCGAGGGCAGCGGTGAACGTAATCACCTCACACCCGTAGGTTTCCTTGAGCCAGGTAACGATTATCGATGTGTCGAGTCCACCCGAATAAGCTAGAACAACTTTCTTAACATCTTTCATACGTATTCTCCTTCTAGAAATCTTTGATAATTTGATGAAACGAAGTTTGTGTGGTTACAAAAGAAATCGGCCGGGGAAGCCCGACCGTATTACCAAAGATGTCTTCAGAAAGAGCTAAGGTTACGGTGCGGGGTACTTACCCAGCCACCGTCCGTCTACGGGTACAAGCCTTGAAAGTGCATTCTGAATTCATCGTGGAATGAATGTACGACAAATCGCCGCCGCTGTCAAGGGCAAGAGGGTGGGCTCGATTTCCCGAAGGAATTATCAATCACTGTAGCTCTTGTCGACCATCATCTTTGGTTCAAGGTGCGTTCTGAGAGCAATCTCACGAAGGTGTGGGCCCGCATTCCTCGGATTGGCAAATCCCGACAGAACAGTGCTTTGGCCTTTCGGAGACACGGCATCAATCAGTCTCTTTGTTGGCATTTCGCCAACAATCGTAGGTCAACAGCCTACAAGAACAAGGAGCTCCTGCGACCACAATTGCTCAGTACTTCTGCCGCACGCGTGCTTGTACGGGAATGTGAAGCGTTATAAACTAGTCAGTACAATGTGGAAAGAACTCCGGCAGGCAAGGTAAAGATAACCGCTCCACAAGAGGTCATCGATCTCATCGAGCGGTTTGAACGCAACCATGACACGTATCGCTCACACGAGTACAACGAAACCGAAACGCGTCGTGAGTTCATCGATCCATTCTTCAAAGCCCTCAGTTGGGATATCGACAATAACCAGGGCTACGCCGAGTGCCGGAGCCCTGTACAATAAGCAAGCAAGCGGAACGGGGCGAGGAAATACGGAGAGCGAATAGGCGACCTATGTATCGGATAGAGAGGCTGGATATGTGAGGGTCGAACCGCACCAGGTAATTACGAGAGAGGTTGAGACTTCGCAGCAAGGCGCTCGCCAGAGGATATGTTTTGCTGCTGCAATGCAAGGCTTGCCCTTGCGCTTCCCTTTAAATATCGGACAAAAACAAGCTTTGTCGGGTAAGATTGCTCTTGTAGGGACTAGATCACCTAATCAGTCGCAGCCTTCTCTAGCCCGATCGTGTCATCGTCCTCCGGACACATGTCCTTCAGGAAGGTTAGAAGATGAAACTTGCTATCGACTTGTAGGAGATCGTTGAGATACTTGGCCCCCGCTTCAATGAGGTCCTCAGCCAAGCGGTAGGGCTGCTCCTCAGATGGGAAGAGTAGCCGCAGTGTGATGTTAATGGCACCATCCTTATCAAAACCTCCGACATTCCACCTAGTGTTTCTTCCAGAAGATTTCGCTGGCGAGAGGTTTTTCATTATGGCAACCGACATGGCCAGCTTTGCCACGTCCATCCGATCCCCAAAGGAGGCGGAGTCCTCGACACACTTGAGGATCTCCTCAGTCTCGGGAGTCACTGCGATTACTGTCTTATCCTGCGCACTACTCATGGTCGTTTCCTTCAAGCGGGAGCAATACTGAGTGCCGAGCGCTGACACGCTGTATCTTGTATTCGTGGCCAATCTTACCTCGTAGAGTGTCTATTGCAAGATCCCGATCAATCTCACTCTTGTATACAAGGAGCGTCACTTGATCCGCCAAGTCAGGCAATGATCGCATGATGCGATCCGTGTGTCCACTATCCAGCCGGCCGAAAGGCGAATCCATTACGATAGGGCCACTCACGCTTGAGTTCTTCTGCAGGGCCGCGATCAACGAGAGAGCAACAATGTGCTCAGCTCCTGCAGATCTGACAGGGATCACATGGCCATCCTTGTGAACAATCTGAAGTCCGTAGTTCTCATTGATTTGCAGATTGCCGTAGTCTGGTTCAGTGGTCAATCTCAGGAAAACCCCAGTGGCATCCTTCTCTACTTCCTCTCGAAGCTCGTCGCGCAACTCCACCACTGCCTGATTGAATACATCATGCAGTGCCTTGCATGCCTCAAGTCGGTGAGTGTGGAACGCCACTTCAGGACTTCCGATCCGCGCAAGCTTCTGCCCGATCTCCTCAAGTCGGCCCTCTGTTTCTGACAGTTTCTTCTGGCTTTCCTCCAAGGATTCCTCCAGAACTCCGATCTCTTTCTGGGTCGTTTCGAGATCGCTCCAGGTCTTTCTAGCATCACTGCGATCTCTTGATCTGATCTCCCGATCCAGGTCTCTCTGCTTTTCCTCCGCTTCTGCAACTGCTATTCTCATGTCCTCTATATCGTGGAGCAATGCGAGCAAGAAGGGGATTTGGCTGGAGACCCTAACGGACGTAGCAGCCTTCCAATGGACCAGTTGCTCGACCTGAAGGCTTTCAGGTTCAGGATTGGTCTCCTTGGCAGATAGCTCAATCTCGGCGATTTGAGACTTAAGGACTTCTGTAGCGGAATCTGAAAGCTCAGTCTTGCACAGTGAACAAGTCCCGCTCTTAAGTCCCTCGCGACAGCGGCCAAGCAACTCTTTGTTCATTTCAAGGTACACCTGGTGCTTGAGCCAGTCTCCTGTCTCTGCTGAAAGAGAGCCGCGTAGGTATTCGATCTTAGGTTCAAGGACCCATAGCCATAAATTAGCATTCAGCTGCCTGATATTGTCGGCCTTGAGTAATAGATCATCCCGGAGGTGTTGCATCTCCTGCTTCAAAGAATCCCGTTCACTCTGTAGGATGGATACATCACCAAGGCGATCGAGGTGTCCACGGAGTGATTGCTGATGATCTTCCAGCCCACTCAGTTTAGCCTGGTAGTCGGTAATATCCTTGTCTGCCTGCGTTCGTATCTCGAAGCACTGCGTCTGAGCGGTTGCCAGCTTATTTGTATCACTGGATTTCTTCGCTGCTTTGTTGATGTCCTGCTGTATGTCTTTTTCTGCATCAAACAGCCGCGCTCTTGCTCCAGTGAGAACCGGGACCCCAAGGATTCTCTCAATCGCCTCACGAATCTGTCTACCCATCTTCGCGGGGTCACGGAGTAATTCCTCGTACTGCTGAAGTAATTCGGCATCGAAAAGGAAGAATCGAGCAGTCTCTGGAGACATCACCCGTCTGAGAGCCTCTTTCCGCTCTTCGGGGCCCAGGACCTTGCCATCCCGGACAATGTCGACGTACTCCTCGTAGTCGGTGTCGTTCTCCGGTTGTTTCACCTCTTTCCTTGGTCTACAGCCCCGTATCAACTCAAACGAGCTGCCGTCGAAGTCAAACCACAGGGTTGTACGGAAGCCGAACTTCCCTTGCTCGGCGCTTTCCCAATTGCCTGTCTCGTGAATCGACTCGTCACGAAATCCGCGGCCAATGATCTGCCCGAGGATTGCATATCGTATTGCGTTGAGGAGAGTAGTTTTGCCTCGCATGTTTTCCCCGTAGACGATACAGACTTTCCCAGGCTTGGCGAACCTCATCTCTTGGACATCTTTGAAAGGGCCGAAATCCTCGATTTCAAGCTTATTCAGTACCAGCACGTAACGCACCTTTGTCCTTCACGAATTTGTCAATCGCGACAAGTAGCTGTCTTCGCGCTTCAGAGTCGTTATCGGGGATGTCGATCTGGATTCTCAAGATCTCCCGAACCAGATCCTGCGGCACGTCAGGGTGCAGTGTACCTCTTACACGCGCAAGGATCTTCTCAAAGCTCTCTTGACTATTCATCGTCTTCGTATCCTACACCCGCAAGCTCGTTCGTATCAAGTCCTAGCCGTGCCAAGCGCAGTGAAATCTCGGTTATCCCTGATGTATTCTCTGCTGTAACGCCAAACTCAATGGCGCGAGCAATCTCCGCGTGAAGCAACGAAGAATACAAGGCTTCGTCTTCGTCGCTTTCAGGCGGCATTACAAGTAGATCGTGAATGTGTGAGACTCCTTTCCCTGGGGCTGATCTCAAGACTCTCCCCCTTCTCTGGATGAACTCACGAGGATTCCTGGACGAAGCCATGATGAGGGCATGGGTAGCAACTGGGATGTCAACGCCCTCATCCAAACAGCGGATAGATACGATGATTCCCCCAATGTCTTCGAATCTCGTCAGAGTCGCCTTTCTGTCACCGTCCATCATTGAGTGATACTCAGTAGCCGGGAGGCCCAGCCTGCGCAGTTCAGCGGTAACCTCACCAAGCTGTTCGGTATCTTCACAGTAGACAAGCCAACGATCGCCCGCGCGGTATTCACTGCTGATGACTGAAACAGCGGCCTTCACTTTGGACGCGGCCTTCTTGGCAATCCTGGCACGTTGTATTGCCAGAAGTTTCAGCCGCTCGTTTACCCGATCTTTGTTGCTGATCAGGGATCTGGCACCACTCGATGCAATAGCCGCCATTTTCCGTATCTCGCTTGTGATCGCCTCCCACTGTTCTTGCTCCTCAGCTGACAACTCAACTGGATGAACAAAGTAGAAATACGGGGTAAGTACGCCAAGACGAATCCCGTCAGCCAGTTCAAATTTGCTCGGCAGAATCCCCTTGAAGTAGTGAAGGAGTCTTTCCGTTCCCTCAGGATCACCTGCACGTCGCGGGGTTGCGCTAAGGCCCAACCGCGCACCAGTGTCCAACGTAAGCAAGTTGGAGAACGAAATGCTTCCTGCACGGTGGACCTCATCGACCAACAAGAAGATGTGTTTACCCTTAGATATGGTACTCAGAAATTCAGGCGAGCTTGCTGTCTGAAGCGTCGTCAATATGATCCTACTTCTGATGGATCCCACGTTCCGTTGCCTTGTCCACGCTCTCAAAAGGCTCTCCTTTCGCCATTGTGAATGTCCTGCACCACAGAGAAGGAGCGCTGGCGCAAGATCGGCCAACGCCACATGGATCTTCGAGTGCCACTGGTTGAGCAACTCGATACTCGGAACGACGACAACAGGAACATCTCCCCTTTCTAAGCTTTCACGCATTGCACACAGCCCTATATGGGTCTTGCCACTACCCGTTGCGTGCTTAAGGATGCCCTGACGACCATTCCTCTCCCACGCCTCAAGAGCGTCCTCCTGGTGGGCATACAGCGTGCGTCTCGATACCAGGCCGTTAGCCTGTCTCTTCTCAGCCCCAAGCTTTCGGTTGACTGCTTCTAGGAGATCGTGTAAGTTCACGTTCTCCGTTGCTTTGAGCATATGAACTTTCAATGCCTCAGGAAACTCTAACACCTTCACGCTTGGAAAATGATCACTCCATAGCGATTCGAAGTATGCAATGTGCTCCACCACTCGTTGCCTCTCTCTTTCAGATCCCCACGGAACAAAGACATCAACTGATTCGAGGTTCCCGTCATTTGACAGTCCTTGCCAGGTCTCATTCATCGAGCCCTTGAAGACAACATGTTCTCCATCTTCATCCGTGAAGATGCCAAGCTTATCGTGAAACAGCGCCTGAACTCCCGCCCCCAGAGACTCCCTAAGCACGGCGATCTTCATCGAGATAACATTCATACCGACCAGTGTCGCGAGGATCTTGCAGGGTTCTCTGGTTTCTGGTTTGGCCAGCATCTCGTCGAACTGCCGCTGTATTTCTACCGCAGCAGCATCCACAACCCGTGACTCGTACCCTTGCTCAAGAGCAGCTATGTCAGTCTGCGACAGTATGTGAGAGCAGACGAAGCGCATTCTCCCGCCCCTTCTGATGAAGACCTCAAGGCTCGACCATGCAAGCGTGAATATGGCACTCGAGAAGAATCCCACCGCTCTGTCGTAACGTACGGCAGTGGACATGCACGGTAGGTAGAAGTCAGCCGCGATGTCCATCTCCCCTTTGCGGTAGGAGGTTCTCAACGCAAGATCCCTCAGCTTGCTTGGCGATCCCTTTATGCTGTCAACCGATCCAGAGTTAGTTCCCATATTCTTCGAATCGCCTCCCTTACTCGCGATCGATGTGCAACCAGAACGGTTTCCTCGATTCCTTCTCTGAGCAATCGCTGCTGCTCAACAACATGGCCCGAAAGCGAGAGAACCACGGTTCGCTCGCTGACATCTATCGTGTACGCATATCTCTTGCCATTATGCAAGAATGCGTCCCAGAAGACGAAAGCAGAGTATTCCTCGACATACCCAACAAGCAAAGGAAATGCGCCGTCTTGCGATAAGAAGCAGCATGGTCCTTTTCTGCCGCTACTGCCCTGAGTGACCTGATGTCGATACACTCGATCATTCCCGTTGAGCACCAGTGCTCCCAGTTCGAACAGATAGACTTTAATGGATAGCGCAAACGGATTGTGCAGCGTCAGTATGAAAGAACGGTCATCGTTTTTCACCGCATCTTGAGTGTGTTTCCCAACCGCTCGAATGAACTCGGCTTGGATCTGTTCCAATCTCAGTTTCCGCACACTACGCCGACCTGTGGGAGATGGCTCAATCTGTCTTACACCCCCTGCGTCGTCAATGTAGAATAGATCCGCTCGTTGCAGATAGCTGCTGACGTACTGTGGTTTCACGTCAGGGCGCCAGGTCCTCAGTAACTCCTCTGCTTCCGCAATCGGAATTACGGGTCTTCTCTCTGTGAATAGTCTGCGCGCTAGCTGTGGGATTGTTTCACGTTCAATGGGCCACGCTGCCAGTCCCCACTCTCCAGATCGGCCTCCCCTCTTAAATCGGTCGTCCGCAGCTATGCGGTTTGCAATAGATATCGGGCTCACGTGGACCTCATCATCAGTGCTCGCTGATTTGATGGCGGACGTGATGTCAGCCGTATGCATTACCACATCTGCTCTTGTCAGGATCCGATACACCTTGTCAAGTAAGGTCGGCAAAGCACCGAACTCAAGCTCATACTGTCCCGGCTTGACACCCACAATTTCTGGAGAAGCGTCCAGGACGAATTTCGTGTAGTCCATCGGGATTCCATTCTTCTCCAGCGCATGGACAATTGCCTCGCTCTCTTCGGGCCAGCCACGAACGCGAAGGTACTCTTTGGTTTCTTGCAATGCCTGCTGCACAAGCTCGACATCGGCTGTAGCATCGGCACTCCACACCTCAATAGGCGTCGGGATACCACGCACAGTGCAAACCTTCACAAATCCGAAGGACTCCAACAGGAAGCGAACGAGATGTTTGTAGCCTTTCGAGTCTTGGATACCAATATTGAGAATTTCCGATGCCTGATGGAGCGAGATTAGCTGAGGCTCTGCAGTAATGTCTGCGCGTACGTTCTCAAGCAGTGCGATTAGCGGAGGCTCTGCACTAATGTCTGCGCGTACGTTCTCAAGCAGTGCGACTAGCTGCGGGGGTAGTAGATCGTCCTGTACGAAGCCTTTGAACGGGCTGCGGATGAAATCGGCAATTCGTGTGGAGAGATCCATCTCGATCTGACGTACACGTTCTCTACTTAACTTCAATTCCTCGGCGAGCTGAGCAAGTGTGGGGTAGCCTTGTTCTCCTAGACCCATGCGTCTCTGCCATATGTAACGCTCACGCTTACTCTGACTACAAGCGTCGCAGAGCGCCGGGACGAGGTCGGCTAGCGATGAGAGGGACTGACACAACGAACTGCGCAGTGTCCGTGGGACTCTCGCCTCAGCTGCTGGCAAGCCGCCAATGCCTACCTCGAGATGCCACATGACGGAGTTCTCCACACGCCGGACAAACCCTGGATCGTCGTGAAATGAGCCGCGACGTAAGAGACGGAGGGCATGCTTCACATATCGGCATCCGTTTGACACTAGCACTTTTGTGTCAATCCTCGGAAGATGGATTTCCTCAATCGGTGAGTTGAGAAGATCTTTCAGGCGCCCGATGTTCGCATCCGTCCACGCTTCATGTAGCGACGACACAGTAATCTTAGAAAGCAGGGAACCGAACCTGTTGTGAGTGCGCTTTAGCTTCGTGTCTTCGGCTGCTTTGCCGAGTAGGCTCTCCCAAGAGAGCGCACTGAGGGCAGTTTCTATACTCCTGACGGCCTTCGCTCCAACCCCGTGTGCGAATATGTAGCCGGTATCTCTGGCTGTCAACAGGTCCGCTAATGTCCGGATTTGGTTTCGGCGCAGCGCCTGCTCCACTCGCTTCCCCAAGCCAAGACATGCAATGTCCATACTCTGAAGCGCATCACCGACATGTCGGAGCAGTACACCTGCCAAGTCCTTGTCAAACTCCTGATCACCAGTTTTCACTTCCGCATTCACCTATGAACGCGGGCTTTGCTCCGCCCGCTTGGATTTACCCCCGTCGTTGCGCAATGGACTAGTGTGGCTGGCACCGTCCCAAAGAGAACCGACTCGGGGAATTTGGTACTGGATGTTCCGAGTCTTGGCAAGATCGGTAGCTTCCTCCGAGCCACCTATGAAGCGGCCTATGGCGCCTTTCAGATAGTCCTCGACAACATCAATGCACAACCATCGTCTCTCCAGGCGTTCACACACCGCACCAGTCATGGAACTCCCGGCGAAGGGGTCAATGACTACGTCACTGGGATCTGTTAGCATTCGAACGAAGAACTCTGGAATCTCCCTAGGGAAACGTGCGGGATGCGGCTGCAAGCCTTCTGATCTGCAGTATTCGATATAGCCGCTTCTGCTGTCAGTGTTAGCTACAGCCAAAAGATTTGGGGGAATTGCGCCGCCGTTGTTCTTCGAGAATTGCGCACTTAGCTTGTGTCCTGAGGGTCTCCGGGCTCGAGAGTATCCCTTTATGAAAAGGGTCTCCATGCTTTTTGTGTAGGGTTGCAGGACCCTTCGATTACTGGCCTTGGGCCAAGGTGACTTCGAGAGCCACCAGACGCAATTCGTGGCGTCCTTCACACGGATCCTGCGTACGGTCACCCATTCTGCAGGTGTTGGCAACTTCGCTGGGTTCCACCAGAAGAAGTCTTGCGCAAGGTGAAAACCTACCTCATCACACAGAGCTATCAAGAGCTTGAACTGATACAGATTACGGGTTGGCAAACCACGATTCCAGCTTGCTCCAGTGTCGAGCACGAAGCTGCCACTTGCTTTTAGTATACGGTGAATCTCGCGTGCATGGGGCAAGAACCAGTCCACATACTCATCGGCTGCTACGTTTCCGTAATCCTTCTTGGTCAGAAGCCCGAAAGGCGGGCTGGTGACCACCAGATCCACTGATTTGCTTGCCAGAGTCTTCATCACGTCGAGGGCGTCACCGAGAATCATCTGCCCAAGGGCTGTCTCAAATACGACTGCGCCACAAATCGGGTGGCCGTGGCCATGTAGTAAATCATTTTGACGTACTGTCATGCAATCATAATACTCGGGACTGTCAGAATTGGCAAGTATCTGACCTCGACGTTGGCACGTAGAATCCGTCTCGTACTGTTGACGGTGCTGTGGGGTCAGGGGGGGGCCTTCATTCTTAGAATCTTTTTCACCTCAGCGTTGCGGTTTGCGATGATGCTAATCACAGAGTAGTCTTGCTCGGGTTACATCGATAGCTTCCTCAATAACCAGCCAGTCGTGCTATAATCATAGACAGATCGTAGGGAAAGGAGGGTGAAAAAGGGCATGCCTAGTACCTATACCGCCAAGTACACGAAGATTAGCTCCGGTTACATGGGGCAATTGGTCGAGTGGCCTGAAGTCGTCACCGAGGGGCAAACCTTGGAGGAGTGTCGGGAACTACTCAAAGACGCGCTACACGAGATGATCTTGGCCTATCGCCAGCAACAAAAAGAGACTCCGCTTGGTGGAGCTCTCTTCGAGCAGGTTGCAGTTGAGATCTAGATGTCCGTCAAGCGTCGCGATTTAGTGAGATATCTTGAACAAAATGGCTTCTCCCTCCTGCGCAAAGGCGGCAAACACTCCATCTACTCAAATGGGGTGAAGACTGTTCCCGTGAAGCGCCATCGTATACTGGATCGAATAACAGCAAACGAGATATGTAAGCAAGCAGGATTGCAGCCACACTTCTAGAGCCATTGTGGGCACATCTTTGTTCTTGGTGTTTTTCTGCCTCAACGGTGCGGTTTGAGGTGATGGTGGAGTTGTCCAGCACCACAAGTGCAACCCTCCCTTTGAATGCACAAAGGAAATTCGCACCGTCGAGGACGCAACAAAGTGAGCGTTGCGTTCGCACAAGATGCAGTCAGATTCTCTTTCTTGCACTCCAACTACCTGCTCCGTTCTTCTCAGCGCAAGAAACGAGGTGTGATCCATCTGCTTCTTATCCGATATACATTACTGAATGTCAGAAGAGAAGATCTAAGCCTAACGCCCCTGGTATTGAAGTACGCCGTAATGAAGGGTATAATATGCCATACTGATATGTTGCGTATGAGAAGCCGCCTAACAGAAACGGTACTTGTTATCTTTGGTGCTCTACTTGGAGTAATGGTAGGGTTGTTCGTCAAGTCACCCTTACAGATTAAGTATCTCGGCTTCTTTCTACCTATAGCCCTAGCGTTTCTCTTCTTCGGTGTGGAAGGTCATTTATGGTTGCAACATAAATGGTACATTAGCACAAGATGCGGCCTGGCGCTCGCCTCCCACCCCCTTGTTCTAATCATGTCACTCCTTCTTGGCGATTGGATTACAGCATTAGCGTTACAGTCCTTCATAGCAAGATGCAGCAGGCGTTTCCCTTTAAAGGCGCCTAAAATAGGGATTTTAGATGATCTAGAGTGGGATGCCAAGAATACCGGTCATATCGCAACTTATACAAACATCTCGCCAAAGAAATGGCAGAGTGTGATCAAGTGTCTTGCAAGAGAACATAAATTACTAGTAGAAGTCGAGTTGATCAAAGCCAGCCAAAACCTAGATCCGTACATAATGGTACTCAATCCATATGGGGGAGTGTATCCAGAATACGATCTAGAAACAGGTGTCACGTTTACAAAGGTCCTTAGGTATGTGAAAGCTGGTGGCGTATTCATTAATGTTGCTGATGTACCCGGTTTTTGGGTATATCCTTTGGAAGAGAAGAAGCAAAGACGGCCCGTAGGACGTATAGGATCGGCGGACTCCAAGGCTGGGCAATTTCAAAGCCAGTTTTTCACACCGCTTTTAGACAAGCTGGGAGTGCCAATGTACGGGGGAAAGGGCATCTCGTGGAAGATCGAGTTCGAGGAACCATATCGCACTGAGCCAGAAGACAAACTGACTGTTCTAGTAGATCTGGTTGCACAAACTAAGTGGGAGACTGGAACAGGTCCAGAGACCATCGTAACTCCTGTGGTGAAGCCCAAAGAGGTCGTTAATGGTAAATTCAATGGATGTGAAGCAACACCGATCTTCAGGGTTGACTACGGAAAGGGCGAGTTTGTTGTCTCGACCCTTCCTCTGTGTCCCCCGAATGATGCTGAAGCAGTACGTTTCTTACGCGAGATAATCACAGATTCAATCGTCACTATTGCTAAGAAGTTAGCAGTTCTTCCTTAGCGATCTGCAAGGAGGAATCCTCCTCGAGCGATGTAACAACAGCTAGCAGGTAAACTCTGGTGGGGGGTACTTGGTGCCAGACCTTCATTCTTAGGATTTCATCGTCTCATGGACGCACGCACGCCGAGAGTTTGTTGTGTTAATCCTTGAGCATCTTGAGGAGGTGCTTGGCTAGAGGTTGTTTGACTTCTTGATGGCGTGGGACAGGCTGCCAGACACCCGTGCTTGGGCTTTCATACCAATCGTATCGTCCACCGTGTCAAATGAGGAGGCAGCCGTTCTTCTCGATTTAGCCAATAAGGTCGCGCCGCTTCATGACACCTGGAGCTTGGCCACACGACGGACTTCAGGGATGCTACCGCTGGTGAGTTCCTGATACAGATCCTTCAGGTTCTCCTGTAGCTCGCCCAGATTCTCCCCCTGTGTCCAGTAGTCAGGGAACTCCTCAAGGTAGCCGAGCCACATGCTGTCATGTTGCCAGTATGTGTACCTAATTCCGTTCTGCATGGCGTTTGCCAGTATACGGCTGTGAACATTGGCCTGCAAAC
>Ga0307990_1002339_pt1 | contig 15230 bp, 15 predicted proteins | sample EllFjometagen129_FD_203168 | JGI IMG/M metagenome (GOLD analysis project Ga0307990, IMG submission 203168) | Marine microbial communities from Ellis Fjord, Antarctic Ocean - #129 | ecosystem: Environmental > Aquatic > Marine > Unclassified | place: Southern Ocean | collected 2014-10-08
CCACCACCACCATCAGCACTAGTGGGATGAGCTTTGTCTTCTTCCTGCGCATTGGCGTAGCCCTGTTGTAAAGCGGCACCAAAGTCAGCGTGACCACAGCCAAAACCACCAACACAGCCAACACCGGAAATAGCAATTTTCATAGGTGTAGTGCTCATATAGTCCCTGCTATACCGAGGATCAGTGCCGCATTATTGCCACCAAAAGCCAACGACTCAGACAGAGCAACATCTCCTGTTAAAGTGGTATTCTCCGTTACTGGCATAACCGCTAAAGCTGGATCTTGCGTAGTAAAACCGGCACTGGCCGGGATCTGCCGTCGATGTAAAAATTCCAGCGTCAACGCAGCTTCAATGGCTCCAGCAGCACCCAGAGTATGACCAGTATAACCTTTGGTGGAATGGAAAGGTATCTTTGGTAAAAGTTGTGACAAAACCAACCCTTCAACACGATCATTATCTCTGGTGCCAGTGCCATGAGTATTGACAAAGGCAAGGTGATCCGGCGTTAAAGCACTATTGGCAAGGGTGGCAAAGGATTCACGCACGGCCTGTTCAAGCCCTCTCCCTTCGGGATGGGGAGCGGTCAAATGCCAACCATCAGTACCACTACCATACCCCAACACATAACCACATGGCTGCGGCATTGCCAGCTGTTTGACTGTCTCTTCACGAGCCAACAGCAATACTGCGCCACCCTCACCCAAATTTAAACCACCACGCTCAGCACTAAACGGACAACACGGCTGCGCCGAACTAATCTGTAACGCCGCAAAACCATTATAGGTAGTTCGACAGAGTTCATCAGCCCCACCAGCTAGCACCATGTCGCACCAGCCATTACGCAACCACATTGCCGCGGTGCCAATAGCATCAGTACCGGATGAACAAGCATTTACAATAGTTTGACACGGACCATTTAACCCAAAATAATTACTGATCACCGACGCTGGGTTACTGTTGTAAAAACAGTTAATTGCCCGCATATCCGGAGTTGCGCCCTGGCGATAGTCAGCGTAAAAAGCCTCGACATCCATGGAGCTACCCACCGTGGTACCCATGCACACCCCAACCTTAAGAGTGCGCAATTGCACCACGTCTAAGCCTGAATGTTGAATAGCCTGATGCGCAGCTTCGAGGCCCAAACTTGCGGTGCGCAGATAAGGCATATCGTCAGCAGCAAAACCGTAGCGCGACAACTCTTTGTGGATAGCAAAAACTGGATAGGGTTCTGAGTGCGTAGTGGCAAACACTGGTGCTGGACTAACATGGCGCTCAGAGCGCAACATTGAGTCAACAGCCTGGTGTAGATTATCTCCGGCGGCACAAATGCAGCCGATACCACCTACACAGACAGTAGGATGCATCTATGCTTTCCCCTGTTTATCAACAATAAAGTTTGCCAACGCCTGAACCGACTGCAGTGCTGGGCGCCCCTCTTCCATATCTTTGATCTCAACAGCAAAATGTTTTTGTACAATGACTGCCATCTCAACAGCATCCAGAGAGTCCAGACCCAAACCATCACCAAATAACGGTTCCTCATCACCGATCTCTTCTGGGGTAATATCTTCCAGATTCAAATCTTTAATAAGAATTACCTTCAACTGCTCTTTTATCTCTTCCACCTTGGCCATAGCCCGCTCCTATTGATGAGAAATTACATTAAATAATCAGTTATAACCTATTGCCACATATCGTAAAAATTAAAAAACTGATAGGGATTATCCTGACAATAACCATCTAAGGTTGCTGCATAACGCTGCACATAAGGGGTAAAATTAACCGCTTTGCGCCCCAGCCCAACAGGCACCTCAATAACATCAGCCACCACCATCTCGTAAGTGCTGGCACCAATTTTACGACTGGTCAAAACAACTATCGGAGCACCAGTAGCTGAGGCCAGATGATATGGGCTAATAGGCAACGCCACATCCCCACCCAGCAGTGCAACCGTTGCGGTATTCTTCTCCTGCTCAGGGACACGATCACCCATTATGGATAAAATCCCTCTGTCCTTTAACACCCCGAGCATCTCTAGAGAACCACCCAGATAACCATGCGGATTGATAATCCGATACGGGCAAGTGGTACTGGCAGCGTCCTGATAGTTACTACTTTCAAATGAGCTAGCATGACCATGCATCAGCATATATAGCGGTTCGTTCAAAGCACCCATAGCCGACATCGCCAATTGCCAACAGCCGACATGAGACAACAATAAAATCACCCCGCGCCCCTGATCGCGCACCTGCAGCAGTTGCTCTCGTCCGACCAAAGCGACCTTGATCTGTTCAGCACCCAACGTTGCCACAATAGCACGGTCAACCATCACCCGACCAAAAGACAACACCAACTTATATTGCTGCCACAACTTAGTGAAACCAACAGCCTGCCCGAAGCGATGCGACAAATAAGACTCACAGCTGCGCCGCACTTGAGGGCGAAACACCACATAAAAACCACAGACACAGTTAAGTAGTGCATAGGCACAACGGCGACCACCAACTTTTATGAATAGATAAAAAAGCTGATAGCCCAGAGCATTACCGAATTTTTTCTCCCCAGCTGCCATAATCGATCAGATATCCTCACTGGTCAAAGGCTGGTCAATAGCCGGTATGGCACGTTGTTGCAACCAGCGCGCTATGCCATAAATAACCACACCACCCACTGCTGCCAAGAGCGGCCCGACCAATAGAGAGCCCAAAAACCACTCCCAAACCCGATCAAGACACTGAACACCCAAAGTTTCAAAACTGATATCAGTCAACCACTGGCCGTGGCGTAAATAATAACCAACTTCTATACACAGAGCAGGCACCAATGGTGGCATACACAGATTACCAGCAGCCACAGCTAAATAGCGATTGATCCCTAAGAAACCGGCAACAAATAAAGTTACTACAGTATGACAAGCGATGAGCGGCAAGGCACCCAACAGCACCCCAACAGCCATCGTCACCCCCAGCTTCACCGGTGAAATATCCTGCACCAATAAACGGTGCAACGACTGTATTGGTCGCCGCCAGCTAAAAGGTGGCTGTTCACTGCGAACCAGACGCTGATGGGGCCATGGTGCAATGGAGCGCAAACACAGGCGGGTGTTTAACCACGCTAGATACAAATTATCGCGTACTTTTTTGAAATGTGATACCCGTTCAGCGGGTGGTGCGTAATATACCTGTATCGCTATATCCCGTAAAGGAACTCCGGCCCAACAACCCTTAACCAGCACCTCAACTTCGAAAGAGTAGCGGCTATCGGTGAAACTGAGCTGCTGCAACACCTGTAGCGGATAGGCGCGGAAGCCGCTCTGCACATCTTCCAGTTTGCAGCCAGTCTCAACGCGTAGCCAGAAGTTAGAGAATTGCCGCCCGAAACGGGAGCTGTTAGGGACATTGGCAACAGCAAAATCGCGCCAGCCGACATAGATAACCATAGGCGTATTGCTGATAGCCTGAAAAAACAACGGCAAATCCTCGGGCAGGTGTTGCCCATCGGCATCGATGGTAACTATGTGGCTGCAACCAAGTTTACCAGCTTGCGCAGCTGCACTTAATATTGCGGCACCCTTACCTCGGTTGCTTTGATGGCGAATGACAGTCAGCGGCAAATCTGTCAGGGTGTCCGCCCCGCCATCACTACTTCCATCATCAACCACAACTACATGGGGGTGTTGCCGCAAACAACGTTGCGCCACATCACGCACAGTGGCACCATGGTTATACAGCGGGATAACCACCATTATTTGCGCTATAGCAGCAACCGCGTCAGGCTTCATCTATCGGCTCGTCAGCAATGCGCTTGCCACGCTTAATAAAAGAGAGAAATCCCGATAAGTTAGTAATAAAGCGGTACCAACTGTGCGGTGACTTCCACAACATGGTCACGTAACCCCACAGCACCGCTGGACGATGAAAATGACTGCGATAGAAATCACTGAACAGCGTCTCTAGCCGTTCTTCGGTCATGCCGTTAGTAACAAACTGAAAGCCCATACAATCCATTTTGGCCCAGTCTTCATCAAAGGTGCCAAGTTGGTGAATATTCTCATACAGTGGAGAACCGGGAAACGGGGTAAATTTTGCCACATTCAGATCATCAATGGGCAGATTGAAAACATAATCCATGCTGCGGCGCACACTCTGCTCAGTTTCCCCGGGCAACCCCACCATTAGCAAGCCTTTAACGCGAATACCATGCTTTTTTATCATCTTTATGGTATCGGACAGCATGTGTAAATCTGGATTCTGGCGGTGTTGCGCCAGCAAATCGGGATCACCGGTCTCAATCCCTAAACTCACCATCCAACAACCAGCTTTTTTCATCTGCGCTATAAGCTCATCATCAACATGCTCAGCCCGAATAGCACAATTAAACGTCATTCCTAACGGCTTCTCAATCATCATCCGGGTAAAATCAAGCACGCGCTGACGATGGTAAGTAAACTGGTCATCGTAAAAATTAATATGTTTAATGGAATACTTGTCGCGCAGATATAGCATATGAGCATAAAGATACTCAGCTGAATTAAAACGAAATGTGCGCTGGAACACCGAGCGATCACAATAACTGCACGCATAGGGGCAACCACGGCTGGATATACAGCTGGTATTAGGAGCTTTAGGATAGTTGAAAATTGGCAACTGATAGGCTTGCGGAAATCCGCTGAGCTTGTCGTATGCGGGGAAAGGCAAGCTATCCAGATCTAATCCCGGTTTGCGGTAACCAGGGAAAGTTACCCCACCATCAGACAGGCGACTGACCACCCCGTCTACAGCGTGCCACTGGTCTTGCGCTGTGGTCAACAGCTGGTACATGGTTTCCTCACCCTCACCGACAACCAGCGCATCCAGGGGCAGATAATCCCTGAGCAACACCTCTTTTAACGCTGACACGTGAGGACCACCTACCACAACTTGAATATCTGGCTGCAGTGCTTTCACCATTTCGGCAATACGCACCCCATCGAGGAAACTCGAAGTCGTACAACTCAACCCCAACCAACTCGGCTGATGCTGACGGACATAATCGCAAATTTGGCAATCGGAATCTGGAAAAGCATAACAATCGATAATATCTACATCTACAGCGCGCTCTAACAGGTAGGCGGCAATTGCCGCCAAACCCAAGGGTGGCATAATATTGGCCAAGCGCGACACATCATTGCCCGCGCTGGAGCTGGCATAACCGAGGGGGTGAACCAAGAGAATGCGTTGGCGATCAACCATTTTTTCGTGCCCTTCTACGTTTACTTGCGTTACCAAAATTGACCATCTGGTCCCATAAAATCCCCTTGAAACCGAAATTATTCATCATGGTCATCTGTTCTTGACCAGCAGATGGAGGGAAAATACGATCTCGGCGCCCGTCAAAAGCATTGAGTATTTCTTGATTCATCCACTCCTGATCAATATTGGGCGACAGATAATAGACCGGTTTCAGCAGATCCACATCGGCAGCGACAACACCATCAGCAACAGCCCGTTGTAACAAACTCGACTTGGGTAAAATACGGATACCGGAGAAAGCAAAGACGACGGTGTTATTCAGCGTAGCGATATTTTCCAGCCCTTCACGTATGGTGTCAGGCGTCTCTTCAGGTCCACCAAACATGATGAAATGGGCACAGGGGATCTGCGCGGCAACCGCCAGATTATGACAACGCTGCACCTCGGCAAAGGTAAAACCTTTATTCAACCCCGCCAAGGTACGATCACAACCGGCATCTGTCCCCATCTCCATAGCATAGAGGCCGGAACGTTTGAGCAGAGCCAAATTCTCAGCAGTCAATCCCTGAGGACGGAAAAAAGCGCACCAGCGTACCGATACTTCGCGACGCACCATCTCCTCAACCAACTGGAGGTGATGACCGCTGCTGTCATTAAAGATTGAATCGGTAAAAAACAGGTGATTGGTCGCGTAATCACGCTGCATCCGTTCGATGTCGTCTACCACCTCACCCACCTCACGCGGCCGAAAACTATGCCCCTCCAACCCCGGATAAGTACAGTAAACACAATGATAAGGGCAGCCGCGCTTGGTTTGCAGATTGACCATACCGCTATGCTGTTGATAGTAATCAACATACTCCGGCACCAGTAATGGACCCGGCATTTGCCTGCCAATTAGTGGTTCCGGGCTGGAATGGAAGCGCTCAAGTTGTTCACCTCGTTCTAAGGCGACAACCAACGGGCCAATAACCAACTCACCTTCACCGATAACACCATAATCCGCTTGCAGATATTCCAATATAGCCTGTGGCATAATTGAGAACGCCGGACCACCGATAATTACCGGGCAAGCAACACTCTGTTTGATGGTCGCAACCATCTTTTTAGCGTCAGCTAAGTACCAATTATCATCGGAGCTAAATGAATCGACATTATCAATATTGCGCAGCGACAACGCCACTACGTCCGGCGCAAACTGGTACAATTCAGCACACAATTTACTATAAGACTGCCCGCACACCAGAAAATCGAACTGGTACACCTGGTGCCCTTGTCGTTCAAGCACTCCGGCAATAATTGCCATCCCCAGCGGATAGACAGGATATGGCTCATCGGCAATATTACTTGACAGCAAAAATACGCGACTCATTAAACTGCTCCGTCGACCTTTTTATTAAATATGCGATGACGTTTAGTATCATATTTGCGATATGTGCCATCTTCAATCTCGCGAGTAATAACCTGTTTGAACAATTTACTCATTTTCAACTGATAGCCACCGTCTGCGTTAAAAGTATCCCAAGCATAGTAAAACATTTTCTGGAGTTCATCAGGCGTCATCTGCTTGGGCTGAAACACCACCTTGTCGGCAGTGTAATCGCCCCAGTTGTTGGACAGTATCCGCCCCTCTTTCTCCATCTGCGCCCGCAGTGGTGATTTCAAAAACGGCGTCATTATAGTGAATTCAGCGACATCAAGATCAACTTCCAACAAAAAATCTACCAAGGCGCGAATATCATCGGCGCTTTGATCATCGGTTCCGAGCAGGATTGTCCCTTCAACTCCAATGCCATGTTCCTTCAGGCGCTTAATCCTGTCACGAATTATATCCGAGGTATTGAACACCGCCTGATAAACATACCAAGCGCCAGCGTCAGCGGCGGCTTGCAGTACATCAGGATCATCAAGCAGTGGATGGGATACCCATTTCTTTTTCAGCGGTTTCATGGCGGCAAACAATTCCAACAGCCACTGTTTATCCTGCGCCATCGAGTTGTCGACAATAAACAGCCGATTATTAGGGATTGCCTCCATCTCGGCTATGACTTTATCGATAGGTCGGGGGCGAAACTTGTGCCCTCCAAGATAACCGGTACAGCACGGATAACAGTTGAATTTGCAGCCGCGGGAGGTGTGCACCAGATCCAGCATCTGCACACCACGATAGTTGTACAACTCGCGATCGAGGATATCCCGCCGCGCAGTTCCGACCAACTCAATATCCGGGTGCTGGTGCATATAGTTATAAACTTTTTTCAACTGCCCTTTTTCAAAGTCATCAATAACCGCCTGCATCCGCCCTTCGGCTTCGCCCAGAAAAACACAGTCGGCGTGTTGCTGCACTTCATCAGCATGCAGCATGGTGGCAATACCACCAAACATAACTTTGACACCACGAGCACGATATTCCTGAGCAATGGCAAAAGCGCGCGGCAGCTGGCAGGTTAACATCACCGACAACGCTACCAGATCGGCACTATCATTAAAATCGAGAGTCTGCACATTTTCATCAACAAAATCGACTTCCACCTCTGGCGGCAAGGCTGCCGCAAATACCACAGGACCATGGGGAGGCAGGTGAAATTCAGTCTGGCGTTCTAATTTTGCCCAGCGCGGATAAACAAGTTTCATTTTCATCGGTGGGATCTCCTTATGATTTATTCAGCGCTGTTTTCTGATTGCGCTAAGTGTTTGATTAAATCTTGTACGCTTAAGAGCCTAGTGCCATTACAGGACAACAGTCCCTGTTCATCAACAGCTAAACGTAATGGTGACAATTGGGTTGTGTGCGCTACAGTATCAGTCTGTAACACCATGAACAGTGCCCCCGGAGCCTGCAGTGCCCCCTGGTCACCCAAGTCACTGTAGCCGAAGATAACTTTTTCATCCTCGCCCCACGCTATAGACTCCATTGCCGTGTGAATCACGGCAAGTGCACGAGTATCCGCACAGTTAAGCGCATTATTCAGGACCTGACAATTACCTGTCAAACCGAAACGCAACGCCGCCTCGCCTAAAAAGGTGTTGGGTAGCGTATAGGCAAACAGTTGCGGACTAGCGAATACACCCTGACCGTCAAGCACGGTAGTAAAGTAGTCAACATCGGTGCCCAGACAACCGCTTACTGTTTCGGCTAAAACCCCGATATTGCGTTTATCCTGCCACTGCTCTAAACCAGCATCACGTAGAGCCAAAGCTATACCGGCCAAGCCCATACGAGAGAATGGATCCATACGACCAAAGCTGCGATCGGGTCTGGACAGCACATCCTTACGTTGAACTGGTGGCAGTTCGCCACGGCGAAACTCACCAAATCTGGTACTATTAGTTGCGTTCAGACCGGAGCCAAGCCCATCTACGCTCACCCAGCCGAAACCACATATATTACATTTCAGCATAGCACCCAGCCATTTTCACCATTGATTCTTTCGCAAGAAAGCAAAATATCGTCTGGCTAAGCAAAAAACGCCAAACGCAAGGCGTGCCCATGTCAATCAATGAGGAGTACCTAGGTACGCCAAAGCAGTGAGAGCATGTGCAATAACGCCGCAGTTGGTGATTTTTTTGCGCCGCCAGCATTATTGATCACCACGCTGCAATACCAACGCGGCGTTAACCCCACCGAAACCAGAATTAGTTGACAGCAGCATATCTCCCGCGAAGCTCTGACAGCAATTGCTTACCTGCTGAGCAACCAGCTCTTCGGGGGTATCTAAACCACAGGTTGGCGGCACCACTCCTGCAGCAAGGCTTTTGAGCGCTAAAATAGCCTCAATACCCCCAGCCGCACCCAGGGTATGACCCAAGGCACCCTTTATCGATGATAACGGTAGTTCCCGGTCACCGAAAATCGCCTTAAATGCGGTAATTTCCATCATATCGTTATACACAGTTCCAGTACCGTGGGCGCTGATTGCTGCCACGTCATCTGCCCCTATCTGAGCTTGTAACAGTGCTTGCTTTATGGTCTGAATAAGACCGCAACCGTCACGCGCTGGCGCAGTGATATGGTTAGCGTCATTTGCTGCCCCCCAACCCAGCACTCTGGCGAGTTTTACCCGGTCGTAGCGTTGCGCGGCTTCTGTACTCATTAACACCAGCGCCGCAGCGCCCTCGCCCAGAGTCAAACCACTGCGCTCGCGATCAAAGGGACGACTCGCCTCCACCGCTAGAGCCTGCAACGCTGAAAAACCGGAGAACACAAATTCACTGACCAAATCAGCACAACACACCACCACTACCTCAGCACCACCGTGAGCAATGAGCGCGGCACCACGGGCAATGGCCAAAGTCGAGGAAGTGCATGCCGCGTTAACGTTAATCCCACAATCTTGCAAATGTAGCTTATGCGCCACCCAACTGGGCACTGTCCCCAATTGCACCTGCGCTGGCATCTCACCACCGTCCGGGTGTTGACGACAGTGCATTTCCAACAGGTCAATAGCCCCTTTGGTGGTTGCAGTAATTAAGCGTGCTTGTGGAGGAATATCCGGCAGTTGTTCAAGCAACATATCCAACAGCGGATATAGCCGCGATTGCCCAGCATCAGCCACCAGGTCCGGCACCGTAGCCGCCAGCTTGGTGATATAATTTTTGGTGTCAAAGCGCTCAACTTCACAAATGGCTGTTTTACCAGCGAGCAGTTGTGACCACACATGATCAACCCCTACCCCTAAACCACTGACCAGAGCACAGTCTGTTATATGCACTGCCCGCAACATCACAGTTTCCCCTGTTGCCAGCGCTGTAAAAATTGTTGATAAAACAACGGTGGCACCACCATGACATTGGATTCAACATCTAATAACATTTGCACACTGTAGCCAGTGGTCACTATGTGGTGCTGGTCATTACGCACTATAAATTCAATATTCACACGTGCCGCCTCATTCCAGTGCCATAGTGCTTCGATAGTAAATTTATCTTCAAAACGGAGCGGTTTATGATAATCGATATACATCTGCTTAATTGGCGCTATCACCCCTTGGGAGTAAAAATCCATATAGCCCAAACCATATTGCGCACCTAAAGCTACCCGTGCATCTTCGAAATAACTCGGATAGCGCCCATGCCAAACAATACCGATAGCATCAACCTCTTCAAAGCGTACATGGCGCTGCACAACAATGGACAATGGTGCCGGTGCGTTTTCAATTTTAGGAAACCAACGTTTTTTCATCCCGCACTTACCCCTTGGTCCCGTTACTGTCAGAAAACAACCAAAAACTGGCGACCAGATCATCAGCGACAAAAAGTTGCGCGTCAATAATTGCCTTGCCACGGATCTCTTTGCGCTGACATTGTACATCAATGACATCAAGTGGTTTCAGTTGGCGATGAAACTTTGCCCGCTCAACACCACTGATTGGTAAACTGATAGCAAAATGTTGTTCAGCAACAAGCTGCGCCATAAAAACCTGCACCACTGCCGGGACAATTGGATGCCCCGGAAAATGTCCAGAAAAGCCCACAAAGTCAGCCGGCAAACAGTACCGTTGCCGTACTGTAGCTGCGTCACTGTTTAACGCACTAGTTAACTCACCATTTAGCTCACCATTCAACTGAATGGCGGCATCACCAACTTGGCAATGCAATAATTCTCGCCGCATCTGACTCATTGCAACTCTCTTATCTCTTGAATCCACAGCGTCAACCGAAAACCACTGTTATCATCGAGAACGATTCCAGTTGGTGCCCATAACCCAGTTTGCTCCGTTGCTTCATTGGTCCCGGTTGAACCTGTAGAGGAAACAGCAAAGTCCTTATATTGATAATAGTGTACCTGCCACTGTTCATGGTTTGTGTGCACCACTTTGGTATTTAAGCGCGCCGGCACCCCGATAAAGTTAAAGCTAACTCCAGAGTCTGGATGAAGCAGCGCGTATCCTGTATCGGTGCGTTGAAGCTGATCAACTGCCTGCGGATATGGTGCTAAAAAAACATGTTGCACACTCTGGGCGACCATCTGCGGCAACTGCCGGTGTTCTTCAAGAAGCGGCAGCAGATAGTTCAGCTGATAACCATCACTGGTAACCGCTATATCAAACAGCTTAACTCCCATGCTATCCATGGCGACCAGCCGGGCTGTATTTTTTGTCGTATCCAGCTTAACCACCCCCTCAAGGGGTATTTTTCGAGTAAGCACCTCGAGTAAACCACTGTGGCGGCACAGATAACGATACCCAACCATAAGCCAACAATTATCCAGTAACTGTTGGGCACTCAATTCCGGCATAATCTGCGGTTTATGTTGGACAAATGGAACTGACGGCGCACAAGACACCAACAGCAGACAAAATAGCGCTGAGAATAAAAATTTTCCGCGCTGTTTAATATCGATAATTAACACCCTCATGACGACACCAACCAGCGATAACAGACTGGCAACACTAACAGAGCAGTTGCCACCGCACCACTAATACCCAACAATACCGTCACCCCGATTGAATACATGGCTGGATGATTAGCCAGAACCAGAGCCCCGAAACCAGCCAGCGTAGTTAATGCAGATACCAGCACTGCGCGCCGCGACTGCTGGCAACCGTTACCATCACACAAACTGAGAATAAAGATGCCATAATCCACCCCGAGACCGATTATCAAAATGGCCGCAATGACATTGAACAGATTAAAGCTAAGTCCCAGCCAGCTCATAGTACCAAACATGAACAGCAGGCCACTGAAGACTGGCAACAAGGCCAATACTACGTGGCGCCAGCGGCGGTACCACAATATCAGCACCAGCACCACCACGCTTAAGGCAACACTGATAAATTTACTAAAATCTACCGCCAGTTCTTCACTTAGCTGACGACCAAAAACACCTTGGGCAACCACCACCGCACCATCTATAGCCGCAATATTCTGCTGCAACTCGGAGGTCAGGTCAGCCTCGTTGATTAACGATATAATCGCCACCCCCGGGCTCTCGCCATTAACCCCATCAGCCTCATTAGCCCCAATGACCCCTGCAGAACTATTGACATTGTCCACAATTAAACCGTTCAACAGCGTCGACAAACCCATCTGTTGCCACGTGGCAAGATCAATAGCTGGCACAGTCTTATTCAGCCACTGGGTAAAGGGGGTAAAAGCCTGGGCTGAAAACCCATAATTGGCGCCAGAACTATTTAACTGCACTAACAATGACGCGCTATGCTCGGTCCAAAACTGGCTCCACAACTCGCGGCTATGACTTTGACTTGCAAGTGACGGCAATATAGCCGCCAAACTAACTACATTAGTACTGGCATCAATATCATGGACCGTTTGTAAAATACGGTCATTGACCCCCAGAGCATCATCGAAGGTGTCAGCCGTAGCAAACAACAAAGCACTGGTGCGCATATTACCCCACACCTGCTGCAACAACTCCTCGTTGTGGCGTAAATCTGGAGTAGCAACACTCAAACTGCGCATAGCACCATCAAAATGTAAACGTGGCAGCGCACTTATACACACCAACATCACTGCCAGCCACAACACTACCCACAGTCGACCCATAGCAGGCTTATCACCAGCTATCTTTGTACCTGTAGCACTATCACTGGAATGATCTGCAGCACCGACACCACACAGATGTGGCATAACCACCAGAGCCAATACCAGAGCTAAAGCTATCGACGTCATAGAGAACACGGCTAATTGGCGCTGTCCGGGCAATGCCGAAATGAGCAAGATACTGAACGCCAGGAAACTGGTAAGCGCACTACCCAGCAATGGCGGGGTTAAACAGCGCAACTGTTGCAGCGGCAAAGAGCTACCGCGCACCGAGAAATAGACATGCAAGGTAAAATCTACAGTTACCCCGAGCAACACGGCACCAAAGCCGATAGTAATACCCGAAACTACCGGAAAAAACACAGCAACAGCGGCAACAGCAAAACCGAGTACTGACGCTGGCAAAACAAACACATACAGCGCACGCCAACTACGCAATAATAATAAAAAAATCAACAGGATTGCCGCAGTTGCTGTTCCTAACACCACCCGCAAATCACGTTGGATGGTGTCAGCATTAGCCAGTGTATACAAGTGCCCACTTACCACCGTGACCTGAATAGACGCTGGCACAATACTATCCAGATTGTGGCGCAACTGCGCCAGCATACGCCGACTACCCGCCACATCACTGATTGAGATATCAGTATCAACTACAACCAGACGATGAGTGCCATCCGGGCTGACAAAATCGCTGTGATGTTGATCTGACTTTGACATTGGATTCAGCTGACGCAAATGATCTGCAGCTATTTGCCACAGCTGCAAGGGATCAGCTCGTAAACTTTGTTTAGTCCACCACCCTTGAGGCATCAACAACTGATTGCGCACCCACTGCAACTGAGTTTCGACTTGCTGCGCCTGCAACCTGTGTTCAAGTTTGACTAAATCAGCAGCGCTGACCAAGTTGGGTAACGCTTGCAATAAAATCTTATCCAGCGCTACCCCTTGGTGCAACGGTGGAGCATAGAGAGCCCGGGTAAAAAATGGTGGGCGTAAAGCTTGGCTCAAATCAATAGCGACTTGTTTTAAGTGTCCGACCTGTTGCATTGCTTTAGCACCAGAACCAGCATCATCCTCAACATCAATCGTATGCAGATCAATTAAAACTTTGCGCGCGAATGGTGCGTGTTGCAGCAAAGCAAAATCACGCCGCACCGTTGTTCCAGCAGTATCAGGCAACAGCGCCTCGATATTTTCTTCCTGTGCTACCAGGGTAAAGCACAGCACGCCCAGCAGTACAAAACAGCCATATCCAACCAGCAATAATTTACGCCGGTGCGCAAAAAAACTGTACAGCTTGGCGAACATTTAATTATTCAACCTATCAACAAAAATACTGCTTTCAATACGGGCATTTACTACAGTATTGTTAAAGTTAATTATAGTATAATCACCATCGTTTTCATGAATTTCTACCGTATCTACATAGCTTGCATCAGCAGCAAAGGTGATCATAAGATAACTCAAGAAACCGGCGCTAGCAGCTGGGGGTATTAGACGTAATTGAATTGGTTGCTGAGCAGACCTAGGAACCATAGTAATTGCATAATGACTGTGTAACCACACGAGGTCAGCTTTTGCCCAGGCGAATAGCTGCTGGGCTATAAGCGCCATGGCTTTATCCTGGTCGAGCTTAAAGACTTCACTGCCAGCAATATTCTGATGCCAACGCCGTCCACCATCACCTTTGATGACAAAACCCGAAGCAATTGGGGTCAACAACTCCCAGCGCAATAAATCGGGACGTTGATAATAAAATTGACCAGTGGAAGCCAATTTTTCCTCAAACATGCTCAAATATTTTTCTTGGACGAAATCACTGTGCAAGGTTTCAACCTCTTGCGCGGCACGGGTAATTTGCTGCTCCACTTCTTGGCTTAGTGCTTGATACTGCTGATCTCCATCTACCAGCCCATCAACCACTACTGCCCATGCTGAACCAGGCAGTCCAACAGCAACGGTTACAGCAAGCAAGCTCCAGAGTAAAAAAGTCTTCAAGGTAGCCACAGCTTCAAACTCCCTTCGGCGATAATTTGATCAGCGCTGGTAACAACCCCATCAACGACAGAAAATTCATCCAAATCAGCAATTGTTGTTATAGCTACAGTTAGCTGTTCACCAACGCTTGGGCTGCGTTTTATCTTAAAACTGCGCCCACCCACTAAAAAGCCACGCTGAACTTGACGTTGATTAAGCATATCATCGTAACCCTTGATAGCTGCATACGCTTGCGCCACAATTTCGATCAGTGCCACCGCTACTAAACAACCATCGTCTTCAACAAAAATATTATCTGAGCTAATAACTGCCGAAACCACTCCACCCTCGGAATTAAATTCCAGCAACTGATCTACCAATATCATCGGCTGGCGATGTGGCAACAGATCAATGGCGTTAACTGGCAATTGTAAATGGTCAGGCACCATTTAGTTATTCCTGCCAGTAACTAGTCAAATCATCAAACATCTGACTGGAGAAAAGAATTTTGCGC
>Ga0307990_1002340_pt1 | contig 15225 bp, 11 predicted proteins | sample EllFjometagen129_FD_203168 | JGI IMG/M metagenome (GOLD analysis project Ga0307990, IMG submission 203168) | Marine microbial communities from Ellis Fjord, Antarctic Ocean - #129 | ecosystem: Environmental > Aquatic > Marine > Unclassified | place: Southern Ocean | collected 2014-10-08
AGAGTTGTACTCGCGCTCGTGCTCTAGCACCATCCGAACCGCCCGTTCTCGCACCTCTGGGGAATACCTGCTCGTTCTTGTCATATCTCTATCCTCTCAAGAATTGGACTCTCCGGCAATCCCGGGCAGTTCAGTACATTCCTTACGTGAGGCAATGAGAGCTCTTGACATCTATAAAATCCTATGGCATAATGTTGATACTAGTATGCTAGTTTCACGTGTCAAGGGTATCTCAGACGAAAGGGGAAATGAAGTGCAATTCCAAGAGATTAACCAGCCAAAAACCAAAGCTACATATGTAGCTGAGCAAATCGTAGAGGTACTCAAGACAGGCAAGTACAAGGTTGGTGATCACCTCCCCTCAGAGAGAGATATTGCTGGCCAGATGAAGGTTAGTCGGAATTCCGTTCGTGAAGCACTAAGAGTTACGTTGGGTATGTAGTACTGTGAAGTATAGTTGGGATATTTACTCAAGGGCTTACATGTAGTAGATGTTATTTGGTGTATATAACTAAAGGCACTGAATAGGAGGTCTAGATGTTAGTTATTGGTGAACTGATCAACTCAACACGCAAGGAAGTAAAAGAAGCACTGCAATCGCGCGATGAAGCAGTGATTCGCCGGTTGGCGCGATGTCAGATTGAGGCTGGCGCGGATGTGCTCGATGTTAATACCGCCGAGAGCAGGAAACGGGAGCTCGAGGACCTGGAGTGGGCCATTAATCTGATCTACGATGAAGTAGGTAATGAGACACGTCTCTCCATCGATAGTCCTAACCCTAAAGCGGTAGCTCGTGGTCTGGAGCTATGTCACTCTCACCCGTTGGTCAATTCAATTAGTAATGATCCTAAAGTCCAAGAGGCACTGCTCCCCTCGCTGAAACAGTATAAAGCAGATGTCATTGGCTTGACAATGGGCAGCGGAAAAGGGATGCCCATGACCGTCGAAGCTCGGTTGGAGGAAGCTGAGGTTCTTATAAAGTCGCTCCAATCTCATAATTTCCCCTTGCAAAACCTCTATATTGACCCTCTAGCGATGACAATTGGAAGCAATCAGGAGCAGGCACAGGCAGTAATCGATACTATACGCGCAATCAAGGAACGCTGGGGTAACATAGGAGTAAAGACCTCAGTTGGCTTAAGCAACGTTTCCTATGGACTTCCCAAGCGTTCAGTTGTAAACCGAGCATTCTTGGCAATGCTCCTTGAGGCTGGACTTGACGCGGCTTTGATTGACCCTACAGATGTGGGAATGATGGATATTTTAAAAGGCTCAGAAGCTCTTTTAGGTACTGATACTTACTGTTTGGGATACATTAAGCATATGAGAAGCCAGAATTAATTTACAGCTAGTTCGTGACAAGTATCACAACTGACTTTATGTCAATGTGGAGGTACGGGATATGTTATGAGTCTGCTCCAATATGTTACCCGTCGAGTTTTGTTAGCTATTCCTACTCTCATTTTCGTATCCATTCTCGTCTTCTTAATGGTCCATCTTGCACCTGGTGATCCAGCACGTTTGATGGTCAACCCTAAATTAGGAGAGGCAGCTATCCAAGCGAAACGGCATGAACTCGGATTGGATCGCCCTTTTTATATTCAATATTTGTTCTTTATGGAAGGGGTCCTGACAGGAAATCTCGGCTTCTCACTTTATACTCACGAAAAGATTTCCACCCTAATTTTCCAACGCCTTCCTAACACCTTAATCCTTACGGCGGTAGGTCTTCTCCTTGCTTATTTGATCGCTGTGCCCCTTGGAGTTGTGGCCGCTCTTCATCGTGGATCTCCACTAGATTACATATCCATGAGTCTTGCTTTAGTAGGGATCGCTATGCCTCAGTTCTGGCTCGGCTTATTATTGATGTTATTTTTTTCCATCAAGTTGGGCTGGTTCCCTGCAGCTGGATACGGTGATGTCAAACATCTTGTGCTACCGGCAATCACGTTAGCAGCTAGTGTGACAGCTCTTGTTGCCCGTGTTATGCGTTCAAGCATGCTCGAATTTTTAAACAAGGATTTTATTACTACAGCATGGGCGAAGGGCCTATCAGAACGAGTGGTTGTCTATAAGCACGCACTGAGAAATGCTATTAACCCCATTATCGCTATGTTTGGCCTCGATGTTGGTTGGATTTTAGGTGGTGCTGTGATGGTTGAGTACGTTTTCAATCGGCCAGGTCTAGGACGTTTTATGATACAGTCGATCTATGCGCGGGATTACCCAGTAATTCAAGCATTGATTTTAATACTCGCTTCTTCAGTGATTCTCGGAAACCTGGCCGGTGATATTCTGCTTTCCGTAGCAAACCCAAGGGTGCGATATAATTAACATGAGCTATGTTAAGCTGTTAATTTCTAATAAGCAGGTGTTTGTAGGTGGGCTTTTAGTGTTGGGGCTCGTGCTTATAGGTCTTTTCGCTCCATATATATCCCCTTATCCTTATTGGAAACACGACTACGCTGCCCTTCTTCAGCCTCCTAGCCGCGCTCATCCTTTTGGAACCGACGATTTCGGGCGTGATACCTTTACCCGGGTAATCTACGGCACACGAGCCTCATTGATATCCGCACTTGGTGCAGCCGGGATAGCTGGAATCATCGGCATCACTTTTGGATTAGTCGGTGGTTACTTTGGAGGTTACCTAGATAGATTTGTTGAAGCTTTAGTTGATGTGACCTGGTCTTTCCCTACGCTTCTACTGGCACTTGTCCTTGTAGTTGTTATGAATCCGGGCTTAACTACCACATTGTTTGCTATTGGAGTCGGTTACTGGCCTCAGTATACTCAGGTGCTCCGCAGTGAAGTATTAGCACTACGAGAGGAAGAGTATATCTTGGCTGCTCGCGCTATTGGAGCAAGCCACAGACGCATTCTATTACAACACATTTTACCCAATGTGATTGCCCCCGTAATAGTGTTAGTTAGTCTTACTATGGGGAATGCGATCATTATTGAATCATCACTAAGTTTCTTGGGCCTGGGTGTCCAGCCACCAATGTCTAGCTGGGGAACTCTACTGTCTGCGGGGCGCGACTTCCTTGGTTTGGCCCCTTGGCTCACACTATTTCCTGGACTGGCAATAATGGCGGCGGTTCTTGGCTTTAATCTGTTGGGAGATGGTTTACGTGACATCTTGGATCCATATCTCCGGCATACAAAGAAATAAACCCTGTCGTAGCGCTGGGAACAGCACCGTGTATATTTGCAGGGGGCAATATGGCCATTAACTTGAATACAGTTAGGATCAATTCGAAATGGTTGGCAAAAAACATTGAGTTAGTACGTGAAGGATTAGGTAACGGGGTCAAATTGCTCTTCGTGGTAAAAGCAGAGGGATATGGGCATGGAATGTTAGAGGTAGCAAGGCTGGCCGAGGAAAGCGGAGTAGACTACCTTGGTGTAAGTGATGCCGCTGAAGGGGATAAACTACGAGTAGCGGGGATAAAACTACCAATCCTCATTATGGGGGCGTCATTGAATGAACACGTTAAAAGGTTGGTTGAACTGGATGTTGATGTTGCTGTAACAGATGTAAGATTTGCCCAAGCGCTCGATCAAGAATCTCAGGCCCGAGGTGTCAGGACATCGGTTCATGTAAATATCGATACAGGAATGGGAAGATTTGGTGTCTTCCCCGAGCAAGCAGTGCCAATTTTTAGAGCTCTTCGCTCTCTTTCTCATCTGCGGATAAAAGGAATATTTAGCCATCTTAGCATGTCTTACCTACAGGGTGCCGCTGATCGGAAATATACCCTACAGCAAATAGAGAAATTCAACCAAGTTCTTGGTGCACTAGATAAGGCGAATATGCTTCCCTCTTTAAGACACATCGCTTCCTCTGATGCCCTGGTTTGGTACGCAAATTTAGTGACCCAGGGCTACTTCAATATGGTTAGAATAGGGGAGCTGATCTATGGCCATAACATTGCGCTAAATCAAGGGTGGGGCAAAGAGCTAAAGCCCGCAATGTCAGTCACAACGAGAATCGTCGAAATCAGAGAAGTGCCAACAGGGCACTATATTGGTTATGGCCGGGCTTATAGGACTAACTCACCAAGACGGGTGGCTATTTTACCCATTGGATACGCGCATGGATTAGACCTTCGTTTGTCAAGCAGAGCGGAGGTTGCTGTTGGAGGTAGGAGAGCCCCGATAATAGGTGAGATATGCATGAATCAAGCAGTTATTGACATTACGGAGATAGACGATGCACATGTGGGGGATGAAGTAGAGGTAATAGGCCCACACATACCTGTTACTGAGCTTGCTCATAAGGTCGGTGTGGAGCCCCTAGAGTTGTTGGTGTCATTCTCTGGGATTAGGCACATATACATTGATGATGACTAAAGCAAGAAGGAGCAAGGCCGGTTATTGACAAACATGACGGTACAATGTATAATGAGTCAATCAAAGGGGGTGGGAAAATGGGAAGTTAGTACAATTGAAGTCAGTGCCATTGGATGAAAGTAAAAGGAGGTAGTAACAATGATAAAACTGGGAAGGTGGTTGATCGTAGGAATAGTGTTGCTATTTATGGCTGGGCTAGTGGTGAGTTACGCGGCTCAGGAATCTCAGCCATGGATGCGGGGACGCGATCCCTTGAAATTCGGGGGAACATTAACACTGGCTCGTGGATGGGAACCCTTGACCATGGATAGTTTGTTAACAACCTATGGTGAGCAATCACACATGTACATCAGTGAGCCACCATTTATGACGGAGCCCAATGGAGAGTTTGGGCCAGCAGGCTGGATCGAATCTATTGACCACTCTCCGGACGAGTTAGTATGGACATTCCATATAGAACCAGGCGTCACATTTCAGGACGGTACGCCGTTGGACGCTAATGCTTTTGCTTGGCTACTGCGCAAGAGGATAACCGATGATTCCGTCTATAGCGATCCACTCACGTATATACCTGACGTCGACCACATCGTGGTGGTAGATAAATATACTCTACAGATCCAACAGGTAGGGCAAGCATGGCCAGAGCTGCCGCTCAATATGGCTACTCCTTCCTGGGTAGGCGCGATGAGAACCCCGGATGCTGTTGCGCGGTATGGTGAAACCTATGGCTACAAGATGGCCTATGGGAACGGCCCTTTCGAGCTTGAAGAGTGGGTAAAAGGAGACCATCTGACTTTGGCCAGGAATAACGACTACTGGTGGACACCTTCTTGGGCAGCAAAATACGCTGGCCTAACGGAGGGTGAGGAATATCACCCAGGGCCTCCTTATCTGGATAAACTAGTCCTAGAATACGTGCCCGAGGCTGCCACCAGGGTCGCGATGCTGAAGACCAGAGAGGTAGATGGGATCGTAGAGGTTCCTAACTCGATGGTTGAGGAGATCAAGAGGATTCCGCACGTAAAGCTAATGGGGAGCCCCTCTTATAGCATTCGCTATATCGCATATAACACTACAAAACCTCCACTCAATGACGAGATAGTAAGGAAAGCGTTGAATTACGGTGTTAACCGTGAGGCTATAGTAAACGCTATTTATTTTGGTTATGCCACGCCTGCTTATAGTCCTTATTGTGGCACAGCCCTAGAAGATCCAAATACAGAACACCTGTATAAGTATGATCCAGATAAGGCTAAGGCCCTGTTGGCCCAGGACGGTTGGAAGGACACTAATGAGGACGGCATATTGGATAAGGATGACCAACCTTTGCACTTTGAACTTTGGAGTTCAAATTTGCCAAATTACAGAAAGATGGCCGTCATGGCTCAGGCAATGTGGAAAGAGTTAGGTGTAGATGTGACCTTAAGACAATTCGATGAGGCTACTCTTAGAGCGAAGATTGGAGCTGGTGAGCATGAGGCGACAGTCTTCAGACACGACTGGGTCACCAAAAACGATATGTACAACTGGTGGTTCAACCCTGATTACAAGTGGGATCCCCAGCAGACAGGTTTCGATACCCCTGAGTTGCGTGCATTAATTGACAAGACGTTCAAGGCTGAAACATTGGACGAAGTTAATCAGACGAACGATGACCTGGTAAACTATTACTATGAGCATGCTGCAATATGTGCCCTTGTGCACCCGGAAAATCTCTTCGCGATCTATGACGACATTGTGGATGTGGTTCCTAGAAGTGCGGGATGGTGGGGCTGGATGCCCTATCTCTACGATACCTACCGCCAGGATGTCTATGAGGCAAATAAAGCAGCAGCCGGGAAGTAGTTGAAATTCAAAACGGGCAGTGCGCTTTAATGCACTGCCCGTTACCTACAAAACAGAAATTATTGGCTCCTCTCTGTTTGGAGTGGGTAAAGAAGGTAGAATGCAAATCGGCCTTTAGGCAAAGGAGATTATTACATGAGTACAGAAACCTTGTTTGCTAAGGCTCTTGGATTGCCTGCTCCGTTGAAAGTGACTAAAGTTGTGTTTTTTCCGAAGAAAAATGGCTCGACATCACCGTTGATTTTCCCCGTGGGGGACACATTTAAGTGTCCCGTATGTGGTGCACCTGGGGCCAAGCCGTACGACACTCGGGAAGGCGAATGGCAACATTTGAACTTCTTCCAATACACGACATATCCACATACTCGTGTTTCCCGAGTGAAGTGCCCTAGAAGACCAATCGGACGTTGAAAAAAGGACTTGAGGTGTATTGCGGCTTTAACCGTCTAATTTTGAAAGAAAAGCAAACTGCTTTCTAAGCAAGCTGTGAGCTATCCAGATGGGAGGAGTTTATGAAAAAGAAAATTGACTTTGTAAAAGCTCATGCCGGGTGGGATGAAGCGATATTTCTCTATGGTGACCAGGTACCAGAGGGTAAGGAGTTAGAAATTGGTCTCTCATTGCTCAAAAGGCCAAGCCTTAGAGGTACAGAGCTGGGTGTTCTGTACGAGCCTCAAGAGGGCGGTGACATAAAGGTCAAAATGCTGGATGCAACAAGCAATGCCTTTATAAGCATGTGCGGTGGATTGACCCAATCATTGGGTAAAGCTGTGGTTGAAACTGACATTGGCAAACGCTTCAATATAAAGACACAGGGATCAAGAACGGAGTTTGTACTCGAGACTGAGGCAGGTTTTATTCCAGTAAGAGTAGACGTTAGTAACGGTACGGCACAAAAAGTAACAACCAATATGCGGTCTTATGTGAGGTATTGTTACGGATATGGTGTTCGAGATGTAAAAATACGGAATATAAATGCAGTAGGTGTGGGGCTCAACCCTCCAAGAATGGAGTTGCTTGTCGTTAATGTAGATGAGATCAAGAAGGAATATCCAGAAGCTAATGTCTGGGCCAAGAACACATCAACCCTGAATATTCTAAAAAGATTATATGAAGACTTCATTGAAGACGAAAACTTAGGCGGGCCTTCTCTGTACAGTGTTCTGTATGATATGCACCCTGAAGGTAAGGGGAAAGCTAGATATGTTTATCGACCTTTTCCCACCATGTATGAAGAGATTGGTGAGGATATTGAAATGGCATGCGGGACTGGTGTCACTGCAGTTGGCATTGCTATGCTCGAAAATGGTGATGTAAACGTGAACGATGGTGCGGCGGAAATACTATTTGAGGTTGGCAGTAAAAGTATAGTTAGCAAGCCACAACAAGTGGAGACAGAATTGAGGATGAGGATCAATAATGGTAAAGTAGTTGATGCGGAATTTAGTCACAGTCTAATCGAGATAATAGCTTGCGGGAAAGCTTATATCTCAACACGGATATAGAGATAAAGGAGGACAGATGAGAAGCAATCAGAAGGTTTATGAGACACCGCAATTTCAGGTTCTCTCCGAGGATGAACAAAAACGGATTTACTCTGCAGCACTGAAGGTCTTGGAACATACCGGTATAAGAGTCCAGGGGGAGGAAGCTCTGTCTCTATTGAAAGAAGCGGGGGCGCGAGTCGATGGAGACGTGGCCTCTATTCCCTCTTATCTTGTAGAGAGGAGTTTAAAGAGTGCTCCCAAACAGGTTCTAATCTATACCAGGGATGGGAAGCCGGCTATGCGCCTTGGGGGCTCCAATTCTTACTTCGGGACGGGATCGGATTGTCCTTATATTCTCGATTCCTTCACCGGCGAGCGGAGAAAGTCTACCAAGAGCGATGTAGAACAGGGAACTGTACTCTGTGATGCTTTACCGAACATTGATTTTCTGATGTCGATGGGTCTGATATCGGATAAACCTCCTACAGTAAGTGACCTACACCAGTTTCAAGCGATGGCTTTCAACACAAAAAAACCAATCGTCTTCACTTCACTAGATAGTCATGGAGCCAAAGATATCATTAAGATGGCTGCGGTAATCGCCGGTGGTGAAGATGAACTAAGCAAGAGACCTTTCATTATGCATTATGTCGAACCCACAACCCCCCTTGAGATCTCAAAAGATGCTGTAGATAGATTATTGTTATCTGCTGATAAAGGCATCCCCGTTGTCTTCACCCCTGGCCCAATGGCTGGGGCGACGTCACCGGTTACTCTGGCTGGAACACTCGTAACCTCTTTGGCTGAGAGTCTAAGTGGAATAGTACTAGCCCAGCTCAGGCGGGAAGGCCTACCGTTGATTGTGGGCGGTGCCCTTGGAATAATGGATATGCGGACGGCTGTCACTCCCTACGGTGGACCCGAGTTCTTGCTCTTGAACTCCGCGATGTCAGAGCTTTGCAAATTTATTGAGATGCCAATGTTCGGCGCTGCTGGCTGCAGTGATGCTAAAAGGATGGACGGACAGGCTGCTATAGAGTCAGCTCTATCGGTCATCACTCAGATCTTAAGTGGTGCGAATCTAATACACGACATTGGATATCTAGACCTTGGATTGACTGCATCATTTGACATGATGGTGATGAATGACGAGATCATCGCCATGGCTAAGCGATTTATGAAGGGAATCAACACAGATGACGAACACTTAGCTTTAGAGGTAATTGATAGCGTTGGCCCGAGAGGGAACTATCTTAGCGAAAAACATACCCTGAGGCATTTCAAGACCGAGCATTGGGAGCCAAAGCTCATGGATAGGTGGAGCTATCCAAGATGGGTTGAGAAGGGAAGCAAAGAATTCGACATGCGCGTCAACGAGAAGGTGAAATCGATTCTAGTTGAACATAAGCCTGAGCCACTGGAGGGGAAAAAACAGGAAGAGGTGCTTAGAATAATTAGGAATCGGGTTGATTAGTAGCCGATACTTCTGAGCGCAAGTATTTGGTGAGGCAAGGCCGGTTATTGACAAACATGACGGTACAATGTATAATGAGTCAATCAAAGGGGGTGGGAAAATGGGAAGTTAGTACAATTGAAGTCAGTGCCATTGGATGAAAGTAAAAGGAGGTAGTAACAATGATAAAACTGGGAAGGTGGTTGATCGTAGGAATAGTGTTGCTATTTATGGCTGGGCTAGTGGTGAGTTACGCGGCTCAGGAATCTCAGCCATGGATGCGGGGACGCGATCCCTTGAAATTCGGGGGAACATTAACACTGGCTCGTGGATGGGAACCCTTGACCATGGATAGTTTGTTAACAACCTATGGTGAGCAATCACACATGTACATCAGTGAGCCACCATTTATGACGGAGCCCAATGGAGAGTTTGGGCCAGCAGGCTGGATCGAATCTATTGACCACTCTCCGGACGAGTTAGTATGGACATTCCATATAGAACCAGGCGTCACATTTCAGGACGGTACGCCGTTGGACGCTAATGCTTTTGCTTGGCTACTGCGCAAGAGGATAACCGATGATTCCGTCTATAGCGATCCACTCACGTATATACCTGACGTCGACCACATCGTGGTGGTAGATAAATATACTCTACAGATCCAACAGGTAGGGCAAGCATGGCCAGAGCTGCCGCTCAATATGGCTACTCCTTCCTGGGTAGGCGCGATGAGAACCCCGGATGCTGTTGCGCGGTATGGTGAAACCTATGGCTACAAGATGGCCTATGGGAACGGCCCTTTCGAGCTTGAAGAGTGGGTAAAAGGAGACCATCTGACTTTGGCCAGGAATAACGACTACTGGTGGACACCTTCTTGGGCAGCAAAATACGCTGGCCTAACGGAGGGTGAGGAATATCACCCAGGGCCTCCTTATCTGGATAAACTAGTCCTAGAATACGTGCCCGAGGCTGCCACCAGGGTCGCGATGCTGAAGACCAGAGAGGTAGATGGGATCGTAGAGGTTCCTAACTCGATGGTTGAGGAGATCAAGAGGATTCCGCACGTAAAGCTAATGGGGAGCCCCTCTTATAGCATTCGCTATATCGCATATAACACTACAAAACCTCCACTCAATGACGAGATAGTAAGGAAAGCGTTGAATTACGGTGTTAACCGTGAGGCTATAGTAAACGCTATTTATTTTGGTTATGCCACGCCTGCTTATAGTCCTTATTGTGGCACAGCCCTAGAAGATCCAAATACAGAACACCTGTATAAGTATGATCCAGATAAGGCTAAGGCCCTGTTGGCCCAGGACGGTTGGAAGGACACTAATGAGGACGGCATATTGGATAAGGATGACCAACCTTTGCACTTTGAACTTTGGAGTTCAAATTTGCCAAATTACAGAAAGATGGCCGTCATGGCTCAGGCAATGTGGAAAGAGTTAGGTGTAGATGTGACCTTAAGACAATTCGATGAGGCTACTCTTAGAGCGAAGATTGGAGCTGGTGAGCATGAGGCGACAGTCTTCAGACACGACTGGGTCACCAAAAACGATATGTACAACTGGTGGTTCAACCCTGATTACAAGTGGGATCCCCAGCAGACAGGTTTCGATACCCCTGAGTTGCGTGCATTAATTGACAAGACGTTCAAGGCTGAAACATTGGACGAAGTTAATCAGACGAACGATGACCTGGTAAACTATTACTATGAGCATGCTGCAATATGTGCCCTTGTGCACCCGGAAAATCTCTTCGCGATCTATGACGACATTGTGGATGTGGTTCCTAGAAGTGCGGGATGGTGGGGCTGGATGCCCTATCTCTACGATACCTACCGCCAGGATGTCTATGAGGCAAATAAAGCAGCAGCCGGGAAGTAGTTGAAATTCAAAACGGGCAGTGCATCAGAAGTGTACCGCCCGTTTCTTGTAAAACTAGACCTCAAAACACTGAAAGGAGGAAAAGTGTCCGAAATCAGGAATGGCCGTGTGCTAAAACTGCTTGATCAAAGGTTAGAAGATCGAATTATTGACGAAGCTATGGAGGTGTTAGAGAAAACCGGAGTGCTCGTTGAGAACAAAGAAGGGATCCAACTTCTCAAAAATGCAGGGATGAATATAATACGGACTATGGAGAAGGGGACGGTATTCTCGATCAAGCGTAGTTTGGTTGAGGATAGCCTCAAGACTACACCATCTTCGATTAAACTCTACGACCGGGAAGGTGGCGAAGAGCCTACCCTCTCTATTGGTGAAGGTAACAATGAGATCTACTTTGATCCTGCCTCGACAGCGCTTTACGTTTTTGACTACAAGAAGAAAGAAGTGCGAGTACCAAAGACAAACGACCTTGTTGATTTTGTTAAACTTGCTGATGCGCTAACTAATATCGACGCGCAGAGCACAGCGATGATTCCTGATGATGTGCCAAAAGACATTGTAGATCGTTACCGTCTTTACGTGGTGCTGCGGAACTCAAACAAACCAGTTGTCACTGGAACATTCACTTTAGATGGTTTTAATGTGATGAAGGATATGCTTGTTGCTGTCCGCGGCAGCGAAAAAGCCTTGCAGGAGAAACCTTTCGCAATCTTTTCTGTCTGCCCTTCGCCACCGCTCAAATGGAGTAATCTAACTTGTCACGACCTAATTGAATGTGCTAAAGCTGGAATCCCGGCTGAGTTTATCTCCATGCCGATGACAGGCGCCTCTGCGCCGGTTACTTTAGCTGGCGCCGTAGTTCAGCACACAGCAGAGACCCTCAGTGGAATTGTAATTGGGCAACTCGCTAAACCTGGAGCTCCGCTCATTTATGGTGGCTCGCCCACAGCATTCGATATGCGTAAAGGGACAACGCCAATGGGAGCCATCGAGACAATGATGATCGACGCTGCCTATATCCAGATCGGAAGGCGCCTAGGATTGCCTACTCAGGCGTATATGGGGCTAAGCGATGCTAAACTACCAGATTCACAAGCTGGACTGGAATCTGGTATCGGAAGTGTTTTAGCTGCACTTAGTGGGGTGGATGTAGTCGCTGGCCCGGGAATGCTAGCTTTTGAGAGCTGCCAGAGCATGGAGAAATTGGTTATCGACAATGAAATTGCGGGGATGACGAAGCGCCTGGTTAAGGGCATTGTGGCTCGCACAGATCCTTTAGCTGAAGACCTCCTTCATGGGGATATCTACCAAGGTGATCACTTCCTCACCTCACCTACAACTATGAAGTGGTTCAAGGACGAATTCTTCTATCCCGGTAGCGTTATAGACCGCGATGACGTTGACATATGGGGTCAGAAGGGTGGGAGTACAGCGGAGGAAAGGGCCCATGAAGATGTCGAGAAGATTCTAGCTAGCCATGAACCAATACCGCTTTCGGAGACAGTTGAAAAGGAACTCGTAAACGTGATGGAGAAAGAAGCTAATAAATATGGGTTAAAACAGCTCCCTAGCTAGAGTGGACTATCTATTAAAGAGGAGGTAGTTAAATGGCGATATTGGATGATTTGAAGGTAACGGTAATTGACATGGAAGTGGAGAAGACAGCCAAGTTAACCCAGAAAGCCCTGGATGATGGTCTAGAAGCCGGAGAGATCTTAGATGGGGCTCTTATCCCCGCAATGGATCTTGTCGGCGAGCAATATGAACGCGGCGAAAAATACGTTCCAGAGATGCTCCTTTCAGCGCACGCCATGAAAGGGGCAATGAAACTACTTCGACCACTGCTTGTCTCTTCAGGAGCGAAGATGAAGGGCTGTGTGGTTATGGGGACAGTTGAAGGTGACCTACATGACATTGGCCAGAATCTAGTGGGAATGATGTTTGAAGGAGCAGGTTTTGAAGTCTACAACCTAGGGGCGGAGATCTCCGCTGAAGAGTTCGTCAAAGGTGTAAGGGAACACGAGGCAAACCTGGTAGGGTTATCCGCGCTGCTTACCACAACTATGCTTCACATGTCAGAGGTGATTGATGCTCTAAAGGAAGCCGGGCTACGAGATCAAGTAAAGGTAATGATTGGCGGAGCACCCGTAAGCCAGGAGTTTGCTGATGAGATCGGCGCTGATGGCTATGCTCCTGATGCAGCCTCGGCGGTGAAGCTCGCGGAACAGCTCGTATCCCATCGATAAGGAGGGATAATCGCTGGATCGATTGGATTAGGTAGCCACCATACCTGCCTGCTGCCCTGATAATTTGGCACTTGCTTTAATCTATTAGGGCAGCAAGGTTCCTCGTTCCCGTACTAGCGAGTTGATCAAGCCTTGGTTGCGTTGACAAGGCGCTGAAGGACTGTAGATTAATGTTGTCGCAGTTGAAGTATCCTTGTCTCTGGCTATTGTCGGTAACTGCGCTCTTGCTGACAGTTAGAGAACGGATATGAAAGTCTCGAGTGGTTAAATGGGTTAGCGTCCTAAGAGCCATCGCACACCTTAAGGTGGACAAAGCCCTGCCTTGAGGCGTTTCTAGATCAAAGAAGAAGGCTAACAGTGTAGGACAACAGAGTAACGGATGTGCAGCTTGTTATAAGGTCAATAGTAGCCGAGGAGGCTCATTGTTACCAAGAATATGTGCGAGGACCTGAGTGAACGTGCTAGTGAAGCTAAATAGCCTCGATATAGACGTGGAGCGAGTTTGGCAGGGCCTAGGATACCAAGCTGCGGCGCAAGCCCCTGATCGGATTCAGCAGGTATTCCAGCGGGCTCTTGCGTGTGGTGAGAAGCTATTAGAGCCTAAGGCTTGTTATAACATCTTGTCTGTCGAGGGTATAACACCTTTCTCAATTACACTGAGAGGAGCCTCCTTAAAAAGCAAAGCACTGGCTGCTCGGTGTCATGATACCAAAGAGATAGCTGTTTTCCTAGTTACCATCGGAGTTCGTTTGGAAGAGCGAGTCAAAGAACTCTTTGCTGGTGAGGATCCAGCAATGGGCTTCATCTTGGATAGCTTTGGCTCAGAGGCAATGACAATGGTGTTCTATCAGTTAAGGGATATAGCTAATGACTATGCTCAAATGCATGGATTGCAGGTAAATGGTTGGTTCTGTCCCGGCTGGACAAGTGTAGATTGGAATATATGTGAGTTAAAGACGTTGCTTAGCCTGGTAGATGGAAAGCAAGTTGGCGTACGCTTGAAAGAGAGTTGCATGATGTCTCCGCAGAAGTCCTATGCGGGTGTCTTGCCCTTAGGACCGGGATAGATGGAAGGCAAAATGAAAGATAAGGCCCAGGTAAAGACCTATACAGTTAATATTCTCCCCCAGGGGAAGAGGCTGATAGCGAAAGAGGGGGACAATCTCTTCCGTTTTCTCATTCGCAACGGCTACTTGATCCCTAGTGACTGTGGGGGAATAGGAACCTGCGGCAAGTGCCGAGTTCTACTTTACGAGGGATTGAAGACCCCAACGGAGGCAGAACAAGTGCATCTTTCCCGGGTAGAGCTTGACCAGGGTTGGAGACTGTCCTGTCAACAGCAAGTTGACCGAAACTTAGTCCTTAAAATGCCGAGCATTGATGAGACCACACAAGCCAAGGAACTGCTAGAACAAGCGCTGGATGTCCCACTATCTCCCGGGATGAAGAAGGTTTATCTAGAGCTCCCTTCACCAAAGAAGAAGGATCAGCGTCCTGATACAGTCCGCATCCAAGAGGAGCTTGGTATAGGCCACTTGGATTTTCCGCTCCCTCTGCTGCACAAAGTTTCGTATGTGTTGCGAAAGGACAACTTTAAGATCACTATCGCCAAAGACAAGGACATGGCGATAAGTCTTGAGGCGGGCAATACTACTGGGCATTTCTACGGCCTAGCGATTGACATCGGAACTACGAGCCTTGCCGTCTACCTGTTGGATCTCAATAATGGCCAGGAGTTGGCTGTTCGCTCACAGATGAATCCGCAGAAGAGCTTTGGTGCAGATGTCATCTCCCGGATTAAGCGTGTTCATGATCAGGGTGAAACTGGCCTGAAGGAGCTACACGAAGCCGTGGTCTCGGGGATCAACACATTGATCCGCCAGCTCTGTGGGGCAGCTAAAATCAACGCGGATCACATCTATAAGATTACCGTAGCCGGTAATCCCACGATG
>Ga0307990_1002341_pt1 | contig 15224 bp, 11 predicted proteins | sample EllFjometagen129_FD_203168 | JGI IMG/M metagenome (GOLD analysis project Ga0307990, IMG submission 203168) | Marine microbial communities from Ellis Fjord, Antarctic Ocean - #129 | ecosystem: Environmental > Aquatic > Marine > Unclassified | place: Southern Ocean | collected 2014-10-08
AATCTTTCGTTGCATGTGACGTGCTCAATCACCGCAAGGATGCTCGGCTACGAGATCCTGCGCCCTCTGCAGGGCGAGGGCGTTGTACAGCGGCCACGCCGCCATCGTTTCCTGATTGGCTCCCGCGGCAAGCGCGATACTGATCTGGTTGCAGAAGTGGCCCCAGTCTTTCGCCGGTTTAGCAATATACTCGGCGCCATCGACGTAGTTCTCGATGAATGTCGAATCGATGGTGGCCGCGTTAGCAAATGCGAGCTGTGCGTCGCCTTGACTGCCGCCCATGAACGGCGGCACGCGGGCAAGGAATGAACCGAGAGAGCGCCAGGGGGCACCTCCAAGGTACGTTGGATCAAGCTCAATTGCACGCTCAAACGATGCCTGAACATCTTTCATCCCGCCAGACATTGCGGTCAGCAGATGAAAGTTGATGTAGCGACCGAGGTTGTTGGCATACCAGAACACCGCGACTACATCACTTGCCGAACCTAGCGCTGCACGGAAGCTGTCTTTCTCGGCCTCGCCAAACGCCGGATTGAGACGCAGACTGGCGAGGGCGTAATCCTTACCTTTGCCGTACGCCTCGTCTTGCTCGTTGCGATCAGTCAGATAGGCCATCCCTAGCTCGAAATATCCCTGTGCCAGGCGGTTGAGGACATGGGAGCGGGTCTGTAGGGCGCTGGAATTTATGGCGGGCAACGCCTCCTGGTAGAGAGCGAGTGCTTGCAGCAGTTGCGCCTGATAATCGGAGAACGAGAAAGTGCCGCTCCAGCGGTCGAAGGAAGCATCGGCCCTGGCAATTACGTTCGGAGTTTGTGCTAACCCTGCAACGCTCAGCAGAATCATGCAGACAGCGATTACTACAAGTCCTCTTGACATCTCATCCCTCCCTGGTTTGCTATCTATACGGCGTTTGCCGCCCGCTGTCAAGCCGTAATATACGTAGTCGATTTGCAAAACGCGAAGAGATCTGGCAGAGTGGAGACAAAAGAGAGCAGTAAAAGGGGGAATCATGATTGCAAAGCGTAGGTTGCGCTCGATGGGTATTGTGGGTTTGTTGTTGGTAGTTGTACTGTTGAGTGGGTGCTACTTCAACGTCTTCCAGACCGCACGCACGGTTGGTGCAGGGAAGGTGGCAATATCACTTGGCTCGGGAGTAGTGAACCTAGTGATAGGTGAAAGCTCCTCGCTCATATTCACGCCGCAGGCTCGACTTACCTTTGGTCTTTCAAACAGTATCGATCTTGGGATTCAGAGCGGGCTTATGATTGGCTCTTCAGGGGAGCCCAGCTTCCTCGGGGCGATCGGAGACATCAAGCTTGCCCTCATGCAAGATCCCGAAACGTTCTCCATTGCCCTTGGAGTTGGCGGGGGATACAGCCAGGGCCTTCTCGGATGGGGGGTGCAAGGGTCTGTTTATCTCGATAGCAACATTGCTTTCCTTCCGATCTATGCTGTCTATCGTCCCATCCTTCCACTTAGCGGCGAAACCCTGGGCGTGATACATCAGTTCGCGGGTGGGCTACACCTTGATCTATCGGATAGCATCCGCATCCTGATCGAGGTCGATTCGTGGAACAGCGTGCTCGGTGTTGGAATCAGCCTGGATATCATTTTCTAGATCTGCCCTGACTTTCCGGCAGATTAACATGTGTGCTGGACCGGTGATGTGACTCATCACGGTATTGTGGAACGCTTTCGATATCCGCGTGGCAGCAACCCGTGATGAGTCACTTTTTATACTGCTCGCCCAATAACTCTGCCTGTTCAATTACCGTGTCGGTTGCTTTCTTCTGCTTGTCGGGCGGCATAGTTGTTATCGCATAGCGTGCGCTTGACATGGACATCGGTATGACGCATAGTAATACCGGTGATTGGAATGCGGTTCTCCAAAGTTGCAATCAGTGTCGAGAAGGAAACCCTGGAGCATTTGGACCGCCTTGTCAAAGACAAGGTATTTCCAAGCCGGAGCCGGGCGATTCAAGAGGCAATACAAGAGAAGCTCTCGCGTCTGGAGCGAACACGCCTTGCAGAAGAATGTGCCAAACTGGACCCAGTAGCCGAACAAGCGTTGGCTGATGAAGGGTTATCCGACGCACTGCAGGAATGGCCAGAATACTGAGGGGAGAGATTCGCTGGGCTGATCTTAACGCAATTCGTGGGCACGAGCAGGGAGGCAAACGCCCAATTGTGGTAATCAGCCACGATGTCTTCAACGAACGATCTGGCACTGTAATAGCCCTGGCAATTACGAGTCGACCTCAGCGAGCTGGGTTTCCACTGACACTTGAACTCGACTCGCGCAAACTGCCCAAACGCTCATGGGTCAAGATTAGTCAGGTGCGGATCCTCTCTGTTGAGCGAATAGGAGAGTTGATCGATATGCTATCTCCGGAAGAAATGGGCAAGCTGATCGACGGACTGAACGAGATCATCGCCTGACATTTATGTCTTGGGGCCACCTCTGTGGTAGGTTTGGCTACTGCCCTTGTGGTCTATCAACGGTTCGAAAAAGAGCGACGCAAAGGATCGTACACAACCTTTGGTAGCAAGCTCTCATCATTGGCTACTTTCTACTTGCTCGCCCACTCCTCACCGATGAGTTCGGCTTGCCGTCTTCGCGTGGTGCTCCGTCTCATCGCAACGTCAAAGAACAAGACCTGATTCCGCACCACCAACACGCCATAGTCTGATGTCTTCAGGCATTACTCTCCTCTTCGAGACTATCCAGAGTCACGTTATCAGCGATTGCGAAGTAGTCTTCGTCAATCTCAGTCAGATACGCCTCCCTACGATTGACAGCGATCTCATTCTCCACAAGAAGCTTGATCAGGCGGTCGCCGTCTATTAGCGTAATTGGAGCGGCATTAGGGAACAACGCCGCTGCAGCACATCCAGATGAGAAGCGGCTTAGGGTAATTAGCGTGCCGCGAATCGCCTGGTGGTAGGGCAGAGCACCTCGAAGCTGATCGACAACCTTTCTATTGATGGTGTTCTTATGTCGCTTGACTTGAACGACCTCCTTAATCGATGTAATGCCAACTTGAACTGTCCCGACAACATCGATGCCCCGATCACCCGCCTGCCCTACTACAGATACATCCTCGTAGCCCATGGCCTCAAGGAGATCGCCAACGAGCTGCTCAAAACGTTGGGGACTCATCTCACCTAGACGCTCACGCAGTAGGGCTGTCTGTTCGGTGTTGTAGTCTCTGATTGCTCGGAGAACGTCGTTTCGAGGTTCGATGGCACTCTCTAGCGTATCAACGATGTAGCCAGCTCCTTTGGGTCCCAAGCTGTATCTGTTCCCATCTCGCAGTGCTAAACCTCGCTCAACAGCATTAAGCAATCTTCTTCGTAGTGTGTCCTTGATTGTCGATCCTGTGCCATAGCGAGAGTAGGTACGGAGGAACTCCCCCCATTCTGGAAGGAGATCTGCACGTTTTGCGTCGCTTTTCGTGGAGAGTATGCTGAGAAGCTCCGGGAATCCTTCAAATTCGTCGATCTCACGCACAACTGCCGGATCATCTTGTAGGAAAGCCTTCCCACGTTCTGAGAGCCGATACTTCCCATCGGAGTTGCGCTCCAGTAGATCGAATCCGTAGATGAAAAGGTAGCTGCCGTACACGTGCCGGGGATTGACTTTCCCCTTCGAACCCTCCCAGATCGCCTTGGCGAATTTCCTCCGCTCTCCAGTTAGGCGCTCTTCAATCCAGCGATCAGGATCCGACCAATCTACAGGATTCTGAGGAGTGCCTGTATGTTCCCTTACCTCGTTGATCATTGACAGAATGTCTTCCTTCGGGGACCCATCCCAAATTGGCAAGAGGGTGCGGACCTCTGAATAGAGCGGGAAGAGTGGTGTGCGGACTTTGCGAACTCGTTCTTCGTCATTCATTGGCATCTCCTTCACTAGATCCTGAATTATTTGTGTCATTGATGGCAAACGCACGAGCCAGGGTGCTGATCCTTGGTTTCTCTCCTGTGGGAAATTCGGTAGCGTTCAGTGTGCCTCTCCGTTCGTGTTCGGCGTAGAGTAGCTTCAGATAAAGACCTTGGACAATTCTCGGGATCTGATCCCATCGACCTTCGTAGAACTCAGATGGCGTCTTGCTCCCTTTCGATCGATTGCAGCTAGCGCAGGCGCGAACCAGATTATCTGGCGTATCTGGGCCACCCCGAGAGATAGGGATGATGTGATCCCACTCAAGGGTCTCGGTTGAACCACAGTACACACACTTGGTCCCAGCGCCCTCGACGAGCATCTTGAATTCCTTGGAAGAGGAAGACATTGTGATCTCGCTACTCAGTAGTCTTTTGTAGCGGTCACGCACCAGGCCCCAGTACCTCTTTCGCAGGGACTCATCTGGGATGCTCTGCCAGTTGACACCAAGCATCGCGGAGGCGATGAGCTTAGCGTAGTGATGAAGAATGACTTCGCGGACAGTCTTTGATTCCGAGGTCAACCCGTTGCTCCTTCTGTCAACTGTCTCACGTAAGCGCTCCTACTTCTGCACAATCTCAATTCCACATGTATCTGCCGCAATCTCAAGCTGGGGATGCAGGCTAGTTGATTTGCAGTTCAATGTGTGCCCAAGCGCGTGATGCTGTACGAATCCTGGCGCCGAAACATATAGCTGAGAGCGAGCCCTCGTCAAACCAACATAGAGCCGACGTATGCCATCGGCGGGATCTCCATCACCATCAAAACTCTGCTCAATCGCATTCATGAGGAAAACAACTTCGGATTGAAGTCCTTTTGCTGAATGGATCGTGCGTACCTGGATTGCCTCTGGCATATCCTCCGGTTCAATCTGAGGCGGAGAACTTAGCTCGCGAATCAGACTCTGCCATGCAAAGGGGAGTTCTTCATCTCCAAGCTCAGCTCTAATGGCCTCAATCACGTCTGGGTCTGGAGTCAGGCCAATTCCCGTAGAGAGTTCGACAATAGCGGCTTCTGCAGATAGGATTTCTGTAACTGCAAACTTGTCGAGGAACCCTGTGCCGGAGTCCAGAACCTTCTGTACGACAGCTACCGAGTTGCCCAGGAGCTTGAGGTTCTGAAGGAAGGTGGACTTCCCCTCGGTCAGAAGCTGGAGGAGCTTCTTGGCTCCAAGACCGGGAGCGAGGGCAACCAGCGTTCTCCAGGCAAGCTGATCCTTCGGGTCAAGAAGAAGTCGCACTGCCGTGCTGAGAAGGCGGAGCTCGGCAGCATCAATGATAGGCGATCTTGTGCTCGGATCATTGAGAACAAACCCCGGATACTCCATCTCTTCGTATGTAGTCTTGAGCTGCGCGCGAATCTCACGTTGGAATTTGCTAATCACAATCATAATTTGCCACGGCATTACAACATTGCTCAGAATGAGGTCTTGAGCTATCTGGAGCACATGCTTCGCCTCAGCCTGTGGTGACTTCGCGTGATTTATCTCCACCAATCCTGACTCAACATGCGAAACATGGGGGCGAAGAACGGGGCGCTCTTCCGCAAATTGGTTTGGCAGTATCTCCGCAACTGCTTCTGCGAGATGACAGACCAGCTTGGGGCATCTGAAACTTTCCGACAGCCAGTGAACCTTTTGGAGCTTGTAGACACTGCTGAAAGCCGGGAGGCCAAGAGGATCAGCATCCCTGAAGCCGAATATGCACTGGCGGTCATCTCCGCAAGCTATGACACGGAGATTGTGCTTTTCGTGAAGCGTTTGGATCAGCCTTAGCTCACCCGCTGTCAGATCTTGATACTCATCCACCAGCAAAACAGTGGGCAAGTCAATAAAGGCACCAGATAGCCTGAGAGCGCGATCAAGATCCCAACTCATCTCGTCCAGCAATCTGTACCGAAGAAGCTTCCTATGCGTCGTTAGGGCTGTCAGAAGCTGCTTCTCAGCAGTTGAGATGTCTTGGGGATCCGTTTGCTGACTGCGGAATGACTTCGCCAATCTCCTCAAGAATTGCTTTACTGATTTGACATTGGGGCGAGTTCCGTATGAGTTCTGGGTGATGAGTTGCAGGTCAGAAATGACAAGGTGCTCTTCTTCCCAGGGATCCACGACACGCATGCCAGTTGCCAAACCTAGCTGGTTCAACAGGGTCAGGCAAAGCGAATGGAATGTCGAGGCCTGTCCATGCGGGATATCGACCGCGAGCTTACCGGCCAGTGATCGAGTTAGTGTGACAACGGAAATGTCGTCTGGAGAGATATTGCAATCATCAACGAGGCGGCGAGCTGTCTCGGCCAACGTCCTGGATTTCCCGGTTCCTGGCCCAGCGACAAGAAGCGCGTCGCCAGTCTGACATGCATCAATGAAGTCCTTCTGTTCCGGCGTCGGCTCATACATGTAGAACATCTCCTCCGGGATCAAGCCCCCGCCTACGAATCGTAAGTGCCTTCAGATCTTCAAAAGAGCTGGCTATCGGAACTTGCCATTCTCTCAATAGGTCGGCGATACGGGCGGTTTCGCCGCCGAGGGCGATGTGGGGGATGAAAGCTGCGTCTGCAAGAGCGGCGACGATTTCGTTTCGGCGCATGGCGGATTCGCGAGTCACTCGCCTAGGCTCATGCTGAAAGGGAGAGAGGAAGAGGATGCGGCCTGCATTGAAGGCAGGACGGCATTCCTTGGGAATTCGCATGTTCTCGATGGCACGGGCCGGGCAGATGATGATAGGCTGCCTGCCACGGAGCAGGATTTTCAGGCACTCCTTCTCAATCGGGGAATGGAAGCCACTGATGACTGTGTATCCGTGATTGCGGAGATATCGTGCGGCGTCGTGGGATTTCAAAATGGCTTCTCCCGGAGTTCGAGCTGAGCAGAGAAGGGCTGTTCTTGTACCTGTGAGCAGTTCAATTGAGCCGATTGCAGCCAGCTTGCTGACTCCATTGCCCCTAATTCGACCGCTAATTCTCTCAGGAATGGAGAGCCTCTCCAGGGAGAGAACGGCTGCTATCACGCTAGTCATAATCGCCTTTCAAGTTCCGGCCCATGCGGTACTTGATATCGTAGCTAACGACAAAATCGAGTTCTTCCTCCGTCATTCCGAGATGCCGAGCAAACACTTGGTCCATTCGATCAAGGATATCCTTCGATTCAGAAGGGTAGAACTCGTCGTACTCAACCTTTCCAGCAGCTTTGTACACGTACACCCGGCGTCGGGAGTGCTTCTTGAGATCAGTCATAAGCTCTGAGAAGAGCGCTGGGAGATCTTGGAGAAGAGGGTCGCTAACGTCCCCAAATGGGAACAATTCCACATCATTGCCAGCAATATTGCGGCAGTTTCCATGAACAGTAAACCAGAAGTAAAACAGCGTGCTATTCAGAACTGCGCCGATGATCTGCGCACGGGCTGGCGTCTCACAGTAGAGATCCCGAATGTGATCAGTAGATCTCTGCTTCTTTGCGGACCGAAAGAAGGGTTCGAAGTCCATTGACCGAATCCAGAATACCGGGCTCCGATGGTATGTTATGTGGCCCCTTCCGCTCTTCCGTAGGTTGCCGCCGAGAGGTCGACCAGCTTTGAGAAGCTTTCGTATTACGCATCTCGAGAGAGGAGTCCCAAGCTTCCCGAACTTCAAGAAGCCAACATCGAATCCGGGGCCATTCTCATAGACCAGCTTGGATTCGAAGAGAAAGCCGCGTTCGGAAGCGTACCAGCGAATATAGTCGCTGACAACAGGACCTTGCTCTCCAGCCTGCTGCTTACCGCCAAGGATGATGCAGAGCCGGTATTTCACCCCTTCGAAGAGAACTGAGGGATGCGCATCTCCGCTGTAGAAGGAGATATGAGGGCTTGCTAGGCGCTCGCGAACGTACGATTGATAGGTCCGCATGCGTTTTGTGGAAAAACCACTAAGTGGCACAATCAACCCGACATGCCCCTGAGGGCCAGCAAGCTCAGTTGAGCGTTCGACGCAAAGCGGATAGAGATTCCCAGAGTCCGCAGTAGAGAACCCTTTGACATTGTACTCCTGGACTTTGCTCAGTTCGACGTACGGCGGATTTCCGATTACGGCATCGAATCCTCCCGCTCGGATGATCCCGTGGAACTCGATGAACCAATGGAATGGGCAGTGAGTCTTCTTCCATCTCTCCACTTGGATAGGATCGCTTGTGTCGATGCCATGCTCGGCGGAAAGCATATTGTCTAGACGGTTTGAGAGGACGTCAAGACGTCTTCGTAGCTCCTTCTTGTCTTCGGCTGGCACTGTGCCATCGCCTGCGATCTGTCGCGCGCGAAACGCATCAAACGCTTGCTGGAGGTCGGCGGCGGCCGTCTCAACTTTCTCGACGTTGTTGTGAAGATCCAGCTTCCTTGAGAGGGCTTTTCTCACATCCCCCAGCGTGGCATATCCAACCAACGTATTGCCCGCACGGATGTTGAAGTCAATGTCTGGTAGAGGCTCGATACCGAGATTAGCGTGCGACAGGTCCGGCTCAACCTGTGCGGCCAGTTTCAGGAAGAGGCGGAGCTTACAGATTTCGATGGCCTCATCCATGATATCGACGCCATATAGATTGTTGAGAATGATGCTCTTGTAGACGAAGTATTTCCGGTTGGGATGCGCTGCGACGCGTTCCAATACTGTGCGGAAGTCTGAGAATTTCTCTGGCCGATGTTTCTCTCCTGAACGCTCAAGATCCTCGACAAATGCTTCCATGCGATCGAGGCAGGCTTCGTACAGGGGCTCAAGGATGTTCAACGCCGCGAAAAGGAAGGCTCCAGAGCCACATGTCGGATCAAGGATCGTCACACTCTCAATGGCATGCCAGAATGCACGCAGTAGATCGGGCCCCTCACACGTTTCGACGACGTCTTGAGCAAATTGCCGAATATCGAGATTGAGGGTAATGAGGTCATTGATTTCCTGGACCTCGCCAGCAGCTATCTTGGCCCTGCCGTCCTCGTAACGCTGGCGGCGTGCAACGACCTCCCGCCAAATCTCCGTTGGCAGTGCGAACTCGTTCGGTGCCGGTTTGTTCCATTCCTTTCGTGCTTGCAGCGTCTTGACAGGACCTTCGCCGACGAGATCATGAAGTGTTGGAGGATTGACGCCGACGGCAATCTCTTTAGGTAAGGGTTTGTCCACACCGTGGCGTACGGCTTCGTAGATGTAGCGATCAGGGTTTTCTTGAAGGAGATCCCAAATTGTCGGCCCATCTGGGTTTTCGAATGCGATCTTGCATCGAGATTTCGCAGCATCGAAGAGATAAGGAAGGACGGTGTTCTTGCTGATGTACTCGGTGATGTCCTCCTTCGAGTAGTAGGCGCCCATCTGCTTCTGGTTGATGTACTTCTCGAAGATGTAGCCAAGGACATCGGGGTTGATCTCGTTCTGCTCTCGCAGAGGTCTGTCATCGAGATGCCATTGATACTGATCGAAGTAGTTGAAGATACCCTTGAAAGCTTCATCCGGAATCTGAATTGCCTCGCCATACCGTTCGGGACGCTCTAGCTCGTGGATGTCGAACAGACCACCGTTCAGATAGGGAATCCGTCCGAGAAGTTTCTCAAGTTCATCCTTGTGATCGCGGCCGCCCAACCCCTCATGGAACAATCGCAGCAAAAACTGGCGATAGAACGAATGGAATTGATCTTCACCTCGCTCAGCCCTGACCCTATCGAGTCGATTCCTCAGGTAGTCTGTGTCTCCATCCAAGAAGCCTTTTTTTTGGATGAAGTAACAAAACATCAGGCGGTTCAGCATGACGGAGGCATACCATTCGCGGTCGGCCACTTCGTCGATGCCCTCAATGAATGCCAAGAATGCCTTGTGTTCCTTCTGAAAACGATCGTAGAATTTCTTTGTTACGGTTTCAACATCGAAGCTCTTCCGGGTCTTCCGCGTCGCGTCAAGGATTGTTGTGTCTTCTTCCTCATCCAGGGTGAAGGCAAGTGCTTCGAGTTTCTGAACTAGGGCATCTCCGCTACTGGTTACGGAATACGTGTGGTCGCGACACACTAGCGGCTTATTCTTCTCCCGCTTGACCCATTGCCACACTTGGGTTGTCTGATTCGTATCTACGAACACTATTAGGTGCTCGTGGATGCTCTTGGCCACTCGACGTTCGATCTTCCGTCTCACGGCACTAGATGGAATGCTGCCGTCTGAATTGGGGCTGCAGACAAAAGCGACAAGGCCTCGTTTGTTTGCAGCCGGCTGAAGCACGAATTCGACACCATCAACCTCGACAGCAAGCGTACCTCGATACCTGTCCCACCCTAGCTCCTCGATAAACAACTTCTCGAAATCGAAAGCACTCAATGCTTGTTTAAGCTGAGTTGGCAATCTTGTCACGAAGCCGCCTCCTTGGATGGGCGAAGCCCGAGCGAACTGATGACCTGTGCTTCGCTTTGGATCTGCTCGCCTTGAGGAACTGTCAACCGATCTTCATCGCGAAGCGAGAGTACAAGTTTGGCTAGCTGTGGATCTTGTATTCCTGAACGGAACTGTCTATTGATCCGATCTTTTGCCCGGGTGGTCAAGGGAGCTTCCAGAATTTCCGTGAGTGCACGCCCCAGTTCCGGAGAGTCCATAAGGGTCCCTTGCATCGTTGCCGAGTACTGCATCAGCCGGGTATAGACTCTGTATCGTGCTCCAGATGGTCTGCCGAGTCCCCCGCCAAGATTGCTCTCTTCTTTCAGCATGTGATTGACGCCGACTTTGACGAGTTCGTGATGCTTGTCCATGCGCGGTGAAGCAGGTACATCCGGCGAGCATTCGGCGGCGCGAAGGATGGCGTATTGAGATTCGGTGATGATCTTGCCATCGCAGTCGACCCAGGCGAGGGCGTCGTTGTTCTCACGCGTCTTCATGTACACCAAGACGCCAGGAGCTAGTTTGTCATCCTTAGCAAGTTCTCGGGTGCCAAAGACCACTGGTGGCATCTCGGGGATAAGTCGTTCCAGTTTTGGATCCTGCTCGATGGCGTTCTTCCATACTTGATAGGCGTACGATGCCAGATCGACTTCGTCTTCGGCCTCGCCATCCAAAACTCCTGCCTTCTCGTTGTACAGATCGACAAGGGCTGTGCTGGCGTCTTCTCCTTCGAAGAAGGCTTCATCGGTTCCGACAACTTCGGCATTCTCTCGAAGACGCGTTTGAACGCGACTCCGAAGACGAAGTACCTGCTCCACACCATCTGAGGGCCAGAAGGTGTAGCAGAGAATCTCCTCGGCCTGTTGGCCAATTCGATCTACTCGCCCCGCCCTCTGTACGAGTCGAATGATGGCCCAGGGAAGATCGTAGTTGACGACAATGGCGCAATCCTGGAGGTTCTGACCCTCGCTGAGCACGTCGGTTGAGATAACCACGCGCAGTTCTTCCTCGTCGTCTTTGAGCTTGTAGTCATTGCTGTGTGGGCTGAAACGCTTCGCGATTTCGGTGGGATCTGCGCTGGCACCTGTGACGCCCGCTAGATTTGTTACGCCGCGAGAGCGCAGGTGCTTTTCGAGGTAGTTGACTGTGTCGGCAAACTGCGTGAAGACGAGCACTTTATCAGTCGGATGCTTGTGCATAATCAGCTGTGAGAGCTGCTCGAGTTTTGCATCCTCTTCGGCATGCCAATCGCCATGTTCTTCGAGAATGCCCTGCAGACGATCGATATCCTCTCGTAAGTGCTGCGACAGATTCTTCACAAAATAGTGCGGAGAAATCCATCGGAAGCTCTTTCGTCGCTTGTCTGTATAGCTCCGATAGATTTCGGCAGCCGCTTGTTGAAGGGGCACCTCTTCATCGTGTGTTGTGTCTATTGATTCGCCGTTCCGTTCTTCGAAGAGGCCAACGGCATCGCGCTCGTCGGGATCCTCATCATTGCTGAGTGAGTCAAACCATGCCACATCCTGTGTGCCGATAGGTAGCGGGTTTCCGTTCTCCAGCGCGTGGAGATAGACGTAGTTGCGGAGAATGTGCCTTTCCAAAGACTGGAGGAAGGCAGAACCACTGCTTTCGAGTCTCTTGAAGAGGTTGACGCGGCAGAATCCCATCAGGCGGTTCCCTGCTTTGGAGAGATCATCGAGTTGCTGTTGCTCTGCGGCGGAAGGCGAAGGCTTGATCGTTGGTTTGACATAATTGGCGAGTCCATATCTCGGCAGGTGTAGCTGGTTGATGGCTTCGACAATTTCTGGCGCTGAGAGTGCCGCGTAGTGCTTGTCAGGCTCGAATTTGACCGTCTTTGGCAGACGGTCAGGGAAGTACGATCTCGTTCCGTTGGCAAACTGCAGATACTGCCTGCCGGATTGGTGGTCCGTCTTCGCATAGTTGTCTTTGACAAAACTGCGGGTTCTGCGAACCATGAAAAGCCGCATCAGTTCTCGCCAATCATCTGGGGAATCGCTCTTCTCGAAAGCCGCTAGAGATCGAACGTCCGCTTGATGCCGCCTCATGAATTCGACCTCGCCGAGATTGCGTAACAGATTCTCGGGGCGTATTCCTAGATTGTGATCATCCGGAATGAATAGGCGTAGCTGATTTGAGAGATCCAGGTAGGTTTTGTTGTAGGGAGTGGCCGTGAGGAGGATAACTTGACTGTCATTCTCTCTGATGTACTCGCGAATGGCCTGATATCGACTTCCTTCTCGATTTCGCAAATTGTGACTCTCGTCGATGATAACGAGCCTGTATCTGCGAAGGTCAGCCAAATCGGTCAGGACGCGACTGATGGAGAGCACCTTGCCACGTAGTCGATATCGATGGCAGTAGTCTTCCCACATAGAGGTAAGGTTCTTGGGGCAAATGATCAACGTTTGCAGGTCCAGGTCGTCTTCAAAGACACGGGCGAGAGCCGTTGCCATCAGAGTTTTTCCAAGGCCGACGACGTCTCCGATGAGCACGCCTTTCCTGCGATGAAGATGGTGTGCAGCAATCTTGACCGCAGCTTCCTGGAACTCGAATAGCTGGCCTTGGAATTCTTTCGGGAGTTTGAATTCCGTAATGCCCGCACGCGCTTCACGGGAGAGGTGATAGGCCATATAGATGTAGATGTGATAGGGAGAGATCAACTCTTCACGCGCCCAGCTTTCTTCAATGACCTCCGCAAGCTCCTCGGAGATGTCCACACACCACCGTTCATCCCACCTTTCCTGAAACCATTTGGCGAGTTTCTTACACGCGTCGTGGTCCAGAACGTCAACGTTGAGTTCTCCTTGGTGGGAGAGTCCAGCAAAGGTGAGATTGCTGCTGCCCAAGTATCCGGTTGTGGGATTGTTCGGGTCTTCGCGGAAGAGCAAGTACAGCTTGGCATGAAGCTGGTGTTTGAGGAAGAGCTTGACGCGGACCTTCTTCGATCGAATCTGCTTAGCCAGTCGCCGCAGGCCTGCTTCATCGTCGTTTGTCGGGATCCCTCTTGCCAGTTGATCACGGAATTCCATGGCAAGACGTTTCTTGAGACGCAGGACGGTCTGGTTGTCGAGACCTTGCGATTCAGGGCCCAGGCCGAGGGCGTCTTCAAGTTCATCCCTTGGACTCCGCTGCATTCCCACAATCAGGCGACAGCAACTTGACTCTTCTCCAGACCATTGTTCGACATACTGATCAAGGGTCTTCCACCCACGCAGATTGAAGTAGCCGACGCAGAAGTCCGCGCGCTTGGAGACCGCGAGCGTATCCTTGAGGGCTGGGAGCAGCCCTAGCTTGATGTTGTCAAAGACTCTTGGCATGGCTTCTCATCCCCCACAAACTAAAACGCCCCTGGGGCTAGATCCGACAGCGCGGTCATGTTCTGTCTTACAGCTTGTTTGTGACACGTTCATACGTCTCTGTGTCCTTGCTTTTGCAGCGGTCCATTCAACGTGTGATTGGACCCTCCAGGCCGATTGTCTGAGCTTCTCAGCGTTGACCTCTCGTGCCAGATCGGACTGCGGAGCGGGTAATGCCCGTTCAAAGTTGGTGAGGGCCTTCCCCTGTCGTCCGAAGAGGTCGGATTCGATCTGATGGATGAGAACGGCGCACGACCAACCGTGCTCGATACAGGCACGAGTGTACCATTCGCGCAAAGTCGTATCTTTAAGCTTCGTGGTAAGCACCACGTTGTGCCACCAAGGCAATTGTCCAGCAAGCTGCTGGACAAATTGCTTATCTGGGTAAGCTTCGGCGAAGGCCCGCATATAGAACAAATTAGCCCGTGAAAATCCCTTCATGTCGGGAAACTCCTGGCGCAGATCTCGTGACAGACGCTCAATGATCTTTGTTCCCCAACCCTCCCTCGACTGACGTTGCAGTATGACTTTGCCAATTTCCCAATAGAGCAAGACAAGTTCCCTGTTAACAGAGATGTTTGCCTTTACCCGCGCCGTACGAATCCTCGATTTTAGATCGTTAAGCAGCTTCGCATAACCAGCAGGGATCTCAACACTTTGTGCAAGAGGTTGCTGCACAATTTCTCCAACAGGCTGTGCGAGATTCTTCTCTTGGCTCTTCTTGGTTGGATCCTTCCTCTGATTAGACGTCATATCCAATCCCCTTCAGGTTCTTCCGGATCTTAGCTTCGAGGTGTCCGGGGTGGCCCTCAATTGATGCTCTCAACTTGCGCCTTCTCTTGTCTGTAAATGCAAATCAGGATACTACGCACAAGATACTAGCGCTCTTGGCGCTTCCTTACAAGTCATCTAAGTTGCGGGACAGTTCATCCTCTGCCGCGTTTTTGTGTTAATGGCAAGTCGAAGCTACTGTTCCGCTCTCGGACCGGTCAACGCGCTTTTGACCGAATTCGAAGCAGCGCGGGGAAAACAGTCGTATACACTTGACATTGCTAACTGAGAAACCGGAGAACAGCATCGTATTTATAGGTGGGTACAGGCACGTCTCCGCCCCGCTCCGCTTGCTTGAGCCAGTCCCTGTTACCTGTTGGCAAGGTTGGCGCGACGTACTATCTTGTGGGTCATGGCACGAGGGCGACGGTATGGATGAACGATGCTCCAGCAATCACAAACCGATGCCGACAACCTCCTCACCGCCATCCTCCACGAACTGACGGCCGTGAAGAGCAATTTGTGGTCAGGTCAGTCGTAAGTATTTCACTGTATATGTGTATTTCACCAAATGGTGAAATGACTCAAAATACTGAAATATGGCTTGACTGGTCGTTATTTTCACGCTATAGTAGTGTTTCACCGTACGGTGGAATAGCTCTGGAGAGTGAAATGTACAAGAAAGAAGTGGTCGAACGAGGAGAGCAGGCAATCCGTGACTGTCTGGATCGTGTCCCCTTCCTAAAGATCCGAGAGATCAAGATCGA
>Ga0307990_1002342_pt1 | contig 15205 bp, 13 predicted proteins | sample EllFjometagen129_FD_203168 | JGI IMG/M metagenome (GOLD analysis project Ga0307990, IMG submission 203168) | Marine microbial communities from Ellis Fjord, Antarctic Ocean - #129 | ecosystem: Environmental > Aquatic > Marine > Unclassified | place: Southern Ocean | collected 2014-10-08
ACGAATCGCCGCCGATCAGCGGGTGCGCGACCAAGTTGCCGCAACTGGAGAGGAAACAAACTCAGAAATATTTGATGGCGTAAATAAACCTGTCTCAAAAAAGGAACCAGTCGATGTGATGATTGCGCTGCCGCCGCCGTGGGGCGTTGACTTCCCGCCGCTGGGATTGTCATGTCTCGCAGCCGCCGTTCGTAAAGAGGGATTGTCGGTTGCGGCGCGGGACCTCAATATTGAATGCCATAACGCCTGCGGGGATTATCTGCGCACATGGTGGGAACCGGAAAATTTGAAGTACTGGACGCCCGGCGAACGACTCAACGAAATCGCCGCTTTTCTCGTTCCACAGGTCAACTCTCTGCTGGATGAAATTCTCGACAGAAAACCGTGCGTCGTCGGCTTATCAACAAATGAATCGAATTTGCCTTTTTGTCTTCGCATCGCGCGGAAGATAAAAGATGAATGCCCCGAAGTCGCCGTCATTCTCGGCGGACCCGGCGTGGCCTGGCCGGTGGATCGCGCCATGCTGCAAAACGCCTGCGTTGACGGTTTCATGCCGGGGGAGGGCGAGAGGAATTTTCCTTCCCTGATAAAGGCGCTCAAAGCAGGCGGAAATGTGGACGGCCATCCAGGATTCGAGCCTATAGGGCGGGAGCCTGTCTTGAAACCTTCGGCGGACGATCAGGTCAAAAATCTCGATGATCTGGCCATGCCGCTTTTTGATGACTATCGTCTGGATCTCTATCAATCCCGTGAGTTTCCTTTGCATATGAGCCGGGGATGCGTGAATCGCTGCACTTTCTGCAATGACACATTGATCACACCAAAATATCGCAGTCATTCGCCCCAGAGAGTGCTGGAAACCATCAAGGTCTATAAGGAGCGTTACGGCGCCCATGATTTCATGTTTTGCGATCTTTTGGTCAACGCCGATTTGAAGAGTCTCCATCGCTTCGCCGAATTGGTGGAAAGCGAGAAAGTGCGCATGTCCTGGTCCGGGCAGGCCCGAATCGACATTCGGATGGATGAAAAGTATTTTGGGCTTTTGGCGAGGTCCGGATGTGCGAGCCTTGTTTTCGGCGTGGAAAGTTTTTCGGACAAAGTCCTTGGACTAATGAAAAAAGGCTACGTCGCCAAGGAAGCCGCCGTGGTGATGCGCCGATGTAAAAATGCCGGAATTAAGGTCATCATTAATTTCATTGTCGGGTTTCCCGGCGAGGGTGAGAAGGAATTTTTAGAGACGCTGGGCTTTGTGCGTGACAATAATGATTTGATCGATGAAGTGTCTGCCTTGTCCTCGTGTATCATTACACCGCAATGCGCCATCGAAGCTGATCCCGAAAAGTTTGATGTCGTGCTGCCCAAGCCCGAACACTGGCGGCAATGGTATACGAAAGATGGTGGAAATACCTATGAAATACGCGTCGCCAGACTTTTACGTTTTATTGAAGTTCTTGACGAACTGGGCGTGCGGCATGGTATGACCAACCGCTACGAGGAAGTGCTGTCGAAACAGTGACCTGGCAAAGTTGAAAATTGCGGCCATTTATTTTCTTTGGCCAGTCTCGCGGCGACCAGTCTCCCATAAAAGTTGACGAACTATCATCAGGGGTGATAATTGCGCGTCGGAAAGGCATGAAGCAAGAAAGGTTGGCTCGTGACGGATGACAAGCTCAGAGTAATCAGGCGCTATCAAAATCGAAAACTCTACGATACGTACGACAGCCAATACGTGACCCTCGACGATATTGCCTGGATGATCAAAGAGGGGCAGGATCTCAAGGTCGTTGACAACAAGTCTAAAAAAGATTTGACGGCTATGACGCTGGCCCAGATTATTTTCGAGGAAGAAAAAAAGGACAAATCCATCCTTCCTCTATCTGCCCTGAAAAAAATCATCCGATCAGGATCCGACAGCATTCAAGACGTTGTAGATCGCTTCATTTCGCCGGGGGCCAATTCGCTTATGCAGGCGAAGGTCGAAGTCGAAAAGGCCGTGGATCGACTTGTCAACAGGGGTAAATTAAAAGAAGAGGACAGAAAACACATCGTCAAGGAGCTGTACGGGCAAAGCCAAAAGAGCATGACGGAAATCGCAAAGCATGTTGAAGACAATGTCGCGCGCTTCATTGACAGCCTCAGGCCTCTGGCGAATTTGCAGGACAGAGTCAGCGCCCTGGAGGCGGAAATTGAGATGCTGGAAAAAGTTTATGCCCGGAAGAAAAGCAAAAAGTAAATGGCTTTCGACCACGCAGTCCGGATTTTCCTTGTGAGCTTTAATACACTATGAATCCTATTGCATTTTCAAAACTCTCGGGGACGGGAAACGATTTTATTATTGTTGACAATCGTAGCGGCGCTCTGCCTGAAGAAGCAATGCCGGGGTTTGTTCGGCGCGTATGCCGGCGCGCTGTGTCCGTAGGCGCCGACGGCGTGATTTTCATTCGCCATCATTCCGAACTGGATTTCGCCTGGAACTTTTTCAATTCGGACGGCGGCGAAACCGAAATGTGCGGCAACGGCGCGCGATGCGCGGCCCGCTTTGCATTTGAAAAAGGCATCGCCAAAAATTCCATGAGTTTTATGACCAAAGCCGGTCGGATCAATGCGAATATAAGCGGTGAGGGGATCGTCAAGGTATTGCTGACGAAAGCTTACGGTTATCGAAAATTTGAATTGCGTGCTCCTGACCGGATGATCGGTGGATTTTTTCTCAACACCGGAGTTCCCCACGCCGTTGTGATTTGCAAGGATGTGAAGGCGGTGAATGTGTCTGAGCTTGGGGCTTTCATTCGCCACGCGAAACAGTTTGCTCCTGAGGGAGTCAACGCGAATTTCGTTGAGAAGGTCAATGAACATGAACTGTTGATTCGGACTTTTGAGCGAGGGGTGGAAGATGAAACGCTCGCTTGCGGAACGGGTTGCGTGGCCGCCGCGCTGTGTCTGGCCGAAAATGGCGTTGCTCTCGCGCCGGTTGCGCTGACAGTGCGCTCGCGGGAAAAATTGACTGTTGATTTTCCCCAAAACTCTCCGCTGGCCGGCGATGCCTGGCTGGAAGGCGCCGTGCACTGGATATATGACGGTGTTTTAAAAGACGAAGCCATTAAAGATTGATATAATCATCGCCGGAGACGATTGAAAACCGGAGGCTAAAATGCCGCTATACGAGTATCGCTGCGAAAAATGCGGTGAGGTCTCAAGCTTCATGGAAAAAATGTTTGAGCCGCCGCGCCTGTTTTTCGGCAAGAAGAAATGCAAACGGTGCGGATCAAAAAAATTGACCAAGCTCATTTCCAAGGCGGCTGGACACGTCAAGCGCACGCAGACTGAAATGATGAACGAAATGAAAAGCATGGGGAATGTGCAATTTGTTCCGCAGTCGCAATCGATGCAGCCCCAGGGACCGCCGGGCGGCGTTTGTCCCTATGAGGCAGCCGCCAAAGCGGATGAGAAGGCAAAAGGCGAAGAAAAAAAGAAACGAGAGGTTATTAGCCTGTAGTCGCGAAATATGAATAAAAACGGGAGTGAATCTTTGGATTCGCCCCCGTTTTAGTTTTTTGACATTATCGAATCAGGCAATCTTCGATTTTGTTTTTCATCCCCATCAGGCAGTTGAAATCGGCGCACGTTGATTCGGCCTGAATCGCCTTCAGGCAGGCCAACGATTGCGGCCTGGTCCTCATTTTTTGGATGTCTGCGGCCAAAGATCGGGAATCGAAAACATCAGCCGGTTCATAGCCGCAATGGACAGCCTTATCCCTGGCGTTTTCCAGGCAAACAACTAATTCAGAATTGTTCTGAGTGCTGACGGCGCAGGCCAGCGCTCCCGATAGCAGACTTTCCGCGCAAGCCGCCAAAACGGATTCCATCGGATTGTCGTCGCCAGTTTCAATTTCGCGCCCCGTGTGAAGATCGATCAGGCCTACCGTGTCGGCCAGAGCCAACTCCACGGCGTCGAGATTGCTCGGATTGCAGCCGATGGAGATGGGATTTGCGGGGTCCATTGAGCCTGATCCGATATCGGCGCCGTAATCCCCCGGCGTCTGGCCCCCATCATTATCGTCATCAGATTGCTCGTCGATTGTCCAGGCACCCTGAGACGGTCCACCTTCATCGGTTCTTTCTGCTTCCTGCGTCCCCTCGCGCTCGCAAGCGAATGCAAAAAACAAAACTAAAGTAAAAACAAAAACCATGCATAGGACGTTTAGTTGTTTTGCGGTGCGCACCGTTAGTAGCCTCCGTCGTGGAATCAGGGCCAATCCTTTGATTCGTCGACAGTATAATAGCGCCTTGGCCTGAAAAATCCAGCCAAGGGGGAAATGCGCGTCTCTTTACTGGCGAGTCACAATTTGATAATGTCCGCCAAGAAGCTATGGTTCTGCGCGATGCAGTCCGTCAACAGACCAAAAAGGGATATCAAGTTGTCTGTCGTTCCAATTTATCATCCCAAGCCCGGCCAGGTGATGCGTGTGGCCGGATTCATGTCCGGTTCGGGCACAAATCTCATAAAGATTATCAAGCATCAGCAAAAGCTCAAATCCACCACCGGGAAATCGCCATACGAAGTCGTTGTCGTGTTTACGGATAACAAGCAAAGCAATGCGGCAAAGATCGGCAGGCAATACGACATCAGTGTTGTTGAAAACGACCTCATGGATTTTTATCGCGGGCACGGTTGCGCCGACAAGCGGGATATGAGTCTTCGGAGCGAGTTTGACATAAAAACGGTTGAGATGATCGAAGCTTTTAATATCGACGTGGTGGCAATGGCCGGGTACATGAGCATCGTGACGGGGTCCCTTCTCCAGCGTTATGCGGGTCGTATGATCAATGTCCATCCGGCGGATTTGCGGGTAATGGCTGAAGGGAAAAGGCTCTACACCGGCGATCAGGCGGTTGCGCTGGCCATCAAAAATGGTGAGCCTTTTTTGCATTCCACGGTTCATCTCGTTCGGGAAATTGTGGACAATGGCGAAATCTTGATGATCTCCGCGCCGGTGCTGGTCGAAAAGTCGGATGATTTGGATCTAGGCAACAAAGTGGAACTGCAAAAGGTCGCTAAGGAGCATCAGGAAATTCTCAAAAAAGAAGGCGACTGGGTGATATTTCCCAAAGCGCTGGAGCTATTAGCGCAGGGGCGATACGGCTTTGACGAAAAGGGTTTGGTCTATTTTGACGACCGCGCCGTGCCGGAAGGAGCGATCATCGATCAGCTCATCGAGTAAAAACACCATTATCATGGGAGAGCATTCATGCCGGGAAACGTAGTCAAGGAAATAGACGAGCTTGTAAAAATCAAAACCGTGCTGATTTCCGTTTTCGACAAAAGCGGACTGGAAGCACTGGTGCCGGGACTGCTTCGCATCAATCCTGAGGTCAAAATCCTTTCCACCGGTGGAACCTTTGTGAAAATCGAATCCATCCTGGGCAAAGGCAGTCCTAACCTTGTGCAGGTCAGCGATTATACCGGTCAACCCGAGACGCAGGGCGGGCTTGTGAAAACCCTGGATTTCAAAATTTACCTCGGCCTTTTGACTGAGACCTATAACGACGCACATCAAGACGACTTGCGGCGCACCGACGCGGCATCCATCGATATGGTTGTTGTGAACCTCTATCCTTTTGAGCAGGTTACCTCTGTCGAGACGGTGACCGTGGAGGAGGCGCGGGCCAATATCGATATTGGGGGGCCGTGCATGTTGCGCGCTTCGGCGAAGAATTTTATTCGCGTCGCCAGCGTGACGGATCCTGTCGACTATTCGCGTATTCTTGATGCGATGGAAAAAAGTGAGGGATGTCTTGGTCTTGACTTGCGTTTCGATTTGGCGAAAAAGGCCTTCGATCACACGGCCCGTTACGATACGGTGATATCTGGCTTTTTGAACAAGCGTTCGAGCGGCGATGTTCAGTCGTGCTATAATTTAATGAAATAAAACAAGGACGGAAAAAAATGCCTGAGGACTTGAAAAAAGCCTATCGAACGATCATGGAAGATCATTTCCCCGAAAAAATGCGCATCGCTTTCGGGGAGGGCGACCAAGAGCAGACGCTCTTTTACGAAAAAGTTTCCTGGACGGTCGATGGCGTAAGAAAAGGACTGCGTTACGGGGAAAACCCGGGCCAGGAAGCGGTGCTTTTTCGTCTTGTCAACGGCAACCTCTCATTGGGCGAAACCGAATTGATCCAGGCCGGACGATGGCTTGTTTCCGATCTTGAGCTTCTACAATCGGGTAAACATCCGGGCAAAACCAACCTGACGGATGCTGACAACGCGCTGGGGATCCTTCGCTATTTTCCGGGCAGGCCATGCGTGGCCATTATGAAGCATAATAACCCGTCGGGCGTGGCCATCGGGTCGACGCCCGCTGAAGCCTATGTCAAGGCGGACAGGGCTGACCGCGTCGCGGCTTTCGGTGGTGCCATTGCATTCAACTGCACTGTTGATAAAGAGACCGCCGTCGAAATCGGAAAACGTTATGCTGAGGTCGTCGTGGCGCCGGATTATGGAGAAGGCGCGCTGGATGTCCTGGCAAAACGGGCTAATCTGCGTGTCCTGAGAATCGGACGGATAGATAAATTGCATGAGTTTGTCGCGCAACGCGTCGTCGATTTCAAGAGCCTGATTGACGGCGGCATCGTTGCTCAGTGGTCTTTTCAGCCGCAGGCCCGCCGCCCGGAGGATTTCAAACTCGCCGAGACCGAACATAAGGGTCAGGTTTATAAAATCAAACGAACGCCTACCAAAGCAGAGTACGAGGATATGGTTTTCGGCTGGCTCGTTGAGTCGGGAATCACCAGTAACTCGGTGATCTACGTCAAGGGCCTGGTGACGGTGGGCATCGGCACGGGTGAGCAGGACCGCGTCGGTGTGGCGCAGATTGCCCGTGACAAGGCTTTCCGAAAATTGGCCGACCGAATCTGTTTTGAACGGCTGGGCATCCCTTTTAACGAACTATTCGCTACAAATCCCGATAGGGCGGCTCAGATCGAAAAGGACGTCGCCGAACTCAACGGGGGGCTGCAGGGTTCCATCATGATATCGGATGCGTTCTTTCCTTTTAGGGATGGCTTGGATGTCGGGCTGTGCGAAGGCGTCAGCGCTGTCGTGCAGCCAGGTGGGTCGCTCAATGATTATAAGGCCATCGAAGCCTGCAACGAGGCCGGCGCGACGATGGTGTTCACCGGGCAGCGTTCATTTAAGCATTGATCACGTTGATGGCACTGATAACATTGATGACGCGGCGTATGAACGTGGATTAAAACATGGCGTAGATGAATTGCGTGCCGCTGCTCCCGAAAAACAGCAACAGGAGCATCAAGCCGGAAAAGACGACCGCCCAACCCAGTTCCTGCAATAAAGATTTTGTCATTTTGGGCGAGCTCCTTTTAATCAAGCAATCCAAACATTTTCATGTACATGATAAAGGCCACGCGTTGGTCGAAAAGGAAAATCGGCCAACTGATGTTCATAAATTCGATGGTCATTATCGCGCCGATGACTCTTCCCCAGACCGTTGGGTTCTCGGCGAATCGTGGGAAATATCGCGCTTTGATTTGCAGCCAGTATCGTAAGACGACAATGCCGAGACCGAGATATAGGCCCCAGAGAAAGAAATGTTTCAGCGTTACTGAGCCATGCCACAAAGCGATGAGCATCATCGTGACCATTGCGTTGATTTCCGTGAAAAACAGTCCAAAACTCCACAGCAGGAAAACCGCTGCGCCGATTCCGAAGAAGATGATGCTCCCGATGATTTCGGACTGGTTCGATGCCGAACTCAGGCTCCATACGAGAAGCGACGCAATAACGGCGAGGCCGATGATTCGCGTTTTTTTCGTTGACGATTTCGCTCGATTTCCGCCGATCGTGTAATAGACGTATTCGGTTAGCCACCCCGTTAGCGAAATATGCCAGCGCCGCCAGAAATCACGGATGTTGTGCGCGAAAATGGGCCAGTTGAAATTTTCCATGATCCTGAAGCCGAAGAGGCGTGAAATGCCGATGGCGATGTCCGAATAACCGCTGAAATCCATATACAGATAGGCGTAATATCCGTGCAGGCAAAGCCAAATCTGAGCGGGGGTTAAAGCCAGATTGGACGGCGCGGCCATGAATGGGCTGATGAAGCCATAGAACATATCCGCCAGGACGAGTTTCTTGACCAGGCCGATGGCGATTCGCAACACTCCCTCGCCGAAAAGTTCCGGGTCGAACTTGTCGATGTTTTTTTGCTGTTTTGAGAAAGTTGGGAATCGTTCAATAGGCCCGGCGACAACGGTGGGAATGAAGGTGATGTAGTAAAAGAAGTCTATGCCGGAGGTGTGACCGATTTTTCCGCGATGCGTCTCGACGAGAAAATGCACGGCGCGGAAGGTGAAGTAACTGATGCCCACGGGAACCACGAGCGGTAGGTCCGAGAAAATATTCACGATGGGAATGCCGCTGAAAATCGAGAATCGGTACTTGTAGATAATCATGGGCGTCAGCGCGACGATGGCGCCCAGGAGGATAATCCATTTTTTTCCACGAGTGGTTTTCGCCGCGAGGATTAGTCGCTGGAACAGTAAAACAATCCACAAATACAATAATGCGACAATGCCGCCCTGCGGCTGCAGGACGCTATAAAAGCAAAAACCTGCGATGCACAGGAAGGGCGCGCGTCGCTGTTTTGGCAGTACCCAGTACACCGGCAGCGCGATGAGAAGGAATAGAGACATTGCCCACGAGATGAGTTCCAAGGCTTATCTCCTCCCCCGTCGCTTCTTTTTCAGAAACTTGTTGATGTCTTTGGCCGCGCGCCGAGCCACCTGTTTGTGCCCGTTCATGGTGATGTGATCCGTATCGGAGAAATTCGCGGTGTCAACGGATAAGGAATAATCCAGAAGTTGATGTTTGTATTGCCGGACGATGGAATATACGCTGTCCTTATATACGGGTATGACGGTTCTCCAATTGAAAAAATTGCGTTCTTCCACGAAAGCCCTGTTCATCGGCGTGAAGTACCATTGGATGGTTTGGTTATTTTGGCGGGCCAGTTTGTTTTCGTCCCTGAAATTAAGCCATGCGTCGTTTGTGTCCGTGAAATTGAAATTGCCGCATATTTCATAGTTTTGCTTGAGTAGGGGTTTGGGGAGAAGTTTCCAGAGATATTCCTGGTTGTGATCCTCGGGCTTATGAATACGGGCGAGGAGGGCTTCTTCGTTGAGAAAACCGAAGGTCTCCTGAAAGGAGCGGTCTACCTGTTCCATGGCGACGTGCTCAGCGCCGGTGACAAGATGCGTAATCAGGTCCTTGTGACCGTATAATTTGAAAAGTTCTCCAATTTTTTTGTCCAGATAAATGGCGACATATTTTTTTGGAGAGATGTTGAAGCGCTTGAAGTATTTGTGAAACTTGGGGTGTCCGCGAAGATAGTAGATATTGCTTTCCCGCGTGATCGGTCGGGCTCTGTGCGTGGAAAAGAGCTTGAAGTGGATGGCGTGCATGATGGCGTCAGGCTTTTCTTTCAAGACCTGATTCAACACGCACAGGTTGTCGGCGAAGTGGTTTCCCGCTACTCCCATATTAAAAGTTTTGAGTTTTTTAAATCCGTACTTTTTGCGGAGAATATTTTGGGCCATGGAAGGGAAGGTGCGGTTGTCGTATGCGTTGATATAGCCCTGCATGACGGAACTGCCGAGAAATACGACTCTCTCTCCTTGGCCCTTATAGCGATGCAGTTGTTCGAGCAGATATTGCATCGCCTGATCGTTGTTGCCGGAGTTCCGAATGACGATGTCGGGCCTTGAAAAATAAATTCGGGCAGCGATCTCGCACACGAACAAAATCGCGATGGTCATAAGAGCGATTCGGATTATGCGATAGCGCTTTTCGCTAAGAAAATTGCGGATAGCTGCCAATGGAATGCTCCGTTTGTTGGCGTTGTCCCATGACTTTCGCCCCATCGAGCAAGTGGGCTGCCTGGTAGATGGCTACAGCACATCGGGCAATACATATCGCCCGAAAATCGCGAAAAAGTCAATTATTGATACGGCCTTTGGCGGTTTTTAGTGGCCTTGGGCGCATTGGGGATATCGTCGCTATTTCTTAGAGTTCGACCAGCATCCGGCCAAGCAGGCTTTCGATTTGCTGATAAAGATGGTTGAACGTGTTGAAGTCACTTAAGCGAAAACTCTCTTTTTCCGTGTAAACTTCATCTCCGCGCACAGCCAGAACGGCGCTCCAGTCCATGGGAAACATTTCGCGGGAATTATTCGCTCCGGCAGCCATCCAAAGAACCTGCCCGGTTTCGATGTCCACAAGTTTCAAACGCATGGAGACTTCCAGTAGATAGTACGACGCCCAGGGGCCTTCATCCTCCAAACCAGTCGGACGGATGCCCGGAATCCACATGTCGCCATCGAAGACGTAACTTATCTCAGAAGCCCAAACACCCAAATGCTCAATGATCAAAAGGGCGTTTGCGCTCGTCTCGCTGCTGACGAGAAGCGCTTTTTCCGCGGGTTGAAGCGATACCTGGGATGTAACTTTTGAATCGTATCGCAGGCTTTTCCGATCGTCGAGTTTTGCGATGACTTCCGGCGTTATCAATCGATAGCCCCTGGTCATCAGTTTTCTCTCGATGACACCTGCGGCGAATTCGAATTCGCGTGGTCCTGCCGGTCTGACGGCATATTGCCTTTCCTCATGGACTGGGCCGGATTCATCAGCCTGCGATGTTGTGATTTCAGGGATTGGCGGCAGGAGGGAATTGGACACGCATGAACACTGATCCAGCGCGGGAATGACAATGATGGATTTGTATCGATCGGAATTAAAATTCTTCGATTCCGTGACGGCAATTTGTCCAAAAGGTTGTTTGGAAATGCTGATGTCGCCCTTGGCGAACACGCAACTGGTCGTCATGGCGACAAGCATGATTGTGGCAATTAAGAGTGGAAATTTGACTGGAAAATTTTTCAGTTGCACGATATTGCCTCCATACAGTCTCCGTGCCATGATCACGCATCTAGACGTAACCTTATAACGTTTTCGCTGATAGCGGAACAATAGCGTGAACTGAACTTTGAAAGAGCATTCGGCATTTGAAGGGTGTCGATTTTATTGCCTGGAGAGCTCAGGCTTGATCGTTGGGCTGGTTGCCTTGACGCCAGAGCTTTGAACCCAGGGAAAGGGTCCAGGGAAATCCCATGACAAGGGGCCATAAATATTCCAGGAAGGAATAGACCAATCCGCACGCAACAGCTGTTTCCGGAGACGATAGGGGCGCCAGAAGAATGAGAGCCAAACCTTCGCGCGTTCCCGCGCCGGCAATGGAAATGGGCAGAGAAGTAATTAAAACAAATAGCTGAACGTACACAACAAGTTGTCCAAAAGGCATGTCGATCCCGAAATCGCGAAACAGCAGGCAGCAACTCACCACTTCGGAAAACTGGAAAAACAGGGAATACGCGACAAGCTTGAATTTGGCGGCCAGAGGGATTTTGTCGTATGCGGTCAGGAGATTTTTCGCCAATTCACCGAGAAAGGCATGCGTGCCCGATGCCGCGCGGATGAAAATCCTTCGCATGATTCTGACTTCGAAAGCCATGAAAATACAAAGCGCGGCAAGACCGGCGCCGACGGTTACGCGAAGCACTGAGCCATCCATGGACGCTCCGGCGAAAAGACCGCCGGCCAGGAGGATAAGCGTTGCCACCAGCGTCAGATATTTGTTGTAAAGGATTGTTCCGAAAACCATCCCCGTGGAAGAACCACTTCGACGGGCCAGCGCCGCCGCCGTCGCCAGTTCGCCGGTTTGGATCGGAAGAATCAGGCGGATCGGGCCGGTCGCCAAATGCACGCGCAAAATTTCCATAAGCCCGACTTTTAGGCCGACGTGCTTTAATGCGAATCTCCAGCGGTCGGAATAAACGAGCGAGTTGAATACTGTCGAAATGGCGAGAACAATTAAAATGGTCCATGGACTAACGCGGCGGGCGGTTTCCCAAGTTTCTTTGATGGGGACAAAGGTGAAGATGACGCCGAAGATCGCCAGCGTCATCACGCCGGGCAGGATCGATTTTTTCCAATGGCCCGTATGGCCCATCGAATTTGTGCTTTGAGTCTTTTTGCTCTGAATATCCACGACTTAAGTCCCAATGGGACGCGATTTTTCGGTTTCGCCATGTAAACCCCCGATGAATCGGGGGCCTATTTTCGCAAAAGTCCCTACGGGACTTGCGGCGCTTGGACGCCTTTGGGGAAATCGAGGCATGGTTTTCTTGCTTCCCATGACAGACTTTCAAAGAGTAAGGTACTAGAAAAGGCTTTGCTGACCCTTGCCTCCGTTATTATCTCCGCCATTCTTTCCCTTTGGATCCTTCATATCTTCACGACCGTTTGTCTCTTCCTCAGCGCCGGTGTTGTTGGTGAAAACTCTTTCTGAAATCGCGCTTGCGCTTGAAGCCCTGTGCTTGGTGACGGTGACTCCGCCAGCGCCGCGATTTTTCACCAAAAAGTCGTCGAAGTTAAGATAAACGCTGGTCTTGATCCGGGGCTTTTTTCGCAGTTTGAGATGCACATAGCAGGGATGTTGCGCGGACAGAAAAAGGACTTTGGCGCCTTTTTTCGCCAGCGGGGCCAGATTATACGCCTTGTCCCGCGTGACGCCTCCCACGGTAAAACGCTTGGCCCACGCCTGACCGGTCATTTTGTCTTCGTAAATCATGTTGAAAACTGTTTCGCGCTCGGCCTCGCCGAATACCTGCGCGTGGACAATCCTTTCTCCCACGAATTTTCTGCCTTCGATAACCGTGACCTTCATTTCACCGTTTTCCAAAAAGGCGATGACCTCGTCGATGCTGGAGCAGGGGCCGACCTCCACGGCATTTTTGAGATTGGTGCCGACGAATCCGCCCTCTTTGTTGACGAGCAGCTTTTCGGTTCGCTCAACAACCGTGGTGGCTTTGACGGCGTCGAAGGTGTCCAGGACCGTCCTTCTTTCTTTGCCCTGACCGTATTTTTCCACGAGATCGTCAATATAATCGAGCGTGAACTTCGTCATGCTCCGCAGATTTCGGGCGATCAGTTTCAGTTCCTTGTCGATGGCGGCGAGTTCTTCTTTTGCACGCTTGGCGTCCCAGGCGCTGATGCGGCGCATCTTGACTTCGGTGAGCATGACCAGATCGTCGGAGGTGATAGGCCCGCGCAATTTGTCCTTATGCGGTTTTAGTCCTTCATGGATTTCCGTCAGCACCGTAGGCCACGTTTTGCATTTTTCGATTCTCAAATAAATGCGGTTTTCAATGAATATTTGAACGAGGCTTTTATGATGCCACTTGAGTTCCAAAGTCTCCCGGCGCAGTTCGAGTTGCAGTTTCAAAAGCGCCTTGGTCTGCTTGGCGCTGTTGGCCAAAAGCTCACTGACATTGGTCGAGATAGGGTGACTGTTTCTGATGACGACGGCGTTGGGGCTAATCGAGGTTTCGCAGTCGGTGAAGGCGTAGAGGCTGTCGATAGCTTTATCCATGTCCACGCCGCGTGCAAAGACGACCACAATTTCCACCTGCGCCGCGCAGTTGTCATCGACTTTCGAGACCTTTATTTTCCCCTTGTCGCTGGCCGATAGAATGGACTCGATCAGCGCGCCGGTCGTGGTCCCGAATGGGATTTCCCGAATGATGACCTTCTTGCCTTCATCCATCTCGATTTTGGCTCTGGCCTTGATGCGTCCTCCCTGCGCGCCGTCCTGGTAATTGCTCACATCCGCGAAACCGCCGGTTGGAAAATCGGGAAAGAGCTGAAAAGGTTCGCCGAGAAGATAATTCTTTTGCGCTTGCAGGATTTCCAAAAAATTGTGCGGAAGGATTTTCGTCGACAAGCCGACGGCAATGCCTTCGGTGCCCATCGCCAAAAGCAAAGGAAAGCGGGTCGGCAGATGAAGTGGTTCTTTGTTGCGTCCGTCGTAGGAGCGCATGTATTGCGTCAGGTTCGGCGCGAAGACAACTTCCTTGGCGAATTTCGTCAGCCGCGCCTCAATGTACCGGGCCGCCGCTGCGTCATCGCCCGTCACCGAATCGCCCCAGTTTCCCTGTCTGTCGACCAGAAGTTCGCGTTGCCCCATCCATATGAGCGCCGAATAAATGGAGGCGTCTCCGTGCGGGTGGTACTTCATGCAATGGCCGACAATGCTGGCGACCTTGTTGTAACGACCGTCCTCGTTTTCCCAAAGAGAGTGAAGAATGCGCCGCTGCACGGGTTTTAGGCCGTCCATGATGTCGGGGATGGCGCGGTCGGTGATCACGTATGAGGCGTATTGGAGAAAGTACTCCCGGTACGTTTGTTGAACACGCAAGGTGTTTTTCGGTTTTGCCGCGAGTTTCGGTTTGGTTTTTGTTTTCTTTGCCATGTCTATGTAGCCCTGGCGACCTCATCAATCAGATCAGCCGCTTCGACGATGAGGTTCGAGGTGATGAAGTCGCGTCGCTCGGGCGAGTTTTTGCCCATATAATAGCGCAATACATCTTTGATGGGGTCCCTTTGGGGCAGGTCGATTTTATCGAGCCGAATATCTTCGCCGATGAAAGCGCCAAATTCGCCCGGAGAGATTTCTCCCAGACCTTTGAAACGGGTGATTTCCGGATTGGCGCCGACTTTTTTTAAAGCGGTCTGACGCTCTGCCTCCGAATAGCAATAATGCGTTTCTTTTTTGTTTCTCACGCGAAATAGGGGCGTTTGCAAAATGAAAACGTGTCCGCTTCCCACCAATTCAGGAAAAAATTGCAGGAAATACGTCAGCAGCAAAAGGCGAATGTGCATGCCGTCCACGTCGGCGTCGGTGGAGATAATGACCTGATTATAACGCAGGTCGTTCAGGTCGTCCTCAATGCCCAACGCGTGCTGCAGCAAGTTGAGCTCTTCGTTTTGATAGACGATCTTTTTCGACGAGCCGAAGCAGTTGAGCGGTTTTCCCTTCAGGGAGAAAACGGCTTGCGTCTGCACGTCGCGGGCCTTGTTGATGCTTCCGGACGCGCTGTCGCCCTCGGTGATGAAAAGCTGCGTGGCGATGTGGTCGGGGTTTTTCGCATCCGTGAAATGAATCTTGGAATCACGCAGTTTTTTGTTGTGAATATTGGCCTTTTTCTGCCGCTCATTGGCGAGCTTTTTGATTCCGGCCAGTTCCTTTCGCTCTCGCTCGTTTTGTTGAATTTTGCTTTGAAGGAGCTT
>Ga0307990_1002343_pt1 | contig 15198 bp, 20 predicted proteins | sample EllFjometagen129_FD_203168 | JGI IMG/M metagenome (GOLD analysis project Ga0307990, IMG submission 203168) | Marine microbial communities from Ellis Fjord, Antarctic Ocean - #129 | ecosystem: Environmental > Aquatic > Marine > Unclassified | place: Southern Ocean | collected 2014-10-08
CCTCGCCTCTCTTCCCAACACTTCATCGTCCACTTATTCCCACACTTAAGCTTACACTTACTTGGTTACGCTTAAACAACCCGCTTCGTCGGTCTCCGCAGCCCAAGTAATCCCGATACGGGATATCTCTACCCATTCTACGCAACAATTGCAATTAATACCTCCCTCAAAAGGCCAGATTCGCGTCGACCAGCGATTTCATCTACCCACAGATTCTGCGGAAGATCCATATTTTTTTTCCTATGCAACGCGAAGCGTTGTTGACTAAAGCTGCGTCGTTTAACACAAAAGGAACATTCAGAGGGGTTAGTTTAGTGAATCACAAGAGCTCAGTTTGGTTGCGGTTGAAAGCAGCTTTAAACTGTTAGGCATTTATTTCAAACATATTTGGTGAAAATCGTTGGCAAGTATTTTTTCGTCAACAGTGAGCAAGGTCAGGTTGTAGATTAATGCGGTTGCCACAAGAAAACGATCTGCCGGATCTTGATGGGGCAAATCTATTTGACGACTTTTTATTGCTACTTCATGATTTAAGGGAGCCTCCTTAAATGGAAGTGTTTTTAATAGATTTTTAATCCACTTTACCGGATTTCCGCGAGCAATTTGAATCCTGCCTTTTTCGTTTAGCAGTAGAATTTCCCATATTGTTATAGGGGATAACCAAAGATCATTTGATTTGTCTTCTAAAGCTTCTTTGATCTTAAGCGGTAGTTTTTGAGAGTCAGACAGACTCCACAGCAGAATGTGAGTATCAAGTAAGAATTTCATTTCATGGCGTTCCATTCAGTTTCGTCTGTGGCTGGTGCGATGATGTCTCCGGTAATTTTGATAACATCTTCATATTTTCCTATCCAGGTGTCTTGTTTTTGTAGTTCTGGCGGTTTTGATAAGAGAGCGTATGGCACTCCTCTTTTTGTCACAACAATAGATAATCCGGTTTTTTTTACCTGATCAATTACTTTGAGACAGGTTGCTTTAAATTCTGAAACAGAAATTGTTTCCGGCATGGTAATCTCCTCTTTTAAATATGTAATATTGTACCATGGTCATTGACTATAGTCAAATCGGGAAAACGCCGTACCGATGCTCTGCCAGTTGACGGCTGGCATCCAATGTGTTACACTATCTTTAGATGTAAGTAAATTGAGGTGATAAGCATGACAAAAACGATTAGCGTACGTATTAATGCAAAAAAGAAGAAGGAGGCTGAAGAGCTTTTTGCCGAATTCGGCATGAGTCTCTCCACGGCCGTTAACCTCTTTATCAACGAAGCGATCGCCTATCAGGGCATCCCGTTCGAGATCCGCAGGCGCAGTGCGAGGGACCGCGAAACGCTGGCAGCCATGGCCGAGGCGAAGCAGTTTGCAGCCGATCCTGGTGCGAAGCGGTACGATGATATCGACGAACTCTTCAATGATGCCCTTAAATGAAATACGCGGTCACACAGACATCCCAATATAAGCGGGATCTGAAACGCGCCGTTCGCAGAGGGTGTGAGGTTTCGTTGATAAAAGCGGTTGTGATGCAGCTTGCAGATGGCGTACCTTTGTCGGCAAGACACCGTAATCACGCGCTTGCAGGACGATTCGCCGGTTTTCGGGAATGTTATATAACCCATGACTGGCTCCTAGTCTACCTCATTGAGAACAACAAGATGGTATTGACGCTGACCCGGACGGAGAGTCATTCGGATCTGTTCTAACGTCTCCGCATAGCGTCGCCATCCATCGGGCAGGATCGCTTTCAGTTTTTCCAGCGCGGTGTCAATGGATTCGATTGCCAGTTCCATGGCGGTTGATACCTCGATTGGGGTTTCCTCTGCGAATGTCTCATCATCAAGAACGGCGCGAAGCCTTTCGGTGGTGGTTGCCAACAATGCACTCACTTCAGCATTTGCGGCCTGAATTCTGATGAGCCTCGTCGTCAGCTCCCGTAATGGCCTTTGCATTGGGTGATCTCCACGGTGTCGCTCTTCAGCCGATAGACGATGCGGTTCGCGCCGTCGATGCGCCGCGACCACCACCCGGAAAGGTCACCTTTCAACGGCTCGGGCTTGCCGATGCCAGCGTAAGGCAACCGCTGGATGTCCCGGACAATCTGATTGATGCGCTTCAAGGTCTTCTTATCCTGGCTCTGCCAGTGCAGATAGTCCTCCCACACCTCGTCGGTCCATAGAAGGTTCATGTCACTCCTCGATTAGCGCATGTTTTTTCAACTCTCCCGCCTCGGCTTTTGCGATGGACTCGCGAAGGCGGCTCATGTTCTTATCGCTATAGAACGGATCCGAGACCTCGAACGGAATCTTCCCCAGTCTGAGCGATTGGCGTACGAATACATTAAAGGCTGTTGTCAGGTTCATTCCAAGTTCCTTGAAGAGAATCTCGGCATCCTCCTTGATCTCGCGGTCAAGCCGCAGTGTGACGTTCACCGAAGTGTTACGCTTGATGTTTTGCATAGAGTACCTCCTTTATTTAAGGTATTATCCCAAATAAAACGGTGCATATCAAGTGCAATGCACTGCAAAACACGTACAAGAATGATAACTTGGGCGTAATATTAAAATTTAACTTGAATATTACGCCCTATTTAAAACATGATCGTGGCCGATGCGATGAAATGCAGGATTTATCAAAGGAGTCAAACGGTTCTACGAAAACGAAGCCGCCGCCACTGCGCCGATGCTGATTTACGATGGAAAAAGCTACCCGGAAAGAGATGGTGTAAAGTGCATCAACTTCCGCGAGATGCAGTAAACACTCAATACTCAAGAGCGCCCCCTAATGGAGTGGGGCTTAAGCGTTTTTTAAGGCAGAAAAACAGATGGACAAAAAATGGAATGTTTGCAACAAAAGATATATTACGATTGCAGAGGAACATAAATATACGTAAAATGACAGTATGAATTTAGAGATATTCGAGAGTGCTGATATAAGAAATTTGCTTAAAAGCAATGCTCTAGGTCGTAAAGTTGACCTGGTAACGAAAAACTCTGTAAGCCCACATATCAAAGAGTCAATTCTAAACGATTCAATTACACTCAATTGACAGGAGAAACATGAGCTATCATCCAATCACCGTTGACCGCATCGGCTTGAAAATCATGGGGATTCAATTCCCGGATGCCGCGCTGTTCAATGATGCATTGCAGGCCATCGGCTCGAACATGTTTGAGGATTTCGAGCCGACACCTAAAGGCATTGAAATCATCAGGGATTACATGTCCGACACAATTGATCTCTCTGAACTGTTGCGACTAACGCGGAGCAAAGCGTATGCCTGAAATGCCGATGTATACCAGCGATACATGACAGGCACAATCACAGCAGATGCGGAAATGCTAACAACTTTGATTGCCGAACTGCTCGTTCCGGTGTCATGAGCATGTCGTAAATTTCGAGTGCATACCGGCAAAGTCACTTCTGGCCATTCACGGCCTCATAGACCAGAAACTGATTTTTTGCGGCTTGCGAAAACAAGAGTAGTTTTCTATATTGGAAGGCAATGAAACAAGTCATCATCAACAGTGAGAAGATGCGCCACGTCTTCGATTCCGCATCCGAGTTCCAAAAACTTGTGCCTGATGCTGTGATGGTCGGCGGCAGTGCAGTTTCCGCATACGTCGGTCATCGACAGTCGTTTGACCACAACCATGTCCTGATAGATCTGGCTGAACGCTTCGCATCTATCTTCGAATTTCTATCCGAACAGGAGAAATGGCACACGGCCCATGTCCGGCAGGGGAAAGTCATCCTTGGCTCGTTCGACGGTGTTGAGACGGGATTGCGCCAGTTGCGGCGCAGCCGTCCCCTTGAGACGGAAGAACTGTCAGTCCCGGGCGGCAAGACGCTCGTGGTGCCGACGCTGGACGAGATTTTACGCATCAAGGCATTCCTTATTACCAACCGCAATCAAACCCGTGACTATATCGATGTCGCAGTGCTGACAGATCATTTCGGGGCGGAATGGGGTGCCTCTGTTTTGCTCAAGATTGACGATTATTATGAAAAGGCTTTGTCATCATCTGGCAGCGTGGCTGCTGAACTTGTCAGGCTGCTGGGCGCACCCGCGCCGAAAGACGAGTCCACGACCCATGCGCTCGCCGCCTACAAGGGGCTTGATACCCGGTATCACGACTGGGCAGTGATCGTAGGCATCTGCCGACGATTGGCCGCCGGTCTCATCGCACAAGTGAGCACACCATGACCTTCCGCAACCTAGAAGTTACGCCAGATGATCCAGTTTCCCGTTGGGGTTTTGAGGGGGTGCTGACCGCCTTTGAGCGCGGTGACGTGTCCGATTGGCACCATGTGTTTCTGGCATATAGAGACGACGCGGCGGGGGAGATCAGAGCCTTCGTGAAGGAGGCTCTCAACGCGCTTGAACAAGGCGACATCCGCCCCGAGCTTGCATCCGTGTTCCGTCTGGCTGTGGCTCCGTTTGATGCGACCGTCTGACATCATACATAACGGCTGCTGATTCCGCAGCACTGCATCAGGGTCGCATATTAAAATATAACAACTTGATAGAATCAACCATTTACCTCTCCCGGCAACTCAAGAACGCTGGTGAATTTCTTCTGCAATGCTTTGTCATTTTCAAGTCTGCGTTTCACATAGAATGTTTTATGGTGTTTCGCTAGTCGAGCCGCCGGGCAGGGTAGCCAGCCGCATTGTCCCGGGCTGGACCGCTTTCAGCTTTTCCAGCACGATGTCAATGGATTCGATTGCCAGTTCCATGGCGGTCGATGCCTCGATTGGGATTTTCTCCACGATTGCCTCATCATCGAGAACGGTGCGCAGCCTTTCGGCGGTGTTTGCCAACAATGCGTTCACTTCAGCATTTGCGGCCCGGAGTCTGCGGTTGTCTTCTTGCAGTTCAGCAGTCATGTTGTTGGCTCCGTTTCGTTCTCCAGGCGCACGTCAATTTTGATTTGGCCGTTCTCGGCCACATAGACCAGAAACTAGCTTTTTTGCGGCATGTTCGTGCTCATTGCGCTACCTCCAAGTTCATGAATTCCCCACCCTCTCAGTTTTCGTGTGTTTGCTCAAGTCATTCAATTCGTGCCGCCAGTTGTGGATTGCCCACTATTTTCTGGTGCAGGTTCTGTAACTGCGGGCACACTGCCGAACTGTTGCCCATCCCACGAACGGTCACATCATAGATCGTCCCTTCGTATTGAACTCGCAATTCCCTGGCCATGACGTGGGAAACAATAGAGCAGAAAGCAGGCCCGCGCATGCCCATATACAATACTCAAGGACTCCGCTGCCCTGTTGGGAATAATGGACACCTTTTAACAAATGTAATCAGGGCAAATCGACGCTGATTTTGTAGAATCTTGAGGTAACTGATGATGACGACCAGTCGGTGTAATGCCCACCACTGACTCGCCGGGAGTATTTCCACTGCCCGAGTTGGTCGGTCCACCAAACCGTGTAAATGCGTCCTGTCATGCTGGGCCAATTGAGCGTAAGCTCGCTGCTCTGCTGAATAATGGAGTCGATCTTGAACAAGGACGCCTCGGACTTAGGATCAGTTCCCGCAATATACTCATCAAGATTACATTGTCCGTCCTGATCAGGATCGTCGTCAGGTCTGGAAAGGTCTACTGAGGATGCTGTCGAGTGTCCGAAGTGGGTGTACATCCAATCATCCGGCAAACCGTCGCTGTCCGAGTCCGAGCCAGGCACCATAATACTGCGGGTTGCTTCTGCGGTCAGCCCGCCATAGGTATACGAGGCGTAAAAGGAGTAGGTGCTGCTATTAGTCGCAATCGGAGCAGTCCATGGCAACGATGGAGTCCATGAAGCATAGGACGTCACGTCCATAACTTGCGGGGACGTGGAGAAGGTGGCCTGTGCCGTGATCTGTGGAGTCGAACCTCCGGCGGCACTCTCAGAACATCCTATGACAAGGCTGAGGAGTTCCCGGACTGGGACGGGGGTTCGTGTGTCCAAGGCAAACGATGTAGAGATCTGAGGGGCAGTCGAGAACACCAGACATTGGGCTTGGTCGTTCAGTCGATAGACGCCGAATGTATTGCCAGCGAGAAACCCATGTCCCGCCATGTTGCGATGAATTTTCGTAAGATTCTGATTGTTTGACCGAGACCAGTTGGCTCCGGGTCCAACTCGGTGAATAGTTGAAGAAGATGTAATGATGATGCAGGCACTGTCAGAGGTTTCTTCGAGGGTTTTTGGATATGCGGCATCGTCATGCCAGAGAAGATCCCCCCATGTGCCATTGAGCGTAACGGCCCATAGATTCCAGCCTTCTCCACTGATGTAATCAGATACAAAGAAACCGGCTGTACCTGAGGATTGAACTTGTGACAGGTATCTCACTCCTGTTCTTGAGAAGAGCCATTCCGTGGTTCCATCAAGGCGTAAAAGACATAGATTGGTTCCTAAGATATATGCAAGCCGCCCGTCATCCGTTACGTCAAAATTCGAAACGCTGGATTTACTCCAAACGATTGCTCCAGATGAATCCAACCGATGTAATACTGATCTTAGTTTTAGATAAACACCGTCACCTGGAGCAGGAGCAAGATCAACATATTTGCTTTCCAATATGGTCTGATTCAGCACGTCGCCATTCTGTGTCAACTTCCATAGATACCCAGTGGAGGAATCTGCGCTCACGGCATACACGTGCTTCTGATCCGACTCGACCACACGTTGAAACCGCCCTGCTGTAAGAATACCGCTCCATTGCAGTATTCCGTTGGAATTGATTTTTTGCACTCTATTTGAAGTCAACACCAGCCAATTGCCATCTTGCGTGCCCTCGATGTCGATCACTGCCGAATCGGTGTTTCTTGCCCAACACTCCGTGACTGGAGTGAGTCTGACCTTAAAATTGGACGCCATGTCCTCTGGCCAGTCGTAACCGGCTTGCCATGTAAACGAGTGTGTCGTCCAACTCGTGGAAACGGTCGGCGTTAAATCCCCGGACAATCTTCTCATCCCCACATTCCAGCTGTTCCCTCCATCAGACGAAGCCGAGGGAGTTAACGAAACCGAGAACGAGTCGGATAAAGAGGTGCGGACCCGGTAGCTGACCTGAACCTGAGTGTTGTTCCCCGATCCGCTCGTATTCACCGATATGATTTCAAGGTCTAGGGGAGTTGGCGTGAGTAAAGGAGCGGGCAGTGTGATGGCAATTCGGCGGTCAGTCGGAGCGGCACCTGGGGCGGTGATCCGGATTGCCGTGTAATAGACTCCGGGAGCGGTTCCTGCGGGGAAGGCGATATCTAACGTGCCCGACCATGTGCCGCTAAGCGAAGAAGGAAAACTTGAGAAGGTTGTGCTCGCCGGATTGATGAATGGTACGGGCCAAGGCTGTGGTGTGGTTGCAGTCGAGAGGCCAGTCATGTTCCATTGCAGATTTTGCACACTCCCCCCATTGACCGTCAGTGTAATCGGCACGGCGCAGTGCATTGAGGCGTCGGCATCACAAACAATTGTGTTGTCAACCATGGCCGGTGAGGAAACGGCAAGAGTTGGTGTGGTTCGAACCGTCTGATAAAAGACCTGCCCGTTGTCGCCGGGGAATGCCCACTTCAGCCGATAGGCTGCAGGCAGCGAGGATGCGGGAGTGAGCGGCAGGCGGACGCTGTACGTACCCTTAGGGCCGTATAGGATAAGGTTCCTGACGTTGCCACTTTGAGTATTCCAGAAGCCATCGGGTATTGGGATCGTTGTCCAATTACCGCTGACTTGGCATTCCAAACTTACATCGGGCAAGCCAGCCCCTCCCGCATCAGGAGTATATGCCCATGCGGCTATCTCCAGGAAATCGGGTGAGCCAGGAACAATCCTTGAATCGGCAGCAAGAACCCAGTTCCGGTCAACCCAGAAAACGATCAGATAGGGGTATTGAGTAACGAAGTCCGTCACCCCATAATTCTCCTTAGGGACATAACTGGCGATACCCGCGTTCTCTCTCAATATCCGCATTAGATCTCCGTATAGTCCGGCTCCGGCAACATCAGCGTAATCGTTCACAATGGCTTTCTCGGTGTTGCTGAAGTAACCGTTGAAGGCCCGATCCATGACCGCCATGGCTCCATCGATGGCAGAAATGGCCTGATCGGCAAGCCCCAGTTCCATGTTGAGGGTTGATGAGACGACAAACATCTGAACACCCAATACGACATTGCCGGCTCCCATTGGGGTGAAGAAGGTGCTTCCCGCTTCGACTGGTTCAAGCCCAAATGAGCCTTGAAGGGCAAAAGCGATATTCCAACCATCCTGAGCATTGGCAAGAATAACCGATGCCTTTGTGATATCCCCGTTCATAAGGTCAACTGTGTCCTGATAGCGACCAGCAAGGCTAATGATCAGGCTTGCTACCCCAGGGACAGCCTCAAGTTGTTCGACCGACAGACCGAGAATAGTTTTTTGGGTCTGCGTCATTAGATCACGACCGGTTTGCGATGTCGAAACGGAACTGAGAACAGTGTCCAGTGCGTCAAGGGATTTTTGTATGACTTCAGTAGATTTGTCCACATCGTCTTGTGTCAATCCAAGAGACGGCATGGGCATTACGGCCAGAGCTGCCAACAGAAGAAGTCCATAGAGTCTTTTCATTCAAAGCCTCCAGTGCTCAAAGCCTGTGGGGAGGATGGTGAGGTAAATATCCATAAAACCTCTGTTCCATGCATGACAACGAAGAAAAGGCTCACAATGTCTCCTAGTTACTGGCTGAAATATAGTCCTGATCTCAATAAAACTTATTTTTATTGTACAGGAGGAGAAGTAAAAGTCAACCCTGGAAATTTTAAAAATGCCGTCACGCAATGGTTCGGGCAGGGAGACCGGCACACTGGGCGGGCATCACGACTGGGAAGAGGGGCGTGAAGGTGCGTTTAGTGCTCATACAGCTCCGTATGGGTAGTCGATCATGGCGTGGCGGGAATGAGCGGCGAGGAGGTCGCGGTCGGCTGCGGTGAGGCCGAAGAGGCTGTATACGCGGTCGTCGATGTCGGTCTCGATGGCAATCAGACGAGCGGTGAGTTCGGCGTGCTGGCGTTGCCAGTCGGCAAGGGCGGTTTGCCACTCTGTCCGCTCTTTGACCGGGATCTCTGCCTTGAAGGCCTTGCGCAGTTCAGTGCGGAAGGCTGCAAAATCGAGCGTGTACCACTCGGTCAACCGGTTGTTGAGTTTGCGCTCCGGCGTACCGAAGTCTGTGAGGAGACGGTGACGGACCATGTCGTGCAGGGCGTAGCACTCGCGTGCATGACGCGGAGAGACAGTTGTCCGGCGATGTCCGGTTCGTATCCAGAGAATGGCCAAGAGGCAGCAGTGCCCAGGATAAACGCACACTCGTATTACAGCGTAACCTATTTGTAAACAACGTGATGTAAGCTGTATGGTGAAAGGATCGCTCCGCCGCCGGGTGCCCGGCGTATATCCGCAGGGGCGTTGCGCATGTCCGGTTCATGTCCGGTTCAGCCCCTTCCAGTCACGCTCGGTTCGCCGGTAGCGTGTCGTGGAGCCTGCGCCCACACGCTCCAGCAGGTTGGCGTTCTCCAGCTCGGTCAGATCGCGTCGCGCCTGGCGCTCGGTGACCCCCTCCGCATATTGGCGCTGATAGTCGCCAGGCCGAATTTCCATGCCGGGCTTGATTCCCGCAAGCAGAGCTTCTTGCCGGGGATTCAAAGACCCGGCGTGACCGTGGCCTCCGGCATGTGCAAACAGCGTCAGCGTGACACCGGTTGAGTCGTCGCGCCATGCCGGTGATTTGAGTTCATACTCGCGGCAAAGGTTCACGATCTTCTGGGTGCCTCTGCCGATCCGATTCATGTAGCCACGGATGTACAGCACATGGACTATGTCCGGATTCACGGGAATAGAAGAATGGTTCTTCTTCAGGTCGCCGGGTTTCAATGGAAATGGGAGGTTTCCGGCGTTCCAGATCTCCAAGCGCGAGGGATATAGCCGAATCGCAACTCCGCCGTGGAAGGAAGCGTAGTCACGATGGGCCACGGCATTTACCAATCCTTCTCGGATCGCCTCCGGCGGATATTCGGCGCGGTCATCGGTCTGAAGTCCCTTGTCTCGGAACGAAACGACCGTTCTCATGTTGCGGAGGATGAACTTTTCCGCCCGCTCAAGCATCTGAACCAGTGGGCCCTCGAAAACCTTGTCGTCAAGGAACCGGTCCGATTCCTTGTCCGTTTCGAAGCAGGTGGCGCGAATTCGAACTTGCGGATGCCGGATGGCGGGATTCCTTGCGAAGAGAACATCGACCGCCTGGGTGAACTGGCCGCCTCTGGTAAGGCCAAGTTGACGAAGCACATCGAGTCGGTCATCCGGTTTCGCGAACATGAAGCGACCGCCTTTCGCCACATCCTTCATCAACGCGTCGAGGTCTTCGATGTCGAGGTCGTCATAATCAAGGGCCGTGGAGATGCGCTTCTCCCACAGTTCTATAGCCACGGAGGCCTCCTGCAAGAGGCGATGCAGGGTCGCGGCATCGGCGGCCTGGTTCGCTACGCCACGCCGTACATAAGCGGCCCCCTCGTACACATACGGCCCTTGCGTGCCAGCCGGTATTTCAATGGTGACAATCTTCATTCCATCTTCATCATCCACTGTTACAGATAGAAGAGGCGCATGCGGTGTAATCGCCTCCTGCAAGTGCTTTCGCAACTGATCGGTGCTCTCTAACGCATCCGTCACGCCGACGATCTCGCCGCCATCGGATACACCGCAGAAGATGTCGCCACCCTTGCCGTTCAAGAACGCGCAAGCCGTGCGACCGATGGGCGCGAAATCCTTGGCCTCGGCGAAAAACTCGACCGTAGAGGCCCGGCCTCCCTGAATCTGCTTTCGAATGGAGTTCGAAATCATAGCCGTCCTTTCCCATCAAGCCGAGTGCGAACCACCACGCGGTTCGCCAGATGCGTCTTTATGAAATCTTCGGCCTCCTGGTATCGGTAGAACTGCGCACTGGCGAACAACTGCGCGTCCTGTGGCGTAACGAATGTCTGCACCCAGTTTCCCGTTCGATCTTGGACCTGAATATCGTGTCGGATGGCGGCCTCATACATGTCGATGACCCGCAGGTCATCCATCACGGGGCTCTTCTTGAATGATAGACTTACACGCTTGGACGCTGTGTCGTGGCCCAGACTGCGCATCATGGAACGTGCGAAAACAACCTGATCGTGTGCCAGTATCCATCGCGGCTTGTTCAGTTCAATAGCCTTGAGCAGCTCCTCGTGTATGATGGAGCGCTGCCCCTTGGCCGATGTTCCCGATCCGTACTGCGGTGTAATAATACCGAGAAACAAATCACAGGCTTCGACTGCGGCAAGGCAATTCTCGAAGTTCGAGCGGTCAGGCAAGACTGGCATCGTTCCCTTGTGCGACATCCACACATCGTAACCGTACTGGGTAAGGACTACGTATATGCGATCCAATAATTCCTCAATGCCGTATACGGTTGATGATACGAGAATTGTCAGTCTGTCTGTGGTCTTCATCGGCTACTGCACATTCCTTCCTATCGCTTTCCCTATCAAATACCCCACCACGTTCGCATCAGTCACCCACGGGCGATTGGCATCCTCGGACTTGAAGTTAGGTTAATATTATCAATTGTACATACTCGCTGTTCTGGATGCAAACGTATTCGGATCCATGCATCCATTCATACAGCTCCATAGGGATAGTCGATCATAGCGTGGCGGGAATGATCAGCGAGAAGGTGGCGGTCGGCGGCTGTGAGGCCAAAGAGCTTGTATACACGGTAATCGATGTCGGTTTCGATGACAATCAGACGGGCGGTGAGGTCGGCATGTTGACGTTGCCAGTCGGCAAGGGAGGTTTGCCACTCGGACCGCGTTAATACACTTGCGTCACAATCGATGCCGTCAGAAATCACAGCATCGGTGATTGAGTCGGGGATGGTGCCGCGCATGAAGTAGGCGCGAAAGGCGGGCGCGTCGGGCGTGGTAGCGGAATTCTTCTCAAGAATGGAGATGCTCGGAAAAACCATCTCGGCATCGGCAAAGGGCTGGTTCTCTCCGAAATTGACGCTGTGGAGGAAACGGGCAGTGGTCGGTAGCCAGCCACGGAAGGGCGCGGCAAATTTGGCATTATTGAAGGTGCCCGAGGTTATGAAGCCGAGGCACCCGCCGGGGCACAGGACATCGAGACCTCGCTCAATGAAATAAAGATAGGAATCGGCGGTGCCGGCATAGCACCGGAACTCGCGTTTAAAGGCGGGTTTGAAGGGGTCCAGCCACTCTTGGCGAATGTAAGGCGGGTTGCCAACCACGCAATCGAAGCCACCTGCCTGCGCTGCGGTCGTGGCAGGCAGGCCAGCGTCAAAGACATGCGGGAAGGCGGCACGCCAATCAAAGACATCGGAGGCAATCTCCTTAAACAATCTTCTCCCCCGGCAGTGTTATACCCTATAGCCATTTGTTAATTTATCGTGTATCCTATTAAGAAACAGTTATAAAGGACACTTATGAAAAAGAACACAGAACCAACGCTATCCGATTTTCCCAAGATTAAATGTCCATTCATTCGCCAGACGTTCAAGGTGAACAAGGAACAGTGGCGCAAGCATGGGGCGCGACTCAACTTGCGAACCCCCGAAGTGTATCTGGTGGTCGAGCGTGTCAATCCAGGATACGAGTGGGTGTTCGAAGATGACGACACGATTGCCGTCGAGAAGCTGAACGGGACCAACGTGAAAATCCTGACCAAGGAGGGGAGACTCATTGCCCTGCAGAACCGGTTGAACGTTATTGATCCCCTGCAGATTATAAAAGGGAAGACGTTCATCGTCGAGGGCATCTTCCGCTCTATTGGCAAAGGTTATGTCCAGCCCGACGGCGAGCAGGCCGGCGAGCTGATCGGGCCCAAGGTACAAGGAAATCCGTATCGGCTGGATATGCACGAGTGGTACCCGTTTGAGAAAACAGTCACGGCGCTCAGCTACCGGTCGTTCCACGAACACGAACGCACATTCAACAATTGGAGTGCGTGGTTCAAGGACGGGTTGATATCGAGATACTATACCAAGCGTTCTCCCAAGGGTGAGCAAGGCGACAAGGTCATGGCGGAAGGTGTCGTGTTCTACAACCTCAAGCGCAAGGCCGAGGGGCGGATATGGATGGCAAAACTGCGTCGGGATATGTTCCCGTGGTACTACTCTGAGCAGATTGAGATCTTCGACTATAACCAGCCCGGTCGCGAAGAGACCGAGGAATAGAAGCAGTTTACTTCTTTACAAGTTCGTCGTCTTTGAAAGTTCCTTCGGTCTTGGTCCCGTCTTTAGCAATCAGTACACCTTTTCCGTCCATTTTGCCTTTTTTGAATTCTCCCTCGTAGCGACTGCCGTCGGTGAAAGTGTATACTCCGTTACCATCCAATAGCTGATTTTTAAAGTCGCCTACGTATTTGCCGCCATCCGCAAATGTCATAACACCTTTTCCGTGTGGTTTCCATCCGTTGAAAGGTCCTTCATACCTGTCGCCGTTGGCCCACGTATAAACGCCCTGATAGTGATGGTTGTTTTTGAACTCACCCACATACTTGTCGCCGTTGGTGTAAGTTCTGATACCGGGTCCAAATGCCTTGGTGTCGGTACAGTTGCATTCGATTGTGAAAAGACCGACCAGTTCCTGAGTGGCTTTACCTTCTCCGCTGTCGTTTACGAAAGTTCCGGTGTATATAGAGGTTCTTTTGCCATAAGGTCTGGTCAGAACGCCCTCGCCGTGCCGCTTGCCTGCTTTGAAGTCACCTTTGTAGCTACTTTTTTCATCGGCATAATAATAGGCACCTTTGCCGTCCATCATCCCGTTTTTGAATTCCCCTTTGTACTTACCTCCATCAGGAAAGACGAGAATACCTTTTCCATTTGGGACACCATCAGTGAGCATACCTTTATAAGTGCTTCCGTCATCGAACGTAACAACACCTTTGGGAGTAGTAATACACCCAGAAAGCAACACCAGACCCATCATTATGCAACACATTCCTGTATTCTTCATTCGTATCTCCTTTGTTTTGTTGAGTTAGGCAACTACATTTAATAGAACTATGCAAAAAAACATAAATATATGATGTGACAAATGATTACATTTGTCAATAATAAGTTGTGAAACTTGCAATTCCCGATGTCGATCAACATGCGTACCCACCGCAAGATCCTGGTGGCCAATGGGCGCGTGGTGTTTACCGGCGGTATAAATATTCGAGTGGGACACTGCCTTCAGCACCAACCGTCACATCCGGCACGGGACATCCGTTTTCGGGTGACCGGTCCCGTGGTGATGCAAATGCAGGAAGTGTTCGTTGACGATTGGCTTTTTTAGACCGGCGAGGCGTTGCGTTGCGATTCGTGGTTTCCCGAGACAGAAAGCGTCGGATCGATGTTAGCGCGAGGCATCACCGATGGACCGGACGCGAATTTCGAGAAACTTCTCTGAACCCTGCCGGGAGCGCTTTCAATTGCCCGCCACTCCGTTAGAATCATGACACCCTATTTCGTTCCAGACGCAGCCGTGATCTCTGCCCTGAACCTCGCCGCTATGCGGGGGGTGCAGGTTGATATCATTCTGCCCTCGCGGATCAACCTGCCCTTTTTTCTGTGTGCATCCCGATCACCTTCATCGCCGGTGTCTATGGCATGAACTTCAAGATCATTCCCGAACTGAACTGGCGCTATGGCTATGCGGACGTTTGGATCGTTATGATTATAATGACGGCAGGTATGCTGACCTATTTCCGCCGCAAAAAATGGTTTTAATCTAAAGCTGCTTTCCGCCGCAACCAACTTGTCCCTCCGTAGCCTTGGCGTAAGGAGGAACTAAGCTCTTGTGATGTACGAGCCCATTTTCTCTAAATGTCCCGTTGTGTGTTAAGCACCGCCTGTCCTGAGCTTGTCGAAGTGGCAGCTTTAGAAAAAAACACTGTGTGTTTTGGAAATAAGGGAGTAAAAATATTGTTCGTAAAAGCAGGTCCGGTTTTCAACCGGACAATCCCGATAAAATCGGGATCTACAGTGCTGATATTACTTTTACATCTCAAAAGTTCGAAAGTTTACGACTGTTCCAAAGCTAACTTTAGTTGCTTTCTCTCAACAACTTATAAAAATGGACTCTTAAGCTTCTTGTTTTCTTGACGGCCATAGCCGGAGGCGACGGCTGTTTGTGACAGGAGTTGAGAAAAT
>Ga0307990_1002344_pt1 | contig 15197 bp, 18 predicted proteins | sample EllFjometagen129_FD_203168 | JGI IMG/M metagenome (GOLD analysis project Ga0307990, IMG submission 203168) | Marine microbial communities from Ellis Fjord, Antarctic Ocean - #129 | ecosystem: Environmental > Aquatic > Marine > Unclassified | place: Southern Ocean | collected 2014-10-08
CCTCATGACCATGCAGCAGCATCTTTTTTGTTTGATAGTTTTCGAATCCTGGAAAGCCTTACCTGCTTCTGTTTGATTAGTAATAAGGCTGATGTCACCGCAACTTGCATGTTACTGTCGTCCAATTCCTTGTTCACAATAAGACAAAGCAGATTAGGGGTCAACCTTTTTTTGAGGGAGGTGGCTTGCCGCAAACATTAATGGAAGGCTTGCGACTTAACCATGAATAAAGTCGATGTATAGTGGACCCCCAAAATAAGACAGTATGCTAAGGTGTGTTTCCCCAAAAAAAGGAGTCACAGAATGGGCAGAAAAAAACATAGCAATGAATTGAAGGCGAGCATTGCCCTTGATGCAATAAAGGGTCAGAAAACAATGTCTGAATTGGCTTCAGAATATGGGGTTCACTCTAATCAAATAAGTAGATGGAAGAAGCAGTTGCTTGATGCTGTCCCCTGGACAAGAAGATAAACTGCATAGATCCCAAAGATTCAGATCTCAGTATCAGCAGACAGTGCGATTTGCTGGGGCTACCACGGTCATTATATTACCGGCCCAGCGGTTCCACTTTTGAAAGTAATGTGAATTTAGAATTAATGAGGCTTATCGACAAAGAATTTCTCAGGCATCCTTTTTATGGAAGTCGAAAGATGAGGGACTATTTGAACCGCCAGGGTTTTCCTGTAAACCGCAAACGTGTTCAACGACTGATGCGTTTAATGGGAATTGAATCAGTGGCCCCCAAACCGAATACAAGCAGGCCACGTAAAGAGCATAAGAGCCCTGAGATATTCAATACCGATCAAGGTTCACAATATACCGGTAATACCTTTACGGGCGCACTAAAAGAAAGCGGCATCAAGATCAGCATGGATGGCAAAGGACGTTGTATGGATAATATCTTCATAGAACGTTTATGGCGATCTGTGAAGTACGAAAAGATATTTCTCGAAGAGTATGAAACAGTAGCGGAATTGATTACCGGGCTGAAAGAATATTTTGAGTTTTACAACTTTGAACGATCCCATCAGTCGTTCTCAAGAAAAACACCTGCTGAGGTGTATTGGGGAGAGGAAGTTGCCCACCAAATGGCAGCATAAATAACTTGGTTAAAAAACAAAAAGAAGTACACCTTAATTTAAGAGAAAAATGTCCTTGACTTGGGGTCCACTTTACTATGACCACACCCGTAGGGTGTAGGTTTCTACTTTGATCTAAAACATGATAACGAGATTTTGGCACCTTGATTACCTCTAACGGTAGACTATAATAAATCATGTCAGCTTATCAACAATGTTGATGTGCTAAAGGTGTAGGGCCTTATTGTCTACACCCCACCCATGACGATGTCAGGGGATTTGACAGATACTTAATTTTTTTCTTGACAGTCCAAAGAAATCCTAGTAGTCACTAACCAGACGCTAGTAAGTAATATTTAATCCTTATGTTCTAACAAACCCGATCAAAGCAGTATGTTTGTAATTTTATGAATATAGTAGATAAAAAAAAGGAGCAATATCTTGAATCTGAGCACCGGCACCAGTATATACTGGATGCGGCGATTCGGGTGTTTAATTCCAAAGGCTACAATATGGCCACGACGGCGGAAATTGCCAAGGAAGCTGGAATTTCCGAACCTACCATGTACAAGCATTTCCTAAATAAAGCGGCATTATTTATGGAATGCTTTCAATTAATTGTAAGTCAATTGCTCGGCATTTATCGCGATATCTACAAGAAAAATCGGGATGATGAGATAGCTTACCTCGAAGGCGTAAGCAGAGCATATATAGATTTCGTGCTGAACAATCCAGATAAATCAAATTTTTTAGTTCATTTGTTGAGTTACAAGAATGATCCGAATTTTAATAGTGCCTTTAACGATTTTATGGAAAGTAGCATCAATGGGATTACCAAGGTTTTGAACTCTGCAAAGCAGAAAGGGTTAGTGAATATCTCGGGAGACGTCCGTCTTTCCGCGGTGTGGTTTGTGTCACAGTATTTCACCATAGTCTCGTTAACGGAATTCGTTGATAAAGAACAACTTACAAGCGAAAATATTATCGGTCTGATAAGGGGGCTTTGGTAGGGAGGGGGGAAAATTTTTTCTGCATAAAAATAGTGGACACTATCGATTATATAGTATTTGATAGTGAAATAGATGATGGTCTTCGTATTATGCTCGCAACCATAAAGCCACCAGATGTTTTGATAGAATGATGAATATTGGAGGAAATATGAGCGAAGAGAGAAAAATCGTAGTTGAACTCCTCAAACGGCGAATTAAAGAGACCCCGGACCGGACGTATCTGCGATACAGACCGGATGGCAGAACTTGGAAAGAGATGACCTGGAAAGAGTACGGTGAAAAGATAGATCAATTTTCACGGGCTCTCATCGCCACGGGAGTTGACAGAGGCGATAAAGTGGCAATCATCGGTACCAGTTCGCCGGACTGGTTTATCGCTGATATGTCGATTATGACCGTTGGCGCGGTCACGGCACCTATCTATTTCACCAGTAGCGGAGAACAGATTGCCTATATCATTAATCATTCCGAGGCAGAAATATTTATTGTGCTTGGTGACGAATATTTATCCAGGATCCAAGAGGGTCTCAAGGAAATGACTATACTGGATAAAATTATCGTATTAAATGGCAAGTCCTTACCCAGTGAACCTGTATACATGAATGCTGACACGTTTTTGAGAAAGGCTGATCTGGTCTCTGAAGAAAAATTACAAAAGAGAAGGGATGCTGTGACCCAGGACGATGTGGCTACCTATATCTATACATCCGGGACGACCGGACCTCCAAAAGCGGTGATGCTCACACAAAAGAACTGTTACGGTTCCGTCAAAAGTGTTGGTGCTTCACTGGAATTTCTAAATGAGTACCTGGACATAATACATATTTGCTGTTTTTTAACCTTGTCCCATGTATTCGAGAGGAGCAACGCCCTGCTCAGTCCTCTTGCAACAGGTGCAATTGTTAATTTTGGTGATATTGCGCATGCACTGGAGGATCTGCAGGAGATTCGTCCGACAATCGTAGTGGGTCTTCCCCGTACGTGGGAGAAGATACATGAAGCGATCATGGCCAAGCGGGGCAAGATGTCTCCGCTAATACAAAAACTCTTTGGCTGGGCAGTGGGAATCGGAGGGGAGTACAATACTGCGATTTATGAAAAACGGCAAATCCCAGTTGGTCTGAAAGTACGCTATGCAATTGCAAGGAAACTTGTGATCAATAAGATTCTTGCCCCTCTGGGGTTTGATAATGCCCACCATTTCATGACTGGCGGCGCTGTTTCCTCCAAGGAGATCACCGATTTCTTTTTTGCGCTTGGTGTATGGATCTGCCAGGTATACGGGCAGTCTGAAGCGCTTGGGATCGGGTCGATCGAAACCAGGAAAATGCGGCGCTTCGGTTCGGTCGGAATCCCCTTCCCAGGGGTTGAGATTAAAATCTCCGATGATGGTGAAATCATGGTGCGTGGGGATGTTGTTTCTCCGGGATACTATAAGGAGCCCGAGCTCACTAAGGAGACCTTTCAAGAAGGATGGCTGTATTCAGGCGACCTCGGGCATGTGGATAAAGACGGGTATCTCTTTATCACCGGACGCAAGAAAGATATTATTATTACCTCCGGCGCCAAGAACATCACACCCGCCAAGATCGAGGCATCACTCATGAGTTCCCCTTTTGTCGAACATGCCGTGGTTGCAGGAGAAGGCAGGAAATACCTGACGGCTCTTTTAACTTTGAATCTGGAAGAAGGAATTCATTATGCCGGGGAAAAAGGGATCGAAGTTAAAACCTATTCTGACCTGCTGTCAGTCGAGGGCCTGTTTGAGGAGATAGAAAAGCATGTGCATGATATTAACAATAAATTTTCGAGGGTTGAACAAATCAAGAAATTTAAAATCTTACCCCAGCTGCTTTCGGCTGATGGCGGCGAATTAACGAGTCTTTTGAAAATTAAACGCTACAAGGTGCTCCAGAATTACACCAGAGAAGTAGGAGAGATGTACTCTGAGTGAATATGAGCACATGAAAGGGAGGAAAGGAGCATGGGTAATATAGATAAGGGTATGATTGGAAAGAAACTGAACGAGTTTGAATTCCCTGTTGAACGGGGAAAGGTAAAGGAGTTCGCGAGCGCGATCTGTGACCCAAATCCGGTCTATCAAGACAAGGAGTATGCCAGAAATCGTGGCTTTGAGGATGTGATTGCACCGGTGACATTTCCGATTACTTCGGGATTCCATTTATCATCCGACAACTTCGTGTTGGATACAGCCCTTGAATTGGGGATGGATCCCGGCAAGAGTGTTCATGGGACGTTTGAGGTAATCTATCAGCGGCCCATGTGCGCAGGGGAAACACTGCGTGGTGAAATGGTAATCGGAGATATCTATGAGAAGGAAGGTAAGCGAGGAGGGATGATGACCATGGTTGAGATGACAAATAATTTTTATGACGAAGAGGACAGCCTGGTTGTTACCCTGAAGAATGTCTTTATTGAGCGATCTTAGAGATCTCAAAGTGATGCATGGAGGAATTGTTGTGGCTGATGAACAACTGTACTTTGAAGACGTACAAGGAAATGAAGAGCTTTCTCCCTTTGCAATAACCATAACCCGTACCCATATCGTAAAATATGCCGGTGCCAGCGGCGACTTTTTTCCGATTCACCATGACGAGGAATTTGCGAAATCAGTCGGGCTACCCTCTGTTTTTGCCATGGGGTTGATGCATGGGGGCATGTTGACGAGAATGGTTACGGACTGGGCCGGTGACGGTCGGGTTAAACGCTATAAGATTCGATTTGCAACAATGGTCTGGCCAGGCGATACGCTTACCTTTAAGGGTAAGGTTGTCAAAAAATACCAGGAAGAATGTGAGAATCTTGTGGATTGTGAACTGTCCATCGTAAACCAGAACGGAGAAAATGCGATCACAGGGAATGCTACGGTATCACTCCCTTTAAAACAATAATTCAAAGGAGAGCTAGAAATGGATTTTAACTTAACGCAAGAGCAGCTGATGTTTTCGGATTCTGTTGAGAAATTTGCACAGAAGGAGATTGCTCCCGGTTTTGAAGAGCGGGAAGAGGAGACAGGATTTTCATATGATATATGGAAGAAGATGTCCGATTTTGGCCTGAGCGGGCTGTCAATTCCGGCTGAATATGGCGGTGGCGGCGCCGATGCGATAACAACGATTTTAGGTACCCAAGCATTAACGCGGGGTAGCGGGGATTCGGCGCTCACCGTGGTATGGCTGTCGCATCTGCTTTTGACCGCCATGCCTATCGTTGACTTGGGAACGGAGAAACAGAAGAAGAAGTATCTCCCGAAAATGGCATCAGGGGAGTGGATCGGGGCCTACGGCCTGACCGAACCTGATGCCGGTACCGATGCAACTGGACTTAGAACTACGGCAAAAAAAGAAGGGGACTATTATCTATTGAATGGGTCCAAGACGTACATTTCGAATGCTCCGATTGCGGATGTGTTCGTAGTGTTTGCATCCATCGATCTTTCCTTGAAAGCTGGCGGGATCACCATGTTTATCGTCGACAAAGACTCGCCTGGTTTGACCACTGGAAAGCCTTTAAAAAAATATGATGGATATTCAGCTCCCACCGGTGAGATTTTTTTTGAAGACTGCAGAGTGCCGGCAGAAAATCTCCTGGGCAAAGAAGGCGAGGGTTTTCTGGCAATGATTTCATCGCTGGGGTGGGAGCGAATGGCCTTCGGCGCTACCGTCGGATGCATGGAATGGGAACTGAACCAGTGCATTTCCTACGCCAAAGAGAGGAAGCAGTTCGGCAAGCCCATTGCCAAGTTCCAGCTTGTCCAGGCCATGCTGGCGGAAATGAAGGTGGATCTCGAGGCTTCCAGGTATCTTGTCTATAACCTTGCATGGAAGAAAAACATGAAGATTGATTCAGGCCTGGATGCAGCAATTACAAAGACCTTTGTTACCGAGGCTGCAAACCGGAATTCTCAAAAAGCGGTTCAGATATTCGGTGGAAATGGCTGCATGCGTGAATACATGGTTGGCCATAATCTCTGGCTGAGCAAGATGTCGGTAATCGGAGGAGGCACTTCACAGATTCAACGCGTGATCATAGGCCGGATGTTGACCGGGATGTAAGCTACATCATTGACTGGAACAGATTTCAGGGGAAAACATAGCAGTTTTCGAAAATAGGTCTATCCAGGAAAGAAAATTTATTTCGAAGGGAGGAAAAAGCATGGGAAGTATTCGTGGGAAAACCGCTGTTGTGGGAATTGGGGAGGTGCCGACCGGCATCTATCCCGAACGGTCGTTTATCGAAGCCGCAGTCACCGCTTCGGAGATGGCCATCAGAAATTCTGGCATCAAAAAAGAAGATATAGACACGGTTATTCCGATCGTAGTTGTCGCAAATGCGCTGGATAACGCAAATATGGTCTGTTCCTGGATGATTGAGGAACTGGGGCTGGGGAAGACAGCCAAAAGTAACTTTCAGATCGCCTCGGGCGGATCGAGTTCGGCCAATGCTCTCAAGACAGCGGCAGCGTTAGTGAATGCGGGTTTGTCCAAGGCGGTGCTCATAGTGCATTCCGATCGCCTGGGCACAGGGCTGGATTTAGGTATGGCGATCGCCATGTTTGCCAAGGTATCAACCAGCCAGGAATATGAGATGCCTTACGGGTTCAGCCAGCTTGCACTGGCGGGTCTGTTGCAGCAGCGTTTCATGTATGACACGGAGACTACGGAACGGCAGATAGCTGCGGTGGTTGAAACGAATCGGAAATGGGCGGCACTGAACCCGAATTCAATCTTCTACAAGAAACCGATCACAATCGAAAAAGTGTTGGAATCTCCGGTGATCTCATCTCCCGTACGGGCCCGCACAATGAACAAACTCTGCGACGGAGCCTCGGCCTTTATCGTAACCTCCGCCGAGAGGGCCCGTGATCTTACCGACCGGCCCGCATATATCCTGGGACTGAGTTCCCGCTGTACACATTTTACTGTCACGCAGCAGCCTGATTTTTTCAAGGCTTGGTCACCGGCTGTGGATGAAGCATATGAAATGGCGGGCATTGGTCCTGAGAATGTTGATGTAGCCGAGCTGTATGATGCCTTCCCTACTTTCACCCTCATATCGACGGAACTGACCAGGCTCTGCGGCAGGGGTGAGGCCGGGAGATTTTTTGAAGAAGGTCACGCCGCGCCGGGTGGAAAATTGCCCATTCAGACCAACGGCGCCATGATGGGTCAGGGTCATACCGGTGCCGGAGGAGGCCCTGCCCTCTTGGTGGAAGCGGTGCGACAAATTACGGGTAAGGCCGGTGAGCGGCAAGTTAGCGATGTAAGGAATGCCATTGTCACCGGTTCGGGTGGCGTAGGAATGGACTTTCACATGGAGGTCCTCGGGAAGGAGGTTTAAGAATATGAGTGAATACAAAAAGCCGCTGCCGTTGATAACGAGAACAAGTAAGGTCTTTTACGATGGGTGCAGGGAAAACAAGTTGCTGTATCAGCATTGTAAGGATTGTGGAGAGGTGATTTTTTTTCCAAAAGAATTATGTCCGAATTGCATGGGTCGTAATCTTGACTGGCGCGAGTCCAAGGGTAAGGGAAAGATCCATACCTTTACCATCGCCTATGCAGCCGCACCTCCGGAATTTACCGATGATCAACCTTTTGTGCTGGCTATCATTGAACTGGACGAGGGTTATCGCATGATGAGCAACATTGTGGAGTGTGATTTTGAAACGCTTAGTTGTGAGATGTCCGTAGAGGTGGTGTTTGATCCTGTGACGCCTGAAATTACGCTGCCCAAATTCCGGCCGGTATCGAAATGATATAAAAATGGTGGAACTCGTGGAAAAGTGCCACCGAATATATAGTGTAATTGAGAAGAAGGGAGGCAATGAGCACAAAAAAAAGGAGGAAAGCAATGAGCACAAAAAAAAGGAGGGGAAGCAATGAGCACAAAAAAATATGATCCAATTTTCGAACCGGTCAAGATCAACAATGTGGAGATCAAAAACCGCATTGCCATGGCGCCGATGAACATGAATTACACGGGACCGCAGCACTATGTGAGTAATCAGCAACTTGCTTATTTCGCAGCCAGGGCGAAAGGGGGAACAGGCCTCATTATTACCGATGCAGTTGGTGGAGTATGGCATCCGACGACGGATACTTACCGTAAATATAACAATATGAGAATGGATAACGAATTGTTTGTTGCCGGAATGTCTGAGTTGGCCGAACACGTCCATGCTTTCGGTGCAAAAATATTCGTACAGGTGGCATTGGGTCCTGGAAGGCAGGGTACGAGTGAAATGGGGGCTGTGCAGCCCGTCTCGGCATCGCCGATACCTTACAAGACATATCCGGAAAATCTCATTAATGGAATGGAACCGATATCAATGCTCCGAGCCCTTGGCTACCAGGGTGAAATACCTCATACCGACGATATCGATGAATTACTCAGCTTCGCGAACAAGGTTCCTGGAACTCATATGAACGGGGAAACTCCGAGGGAGATTACCGGAGAGGAAATAAAGGAACTTGTAAAAGGCATCGGTGTCAGTGCTAAACTCGCGAAGCGTTGCGGGTTTGATGGCGCTGAACTTCACGCCTGCCATGGATACCTGATTCACAGTTTTTTCTCTCACCGGTCAAACCGCCGGAACGATCAGTATGGTGGGAGTTTCGAAAACAGGATACGGTTCCTGATTGAATGCATTCATTCCATGCGGAAATACGTTGGTCCCGATTATGCCATCGGAGTTCGTCTCAGTGCCTCCGATTATCTTCCCGAGGGGTTTGATGAGCATTTCACCAAGCTGGTGGCGAAGCGCTGCGAGGAAGAAGGTGCGGATTACATCCACCTTTCTGACGGTTCCTATGAAAAGATGAATAATTTTTTGCCCAATGAAGAGGCCACGGTGGTGGATAAAGCTGCTGTAATCAACGAAGGCCTGAACATTCCCCTGATCTGTCCCTCGGTCCATAATCCTGATAATGTTGTCGATACGCTCAACAAAAACAAGGCAGACATGATATCCATCGGCCGTGGGCTGATAGCCGAACCCGAGTGGGTGAACAAGGTCAAAGAAGGAAGAATCAGGGAAATTATTCGATGTGCCCGCTGCAATGAGGGGTGTATCGGCCGGTTTATCCTGGGCCTGCCATGCCGGTGCATTCTGAATCCGACGGTGGGACAGGAACAATTTATCGATGAATTCATGCGGCGTCCCATTCTACCCATTAAGAAACGGGTATGGCAGACGCAGGCGGAAATCGGCAAAGAGCCTAGTGTGATGATAAAAGGTCTGAGTCCGGAGGATTTGTAAAGCTCGGTTTCGTGTCTAAAGGAAATCGAAGCAACTGTGTTGCATTTTAAAAAGGAGAAAAGACAATGAAAATATATGACGCTCACGCCCATATTTTTATCAAAGGAGCAATTCCCGAGGCATACCTGAACGGAATGGCCCGCACGATGAAAATGGTGGTGATGAACAAATTCAAGATTGATATGAGCATAGAAGATGTCTTTAACCAGATGATAGAGGGATGGTACGATCCCGATGGTTCGAAACTTCTGGCGACCATGGATGGCGCAGGCATCGAAAAGACCGTTATCTTCGGTTCCGACTTCGGTGCTGCCCTGGGTGATCCGCCGATAAATATCTTTGAAGCCAACCGGAGATATGCTGAACTCGCGAGAGAACATCCGGACAGATTCACGGCCCTCTGTTCGATAGACCCGCGACGGCCCGGCGCGATGAAACATGCCGAGCAGAGCATCGAAGAGTGGGGGATGAAGGGGTTCAAGCTTCATCCCGCGGCAGGGTTCTATCCAACTGATGAGATTCTCTGGCCCCTCTATGAAAAATGCGCCGATTGGAATGTGCCCCTTCTCTTTCACACCGGCGCCCAGCCCGCCGCGCCGGTTTCATTGGATACGCAGAGATCGCTTTTCCTTGCTGAAGCGGCCACCAGATTTCCCGATACGAAATTTATCATGGCCCACGTTGCCATGGATATGTGGGAAGAAGCAGTGATGTACGGGAAGTTGATCCCGAATCTCTATTTTGATCTTTCCTATCATCAGTTTTCCTATGTGACTTGGGGGCCCAAGAAGTTTTACGAATGGGTGAGATTCTTGATTGATGAGTGCGGAGCCGGAAAACTCTTATGGGGCACGGATACCCCGCTTCCAACAGCCCTTATGCCGACGGATCAGTATGTGAAAGTATTTACTGAACCGCAGACCGATATCGTCTTTACCGATGAAGAAATGGAATTGATGATGTGGAAAAACACGGCGGAGATGTTTGGAATCTAATAAGAATAATATAGCATAATTTTGGTGTTTTGAATTGGCTGGTTTTACCCCTCAGCTCCTAAAGGAGCTGAGGGGAGTCCGGAGGATTTGTAAAGCTCGGTTTCGTGTCTAAAGGAAATCGAAGCAACTGTGTTGCATTTTAAAAAGGAGAAAAGACAATGAAAATATATGACGCTCACGCCCATATTTTTATCAAAGGAGCAATTCCCGAGGCATACCTGAACGGAATGGCCCGCACGATGAAAATGGTGGTAAGGGCTGGAAGAAACGGTTGCCAATATAGAGGGGTTTGGTCAACGGGCAGTCGCATTGACGGCCGACGTATCTGATTATAATGCTGTAAAAGAGATGACTGAAAAGGCCCTGGCGGAGACCGACGGAATAGATGTCCTCGTGAATGTGGCCGGCAATGCACTGATGGCTCCCCTGGAGCAGATGACTATGGATGATTGGCGAGGGGTTCTCGGCGTTGATCTTTTTGGACCACTGAACACCGTCCACTGTTTATATCCCCACATGATGAAGAGAAGAAGCGGGCATATCGTGAATATCGCTTCTGTCGCCGGGCTTTTTGCACTTAATCCATACAATGCCCCGTACTGTGTAAGTAAGTTTGCAGTGTGGGTTTCAGTGAATCGCTCATGTTAGAGACTTTGTCGCACGGTATCCATGTGACATGCATATGCCCCGGTGGTGTGAAAACCCCTATGTACGACACATCCGTTTTCAAGGGTTTCGATGAGGGTGCGAGAAAAAAGGCCAAGAATATGCTGTTGGCTTCGGCACAGGAACCGGAGGATACTGCCCGATCCATAGTGGATGCAGTCAAGAAGAAGAGATTTCTGGTTGTCACCACTTCCGTGGCAAAAACAGCCTATTTCTTGAGGAGGCATTTCCCAGGTGTATGGTTTTTGCTCATGAGGACTCTTGCTAAGCGGCTAGCCAGTGATTTTGATAAGTACAAGATATCATGATCACAAGATCGTTCCAGTTGCGTGTTAGATAGTCGGTCATTGATTATGTACATGTAGTATTGAGGGAGGAATGGTATGCAATTCGGGGGACACAATACTAAATTATTTGACAATATTGGAATGAATTATTTATGGTCCTGCTTCAGGAGAAGGAATTTCCGAAACTTTGTCAGCATCAACTAACAGGCAGACCACTTAGCAGTGATTTGCTCATTGATAAGCTTGAAACACTGTTCGGGAAACAATTTCGGAAGAAAATGATTGGGGCAAAAAGTTCATGGGAAAACATGGAGACGTGGATAATTTAGGATGTCCCCGGAATTTTCATGCCAATTGTTAAAATAGCGGGAGTCTAATGCCTGAAATGCCTCCTGCCGGTAAAGATCATTATAGTGGACCCCCAAAATAAGACAGTATGCTAAGGTGTGCTTCCCCAAAAAAAGGAGGCACAGAATGGGCAGGAAAAAACATAGCAAGGAATTGAAGGCGAGGATTGCCCTTGATGCAATAAAGGGTCAGAAAACAATGTCTGAATTGGCTTCAGAATATGGGGTACACTCTAATCAAATAAGTAGATGGGAAAAGCAGTTGCTTGATGCAACCCCTGATATTTTTACCCGTGGCAAAGACAACGAGGCTGAGAATAAAGAGGTTGAACTAGATCGTTTATATAAAAAGGTTGGACAATTGCAGATCGAAGTGGACTGGTTAAAAAATAAGACAGGTTATCTGGGATGAACGTTGACAAGAAGATAAACTGCATAGATCCCAAAGATTCAGATCTCAGTATCAGCAGACAGTGCGATTTGCTGGGGCTACCACGGTCATTATATTACCGGCCCAGCGGTTCCACTTTTGAAAGTAATGTGAATTTAGAATTAATGAGGCTTATCGACAAAGAATTTCTCAGGCATCCTTTTTATGGAAGTCGAAAGATGAGGGACTATTTGAACCGCCAGGGTTTTCCTGTAAACCGCAAACGTGTTCAACGACTGATGCGTTTAATGGGTATTGAATCAGTGGCCCCCAAACCGAATACAAGCAGGCCACGTAAAGAGCATAAGAGCCCTGAGATATTCAATACCGATCAAGGTTCACAATATACCGGTAATACCTTTACGGGCGCACTAAAAGAAAGCGGCATCAAGATCAGCATGGATGGCAAAGGACGTTGTATGGATAATATCTTCATAGAACGTTTATGGCGATCTGTGAAGTACGAAAAGATATTTCTCGAAGAGTATGAAACAGTAGCGGAATTGATTACCGGGCTGAAAGAATATTTTGAGTTTTACAACTTTGAACGATCCCATCAGTCGTTCTCAAGAAAAACACCTGCTGAGGTGTATTGGGGAAAGGCAGTTGCCCACCAAATGGCAGCATAAATAACTTGGTTAAAAAACAAAAAGAAGTACACCTTAATTTAAGAGAGACTTGTTCTTGACTTGGGTTCCACTTCATTTTTCGGTTGCCATTTGCAGCAGTGTGCCGATTTGATCCTGAAGGAAATCGGACAAGAATAGTGATTGGATAAGTATTCAGCAGTGGGTCTGAGATTGACCGCAAAATGCTTCAAGTCATGCGGACTTTTCTTAATGTAACCAACCGTTTTGATTGAGAATAAATATCTTTCTTTAATAATATCAAGGTGATATGTACCTTGCATGGTGGAAAAATGCTTGACAAAAAGGCAAGATCCGTGAGAGATATTAAGAAAAAGATATGTTGCATTTTTAATGTAGTACTGGGGACAATAAGCAAAAAAGGGGGAGTAACAATAAAAAGGCGGGAGGAAACCATTATTATTTCTGCTGCGTTGGCAAGACACGGCGAATAGCCCGGCGCAGGAATATGATAAAATCGATAAGTTCAAAAAGGATACCGGTAGCGGGCAGGTATAGAGGCAACTATGTTCAAGTATAACATGAAAACAGGATTAAAACTTTTCGTGGCAGTCATATAGAGGCTGGGGCACGTTCTATGTCGTATTGGTGGCATCAGCATCTTTAGGGTAAATGTGATCAGGAGGGCGAAAATCTCTTCAGACAGTCTCCATGAGGCAAGCTTTTGTTGTGAGATTTTAAATCTGAATTAAAACAGAAAGGGACCGATGCAATGGCAGAGAAAAAATTGACAAGGACCGAAAAACTGAAAAAAGGAAGAGCAGAAAACCTGAAACACTGGATGGAACAGGATGAAATCCTGTCCAAACACCGCGAAGAAGCCTACAATGTCGGTGGTCAGAAACAGATAGATCGTCTTGCCAAACAGGGCAAGAAACCAATGCGAGATCTTATATCAATGCTGATCGATCCGGGTACCGAGTACTTTGAGATCGGTCTGGATACCGGCTATGATATCGGCAAGAAAAGAGTTTACGGCGGAGAGGTCTACGAGCAGGAAAAGCGTGGCCATATACCCGGAGGTGGTCTGATTACGGGTATTGGAAAAGTCCATGGTAAAGACTGTATGATCTTTGCCAATGAGAATCGTTATGCCGCGGGGACATATTTCCCCATTACACTGAAGAAACACATGAGGGCCCAGAAAATTGCCGAGATGTGTGAGATTCCCTGTGTATATATTGCCGATTCGGGCGGAATTTATCTTCCTCTGCAGATAGGCAGCTTCGCCGATCACAATCAGTTCGGCAAAATGTTTTACAACATGTGTCGCATGTCTGCCAAGGGAATAAAACAGTATACGCTTTCTACTGGTGGAAACACCGCCGGTGGCGCATACATCGTTTATCTCGCCTGTGAATCGGTCATGATCGAAAAGATGTCTTACGCTTTCCTTGCAGGTCCTCCCATGGTCAAATCCGCTATCGGCGAAACAGTAGCGGCGGAAGACCTCGGCGGCGCCTATGTCCATACACAGCATTCTGGTGGTTGCGATCATCTTGTTAAAAGCCAGGAAGAGGGAATACAGAAACTGCGTGACATAATGGAGTTTGAACCATCCCAGAAGCTCTATACTGATCGAAGAGAATCAAGAGAGCCGAAGTTTGATTATAAAGAGATGATGAGCTGTTCACCCGCTGATACCTACCACTATATAAATATTCATGACACGATAAAATGTCTGGCTGATGACAGCTATTTCCACGAATACAAGTCGAACTATGGTCCCGGCCGTGGAAATTCGGTTGTCTGCGGCAAAATGTGGCTAAAGGGTATTCCTGTAGGTGTTATTGCTTCGAATGCCAGTGGTGTTATCTATATTGAAGCGGCGAGAAAAGCAACCGAATGGATGATTCGCTGCGGCACCTCGAAGCTGCCGGTCCTCTTCCTCGAAGGTACCCCCGGTTATATGGTGGGCAAGAATCAAGAATGGGGTGGTATAGGTAAATACGGTTCTGATATGGTCAGAGCGGCTACCTGCCTGGATACACCCAAGATCACCTATGTTATAGGTCCCGATCACGGAGCCGGCAACTATGGTATGTGCGGCAGGGCATTCAACCCCACATTCTCATTTACGAATATGAGGGGTCGTACGACCGTTATGTCGGGTGAAACAGCCGGTTTCATAGTTGAATCTGTTCGCAGGGCAAACATTGTTCAAAAAGGTGGAAAGGCTGATGAAGAAGAGATGGCTCAATTCCGTCAGATGATGAGAGACCGTTATGAAGAACAGGGGCATCCATTCTACACTGGATGTCTGAATTTCCATGACGGCGTTATCGCGTTCAGCGAGGCACGAGACAAGCTGGCAAGAGCCTTTGAGGTTGCGCTTCACACCCCGGTTAAAGAGTCTCGCTTCGGTAACCTGAAGGTATAAGTGGACCTTTTTATCTGACCGAGAGAAAGGAAAAAGTATGACAGATATATTGTTGAAAGAACGAACGGATGACG
>Ga0307990_1002345_pt1 | contig 15197 bp, 12 predicted proteins | sample EllFjometagen129_FD_203168 | JGI IMG/M metagenome (GOLD analysis project Ga0307990, IMG submission 203168) | Marine microbial communities from Ellis Fjord, Antarctic Ocean - #129 | ecosystem: Environmental > Aquatic > Marine > Unclassified | place: Southern Ocean | collected 2014-10-08
CATCTTGAGTTCTCACCATGATTTATAATAACTTTTTTTGGTTTTGGATCACATCTATAAACAAAATTGAGCAGTTGTTTTCTTCCACTATGTCCTGTAAACCCTTCAATAGTATCCACTTCCATCCTTACTTGTGTTATTTCCTTGCTTCCATCTACTGACATTTCTCTCTCTCCTCTTTGAATTCTTCTTCCAAGAGAACCTTCCCCTTGATAGCAGACAAAAAGCATAGTGTTTTTTGGATTATCGGCAAGCTGTTTTAAGTATTGTACAGATGGACCTCCTACAAGCATTCCTGACGTAGCAAGAATGATGCATGAGCTAGTATCTTCTATAACCTCTTTCCTTTCCTTCTGAGAGCCAACCCTTTTGAATATATCTGAGAGAAATGGATTTAGATTTTTGTGGAAAATAAGTTTCCTTATATTGCTGTTTAAGAATTCAGGATATGCTGTATGAATTGCTGTTATATCCCACACACTTCCATCTATAAAAACAGGAACTTTTTCAATATTCCCATTTCTTATCAAACTTTCAACTATTAACAAAACCTCTTGTGCTCTCCCAGAACCAAGGACAGGAACAAGAATTTTTCCTTTTCTTTTAATAGTTTTTTTGATTATATCTGCAAATTCATCCTCACATTCCTTCCTTGATGGTAATATATTTTCACGACCACCATAAGTACCTTCAATCATAAGAGTTTCAAGTCTTGGAAATTTTGTTATAGCAGGATCTAACAATCTTGTTTTTCCAAACTTCATGTCTCCAGTATAAAGAAGATTATGCAAACCATTGCCAATATGCAAATGAATCATAGAAGATCCTAAAATATGTCCTGCATTATAAAGCGTTATTCTAATATCTGGTGTTATGTCACTTACTTCATTATAATCAAGGCAAATAGTATGTTTAACCATTTCCTTAATATTATCAACTGTGAATATTGGATCATTTCCCTTTGATCTCATTATTTTAACATAATCTATTAATTGTAGAGCAGAAACATCTCTTGTTGGTGCTGTACAGTAAACAGGTCCCCTATATCCGTATTTAAACAAGTAAGGAATAAATCCACAATGGTCAAGATGTGAATGTGTTAAGATAACTGCATCAAGATCATTTATATTAAACTCGGGGGCTTCAAGATAAGGGTAAGCATCTTTATCACTGGCTACGTTAACGCCGCAGTCAAGTAGTACTCTTGACTCAGGAGTCTGCAGAAGGATACAGGACCTTCCAACCTGCCTTGCACCGCCCAAATAGCTTACTCTAACCCACTCATTCTTCTTTTCTCTTATCCAGCCATCATAAATTCTATGGCCAATTTTATCAAGAAACTTTCTTCGGTAATCTGAATTTTGATAAAGAACGCTCCTTATATTTTCAACAAGTTGCGATCTTATTGCAGGCTTTCTCCTTACTAGTGGAACCCATACGGTTTTTTTTCTTATTTCCCTTAGAATATCTCCTTGCTTACCAATTGCAAGCCCTGGCTTTTCTGCCTCTATTATAACCCTTGAACGCTGGGAATCAAATATTATATTATCAACACCAGCTTCTTTAGGAATAGTATCTTTTATGAGTTTTTCAGCATCTTCTATACCCAATGTTATTGCAGGGTCTGGCCTTAGCTCAATTCTTTTTTTGATATTATTCACTATTTTTCTTATTAACCCATTATTATTCAGGAAAAACTCTTTGTCTTTTGTGTAAAGAACAATATTTGCTCCCTCAAAACAAGCATCACTTATTTTTTCCTTAGGAAGTTGACTTAGAATTTCCTTTATTATTACATTATTCATCAAATACACCTTTTATAATTTAAGAAAAATTATTGTAAATTTATTTTGATTTCTTTTTCAAGAACTTTTTTAACGCCGTCTTTTGTTATTGTCACAACATCAATTCCATTGCCTGTTGCAGAGTCTCTCTGAAGAGCAGCATTGATACACTTTAAAGCTAATTTTATTCCTTCATCTATATCTATACCCTCTTTGTACAATGTTTCAAGGACACCATATGCCATTACAGAGCCTGAACCAGAGGATACATAGTTATCATTTTTTGTCAGTGAGCCATCAGCATAAATATCATATAAATGGAACCCTTCATAATCCTTCCCTGCAAATAAAAAGTGTGATATCCCTGGTATCATGGACATCTTCCTTATGTTAGAATAAACAAGTCCTGCAAGCAGATTAACAGATTCTTTCACATTTACTTCTCTTTCTGTTCTGATTTCTTTTAAGTTAAGCTCTGCTTTGATTAATTTTACAAGCAACTGGACATCTGAGACAACACCTGCTGTTGTTAAAGCCATATTATCATTTACTTGATATATTTTCTGTGCTTTTTTATCACAGATTAAATTTCCAGCAGTTGCTCTTCTATCTGCTGCAAGAATAATTCCATCTTTGCACATAATACCTACTGTTGTAGTTCCAGTTTTCATAATATTCTGATTTTCCATAAGATTATACCCCTTATATTTCAAAAAATTCTTTTACAGAACGAATTACTTCTTGTAAATAAGAAGTTATATTTAAATCTTGTGGTTTTGGATTTTTTATATTTAATTAGGAGCAATTTTCGAATAAAATCATAAAAAATTTTACCAAAAGGTTTATATAAAAAACTAATTTTGCTTGTTTTATGAGTAGAAAAAAAGAAGCAGCAGCAAAACAGGAAGAAATAAATCAGCAGATTATGAGGATAAAACTGCCAAGGGGTAAGCAGACATTTGGTATATTAGAGCAAAGACTAGGAGCAAGCAGGACAAAAGTGAGATGCCTTGATGGTAAAACCCGCATTTGCAGGATTCCAGGTAGATTAAAGAGAAGGCTTTGGGTAAGGCAGGGTGATTTGATAATTGTTGAACCATGGGAATTTGGTGGTGATGAAAAAGGAGATGTTATTTATAAATACAGGCCAGTGCAAGTGACTTGGCTTAGAAGAAAAGGTTATTTGAAAGAACTTGCTTCTTTTGAAGAGTTCTAATTACTACTCCAGAATAAAAAACTTTATATATAAGCACCTTATTTACATATTATGGACAAAAAATACTTTATTATCATAGCAATATTTTTTATAAATTTTATAGGTCTGACAAATATAATATTTAATATAAAACATTTTTTTATACTTGAACTAATAATATTATTCTTATTTCTTATCTTGTCAATTATTATTGCATATAACCTTTATTATAATAGAAAAATAGTATGGCTTATGTCTTTATTGTTCTTTGCAGCATATTTGATAAATATAACATTTCTTTACTTTTATTCACAAAATCAGGCATTGTTTGTTCTGCTTATTCTAACAACAATTATTGGATTTATTATGTCAATAGAAAATATTGAGGGAAAAACAAAGGTAAAATCAAAATATGAAAAAGAAATTATACGTGAAGCTGAAGAACTTACTAAAGCAGAGAAAGAACTACCAGACCTTGTTGTTGAAGAAGTAAAACCATCAAAACAGTTTGTTGAAACTAAGATTAAAAAGAAAAAAATAACAAAAAAACCATTGAAAAGGTATGTAGCAAGCAGGAAAGGCGTTAACTATCATGAACTAAACTGCAGGTGGGCCAAGAAGATTTTGCAAAAAAGGAAAATATTCTTTAAAAACAGAAAAGAGGCTGAGGAAGAAGGCTTCAAACCATGCGAATGTGTAAAATAAATTAATTCTCTTTTCTAATAAAATAAATCATTAGGAATACCATTCCTATACATATACATGAATCTCCTATGTTGAAGACAGGCCAAATTCTGAAATCAAAAAAATCTATTACAAAGCCAAACAATAATCTATCTATAAGGTTTGATAATGTTCCACCGAGAATAAGCCCAAAAAATATCTGCAATGATTTTTTTTCTTGAATTTTATCATAGTAAAAGAGTATTATCCCAATAACAATTATTGAAAGCCATATAAGCAAAGTTATTTTGCCCTGCATTATCCCAAAACTAGCACCAACATTAGTTACATAGGTTATATGAAAGATATTCTTTATTACAGGTATTGATTCTCCAATACTCATGCTGTTTCTAATAAAGAACTTGGTGATTTGGTCTAATAAAACTATAGATAGAGAAACTAAAAAGAAAATAAGACCATTTTTTTTAAGAATTTTTTTTTCCATAAAAAATCTACTCTTTTGCAATTTTCTCCAGATTAGCAATTCTCCTGTCAAGATTATCTAAGATTAGCTTTATTGTGTCAAGCTTAGCAGATATTAGTTCTAACTCCTTGTCATCCGTAGTTGTTTTCTGGGTTTGCTTAAATGAATTTATATCTGATGGATTATTTGCATCAAAACCTGCCTGGTTAAGAGCAGATGTATCCTGAGAACTAAAATTTTCATGTGTTGGCAATCCTGACCTGTCAAAATCTTTTTTTTCGCTGATAATTCCTATGTTGTTGTCTGCCTGTGGAACATCAAACATATCACTTTCTGGCATCCCTGTTCTGTCAAAACCCATATTTTTGTTATCTAACCCTAAATCATTATTTATGGAAGAATCATTATTTTCAGAAAGTTTTTTTTTACCAAATGAAAATTTATCAAAAATGCTAATTTTAATCACCTCCAATTGTTTGATTAATCTTATTAATAGCACTGTCTTTTGCATTTTCAAATATATTCTTAATAAAAGCTGTTGGAATTAGTTTTATAAACTTAAATACAGCTGTTTCAGGGTAAATGATAACATTCTTTTTCTTGTATTCATTGAATATAAAAAATTGGCCTTGCTTTTCAATTGCTTCGCTGAATAAAACAGCAAAAGCTTGAGACTTAAATTCTACTGGATCATTAATACTATAAAGACCAGGGTCTACACCTGTTTTGCTCTTGTATAATATAATTGGATCATTAGATTTCAGCACAGAATAAAGAGTATTTTTTGAGACATTTTTGCCAACAAAATCAAGCTCCTCATCATTAAAATCAAATGCTTTCATATCAATTATAAATATCTTATAATTATCACCAAGCATTTTTTTATAATCCTGTTTTTTTAAACTATTTTGATATTCTGTAATTTGGCTTATTGTCAGAAATTCTGGCTCTTTTTCAAAATCTGCTGTAATAAAACCAGCAATAATCTTTTCATTATCCTGCAATAACATAAGTTTTGGCTGGGTTTCAAGATTATCCTTTAACTCAATTACATCCTTATAACTAAAAAAGCCAAAAATAGCAGTTAGTAATAAACCAAGAATAAATACAACAAGAATTGTTTTGAGAATAGTTTTTACAATTTTGAATATTATTATTGCAGCTACAATAAAAATAATTATTGTTATTATTGAACTTAAATCCATTTTTACCTCTTTTTATTTTCTAAAAAGTTATTTTTATTTAAAGCTTTTTGTTTTATCTTATAAAAACTTATTTTATCTCATTTAGTTGTTGGATTATTTCTCTGACACCCATTGTAGATGGGTCTTTTGTTACCTGGTCTGCAAGCTTCTTAAGTTTTTTGTCAGCGTTTGATAATGCTACCTTAAACCCTGGATTCAGAAACATATCAACGTCATTATCGCCGTCTCCAACAACAATTGTTTTTTCCATATCAATATTTAAGTATTGCATTGCCAGCCTTAATCCAAGGCCTTTATTAACATTTATTGGCATGACCATGATTTCATTCACATTTTTCATAAAGCATACCTTATCTGCAATCTTACCTAATCCTTTCCTTATAAGTTTTTCATCTTCAATTTTGTTGCTTGTTATTACTCTTCCTATTACTGTATTAGGGAGATTAAGGTCTTTAATTATTTTCCTTGCTCTCCTCATATAAATTGTATTTAGTGTAATTGTTTTTTTAGTAGAAGGAAAATAGATTACTGCCCCATTTTCTGCAATCACACATCTCCATATATTGAATTTGTGGCAAAGCTTTTTTGCATAATAAATATTTCTCCCAGTAGCGAGAATTAAATCTATTCCTAAATTTTTTAAATCATTTAAGAGTTCCTTGTCAAAATCAGCAGGGTCAAATTCTGGCTTTCCTGGCCTGTCCGTTATTGTTCTATCAAGGTCAGTTATTATTGCTTTGACATCAGATTTATTTAAATATTTAATCTTGTGAAATTCATTCTTGGCTTTAATGACTTTGTTATATACAATTAAATGTTTCTCAATGCCTATTTCCATCTTGAAATTATTCTCAACAATTTCAACAGATTTCTTTGACATAACATTTTTTAATTTATCATCTTTTAGAATTCTTATAATCCTGTCAGAGGTTGCATCAATATCCCCAACATCAACAAGAAATCCATTCTCATTGTCTTTAACCTGTATTGGTATGCCGCCGACTTTTGTTCCCACAATTGGATTTCCGCAGGCCATGCCTTCTGTAACAGAAAGGCCAAATCCCTCATTTTTTGAGCATAATGCAACAAGGTCAGCACTGTTGTAAACTTCTGGAAGAATGTTGTAATCAATATTTCCAGTAAACATAACATCTTTATCAAGATTAAGGTCTTTTATAAGCTGGTGCACTTTTTGATCCAGAATTTCCCTGTCTTTTGACAGCTTGCTGCTCATTGATTTGCCTCCAACAAAAACAAGCTTTGCGTTTGGTATTTCCTTTAATACTCTTGGCATGGCCCTTATTAACTGCTCGTGACCGCACTTTGCATCAACACGCTGCACACATAATATAACCTTTGAATCTTTAGGGATTCCATACTTTTCTCTTACAGCTACCTTGTCAACATCCATAATCTTAAATAAATGAGTGTTTGCTATGGGATAAATTAATTCTGTTTTTTCTCTTGGGAGTCCTGCATTTACTGCTGCCTCTATATATTCAGGTGAGGAGAAAATTATTTTATCATATTCATTTAGGTTTTTTATAAGAAATTCTGAAAGCGGCTTTGACATATTTTCAATGAATGGTATGTGCCATGTTAGAATCAATGGAGTTCCCCTTGGGACATATCTGTAAGCAAAAAGAAGCTGGAAATCATGTATATGCACAACATCAGCAGGATTCTCTTCAAGAAGCTCTTTTATCTTTTCCCCAAAATACTCATTTACAGTATTAAAATCAGAAAACCCATCCATCTGGTCTGCAGGCTTTCTAAACTCGTTCTTATTGTAATGGCATTCTTTGTATACTTCTTCTTTGAAGTTGCTGTAACCTTTCATTATCTCTGGTTTAATAGGCTCTTTAGGAACCCTAAAAATAGATACACCCTTTATTTCATCCTGGTTTTCATCTCCAGATGGTCTTAAATGCACTTCAACAACTTCATTGCCATTATTTACCATCTCTTTGCAAAGATTAAGAAGATAAGTGGGTACTCCGCCTATATGAGGATAGAAAGACTGGCTTGCATAACATATTTTCATTTGTTGTTCTATATTTTATAATAAGGATGATTTATATAAGTTTTTTGATTATGAAAGGGATTTTATGCAAACAATTCAAAAAATTTAAATAAGGGAAGATTAATAATAACCAAAAAGAGTGTGAAAAATGATTCCTAAACTTGATAACTACAAAAAGATTGTTGGAAATAAGATCATAAAACAAATAAGGAGAAGTGCAGAACCTCTTCAGGGGAAGCATGTTGTGCACATAAATGCAACATCAATGGGCGGAGGCGTTGCTGAAATTTTAAATTCTTTGGTGTTTCTTATGAATGATGTTGGCATAGATACAGGATGGCGTATTGTTTTAGGAAGCCATTCTTTCTTTAATGTAACAAAAAAAATGCATAATTTTCTTCAGGGAAAAAAAGGAAACATGACTGCTAACCGCAAGAATATCTACCTCGAATATTGCAAAAGAAATTCCCTTATAAACCATATTGATGAGCATGATATTGTTATTGCACATGATCCCCAACCATTAGCAATGATAAATAATTATAATAAAAAAAATAAGTGGATATGGAGATGCCATATAGACATTTCAAATCCAAACCAGCAAGCATTGAATTTCTTGCTGCCTTTCATAAAAAAATATGATAGTGTTGTTGTCTCATCCAAAAAGTTTAGAATAAAGCGTTTAAGAAAACCTCAAATAATTATTCACCCAAGCATAGACCCCTTATCTGTAAAAAATAAAAATATCAGCCATATCAAGGCAAAAAGGGTATTGTCAAAAGCAGGGATTGATATGGACAAGCCAATCATCACACAGATTGGAAGATTTGACCCATGGAAGGGCCATATTGGTGTAATTAATATGTTCAAGAAAATAAGGGAAAAAGAGGATTGCCAGCTGATTTTTATGGGTGATATGGCAAGTGATGATCCCCAGGGTCCGGTGTTGTACCACAAAATAAGGCAGATGGCTGACAAGTTTAAAGATATTTACACAATAACACAAAAGAATGATTTACTGGTTAATATTTTGCAAAAAGAATCTGCTTTTGTATTTCAGAATTCTCTTAGGGAGGGATTTGGATTAACTGTGGCTGAGGCATTATGGAAAGGAACGCCTGTTTTGGGAACAGCAGTTGGTGGGATTCCATTGCAGGTAATCAATGGCAAGACAGGCTATATTATTAATAACAAAAAAGATGGTGTAAACAAAGCATTAAATATACTAAGAAATAAATCACTTCGTAATAAATTAGGCAAGGCAGGTCATGAGCACATCAAAAACAAATTTCTTATTACAAGACACTTACAGGATTACATTAATTTATTAAATAAGATATATGCTCCATAAATGCTGTGATTTAATCTTTTGTGGTTTAAGAATTTCTTTTAGCATCCCTTGATATAAACTTATAATTATATAGTAATTACTTAATAGTAGATAAAAATAGGAACATTTATAAATGTTAAACTATATTAATCATTAAAAATGTCCAATAAATCTAAAATAAAATCTAAGGATGGGCTCAACATTTACTACTGGATTGACTATAATAAAAGTAGGAAGAATAAGGACAAATTTTTTGTTTTATACCCTGGTTCTTCTATGAATCATACGTCTTTAAATAACCTATCAAAAAAAATTGTTGATTTTTATGATGTTTCAACTATTAGCTTAGACCCAAGGGGTTTTGGAATTTCAGATATTCCCCATAATAAAAAGAACTATGGTTTGAACTATTATACTTCTGATTTAGCAAAAATAATAGAAAAAGAGGGAATAGAAAATCCAACAGGTGTTGGACATAGTTTTGGATTTATGCCCATTATTGATTATGCAAGTAAAAATTCAAATATGGATTATATTGTAGGGATATGTGCCTCTTATAAATTTTCTGAAACAGCAAAAAATAAATTCTTATTTCACTTGTTTGATAAAGTATTGAGATATAGTGAATTTATAATGAGTGGATACATGAACCTATCTCATTTGGTTAAGGGAGAAACAAGACCAGAATTTTCTGATGAGGGTGATTTAGAAGGTAAATCTGATTTTGATGTTTATAAAAAAATTGTTGATATTTCCTTTAAAAGAAATTTAGCAAATACTCAAAGCGGTAGGATTATTAATACATGGGATATATCAGAACAACTAAAAAATATAAATAAGCCCATGTTGCTGATATACGGAGAAAAAGATCCAATGGTTGGGGCTTATGCAGGAGATAAAATAAAAGATTTAGTAAAAGGGGAATGTGAGATAGAAACAATAAAAGGAACACATTCCCCTCCAATAACCAACCCTAAGGATGTTTTTGAGGTTATGCAAAAATATTTAAGGATATAAATTTAGAATGAATACCAGTGAATATTTTAATTTATATCAGCTTTTAAATTTTTTATAAAGACATATTACTTAGTCTTTTTTGAGTAAAGTCTTTTAGCATGTTCGACTATCAAAGCGTGATACTCCTGATATAACTTAAAATCTTTTGGTAAATTATCTTCAAAAAGTTTTTTTATTTTTTCATATTTATCATTTTTTTCAATAATATTTAACTTTGAAAAAATTCTTCTTGTGTATGCATCAACTATAAATTCAGGTATTTTAAATGCATAAAGCAGTATTGAGTCAGCTGTTTCAGATCCGATTCCCCACAGTTCAAGCAGTTCTTCTCTCGTTGGTGTTTTTTGTTTTAGATTAATGTAAAATTCTGCAAATATCTTCAGCTTTTTGGCCTTCTGATTGAAATAGCCAGCTGGCTTTATTGCATTGCAAAGATTTTCATTTTTGATCTCTTTTATTTTTTTAGGACTTATTGCATTTATTTTACTTAAATTAATCAATGCTTTTTCAACCTGTGGCCAGCTTGTATTTTGCGTTAAAATAGCTCCAATGCAAATCTCAAATCTTTGTTTATTATTTTTTGGATAAGAATAATCCCCAGGATGATATCCTTTTACCGAGCCTGTTTTTGTGGGGTTGCATCCCTTGCAGTTAAGCAAGGGCCACCATCCCTGTGAGCCATATTTCTTAAGAAGTTTTTCATAAAATATCTTAATAAAATTCATCTATAAATTCTCCTTCTTTCATTATGATTTTGCCATCAACCTCTATTGTTGGTACTTTTATAATTCCGTCTAAATGCAGGGGAACATCATTACTTCCATTATAGCTTAAGTCGTTTCCGAATGCAAAATGCACAGTTCCAAGAACTTTTTCATCTTCTAAAATATTCCCTGTAATTCTTGCTTCTGGATTTGTTCCAATGCCAAGCTCTGCAAGCAGAAATGCTTTTTCTCCTACTGAAGAAAGCATTTTATTCATTTTCTTTGCTTCTTCATTGTCAAAAATAATCTTTCCTTTTCCATTAATAACCTCAACTTTTACAGGATTTTTCAGGATTCCTAATTCAGGAAAAGATCCGTCAAAAACAATTGTTCCGTTTGTTTTCTCTCTTACTATTCCACTGTCAATCTCTTCTGTTGGCAGGTTTCCAAATGCTCCCTGCTTATTTTTTAGAAGGTTATCGCTTTGGCCTCGAGTATCATGCACTGATGTTCTTATATTAGTGCCTGCTTTTGTTGTAATATGAATACCTTTTGAGTTTGCTATTATGGGCCTTAATCTGTCATGAAACTTTATAAGTTTATCATAGTCAATATCAACACATCTGTTTATTATACTATTTGTTAACCCTGGAGCAGAAATTATCCTGCGGCCTTTCTTTGTTGCGTTTCGCCTTGCATCAGTGTGTGATAGTGATTTTGAAGTAAGATAAAACTGGACATCGTGATTAAGCATTAACTCCGCAACATCTGATTCTGGCTCTTGGCCATCTACTTTAAGGTTTTTCATGATTTCAATTCTTGCAGAAGGAGTTATTTTTTTTGCATATTCATAAACCTGCATTGCCAGTTCTTTTTTTTGCTCGTCTGTAATAATAAGAAAACTTTCATTTGGTTTTAAATCTAAGATTTTTTTTAGTATACTATCCAATATTCCAGAATTTATTTCCATATTATAATAAAATATTCTTTGGTTTATTAATTTTTGTTTATTTTGCAGAAAGATTTATATATAATCCTAAACTCTTGCTTTATATGAAACAAAGCCAAAGCTTGGGTTTTATTAATATTGCTTTAGTTAGTTTTATTTCTATTATTATTATGTAAATATGCTGGCCTTTTCTAAGCTGGCAAACCATCATTAATAGAAATAAATATAAACAAATAAAAAAATCACAATAAATGAGGCAAAAATGGACAAAAAATATGATTTTAAGGAAATAGAAAAAGAAACATTGGATTTTTGGAGAAAAAACAAGGATAAAATTTATGATTCACTCAAGGAAAAAAAGCAAAATAAAAAGCCATTATTCTCATGGTTAGAAGGACCTCCTACTGCAAATGCTCCTCCTGGACTGCACCATGTTGAAGCTCGTGTTTCAAAAGATGTTGTATGCAGATATAATTTTATGAAAGGATTTTCAGTTCCAAGAAAAGGTGGATGGGACTGCCATGGTTTGCCAGTTGAAATACAAGTGCAAAAGAAATTAAAACTCAAAACAAAAAAGGATATTTACAAATTTGGAGTTGACAAATTCATTGAAACATGCAAGAAAGATGTTTTCTCTTATGTTAAAGAATGGTCAGATATGACCGAAAAAATGGCCTTCTGGGTTGATTTGGATAACCCTTACAAAACAATGGACACAAACTTTATGGAAAGTGAATGGTGGGCATTAAAAAAGCTGTTTGACAAGGGATTGATATACAGGGGGCATAAGGTTGTTCCGTATAGTGTTGGATGTGAAACACCATTAAGCAGCCATGAGGTTGCCCTTGGATATAAAGAAGTAGAAGATATGACTGTTACAGTAAGATTTCAGGCAAAAGAAGATATATACAAAAAAATGCCTGAGCTTGAAAAAGATAAAAAATTGTATTATTTGGTATGGACAACAACACCATGGACTCTTCCAAGCAACTTATCTATTGCTGTTAAAGAGGATATAGCCTATGCAATTGTTGAAGCAGATTTTTCTAATGAAAAAGGAGAAAAGGTATATTATATCATAGCAGAAGATCTTGTTGAAAGATTTTTTCCTGAAAAAGAGGGTAACAGAAAGATAATCAAAACAATAAAAGGAAAAGAGCTTGAAGGTCTAGAATACAAACCATTATTTGATTATTTTAAAGATAAAGTTAAAGATTCTTTTAGATTTATAATGGCTGACTTTGTAACAACAGAAGAAGGAACAGGATTAGTACATCAGGCACCAGCATTTGGTGAGGAAGATTATGATATATGCAAAAAAGAAGGAATTGATTTTGTAAATCCTGTTGACTTGGAAGGAAAATTTACAGGTGAGGTTTCTGATTACAAAGGAAGGTTTGTAAAAGATTGTGATGAAGATATAATCAAAAGATTAAAAGAAGAAGAAAAACTTTTTGTTAATTATACTATAAAACATACTTATCCTTTTTGCTGGAGAACAGGCTGCCCATTGATTTATTATGCGATGGACGCATGGTTTATATCTGTTTCAAAATTCAGAAAACAGCTTGTAAGTCAAAACAACAAAGTTAATTGGTATCCTGAAAGCTTCAAAAAAGGTCGCTTTGGAAATTTTATAAATGGGGCAAAGGACTGGGCGTTATCAAGAAACAAATTCTGGGGGACTCCATTAAATATATGGGTGTGTGAAAACGAAAAATGCAATCATATGGAAGCAATAGGTAGCATAAAAGAACTAAAGGAAAAAACAGGTGTGGAAGTGGATGATTTGCATATTGGCTCTGTTGATCCTTTGACTTATGAATGCCCAAAATGTGGAAAAACAATGAAAAGAACATCAGAAGTTATTGATTGTTGGTTTGACTCTGGCTCTGCGCAATTCGCGCAATTCCATTATCCGTTTGAAAACAAGGAATTATTTGATAAAAGATTTCCCTATGATTTTATATCAGAAGCAATCGACCAGACTCGTGGTTGGTTTTATACATTGCATGTTTTGGCAGTTATGCTTTTTGATAACTTAAGCTATAAAAATGTTCCAGTGACAGGGCTTTTATGCGATGAAAACGGAGAAAAAATGTCAAAGACAAAAGGCAACATACTAAAGCCAAATGAGGTATTTGACAAATATGGTGTTGACGCTGTAAGGCTTCTTATGTGTTCATATCCATTAGGTAATAATGTAAAAGTAGGACTTTCAATATTTGATGAGATGATAATGCCTTTCTTTAACACACTCTGGAATTCTTATTATTATGCAGAATCATACATAAAAAATTTTAATCTTGAAAATGCAAAAGCAGAGCCAAAAAGAGTTGAAGATACTTGGATAATATCTAAGATAAACTCAGCAATAAAAGAAGTTGAGAAATATATGGAAAGCTATGACTATGCGCATGCAACAGAATCAATAAGAAATTTTGTTGTTAATGATTTTTCAAGGACATACATAAAGTTGATAAGAGAAAGAACGCAGGAAAAAGATGAGGAACTTGCATTTACATTTAATTATGTGATTGAAAGACTTATAAAAATAATGGCTCCATTCACTCCTTATCTTTCAGAGCATATTTACCAGAATTTCTTTAAGGAAAGTTCATGGAGCATTCACTTTGACGAGTGGCCAAAGCATGAGAAAATAAATGAAGATCTTGAGAAAGAGTTTGATTATTCATCAGAGATAGTGCAGGCAGTTTTTGCTTCAAGAGAAAAAGCCCAAGTAGGAATCAGGTGGCCATTAAGTAATCTTATTATACATTCAAAGGGGGATAAGAAACTATCTAAAGATGTTGAATCATTGGTCTTGTCTCAAACAAATATCAAAGAGTTGGAATACACCCAGAAGTTTGACCTTGGATATGACTTTAAGATTAATTACAGAAATCTTGGAAAAGATTATGGACAGAAAACAGCAGATGTTATTGAATTAATAAATAAGAATAGGGATAAGGTAGTAAAGGCATTGAGTGAAGAAAAAGAAAAAATTTCTTTCGATAAAAATGAAATTGATTTAAAGGAACATCTTAATATAATAAAAATTGTTCCAAAACCATTTGTTCTTGGAAGTGGAAAAGAGTTTAATGTTTATCTTGACACAACAATGAACCCTGAACTTGAGAAAGAAGGATATTTTAGAGAGTTAACGAGAAGAATTCAAAGCCTAAGAAAAAATGCAGAACTAAATAAAATGGATAAAATAGAACTTTATTTAGAGCTTGATGCTGATTTCGAAACTTATGTTAAGTCAAATGTTAAAGAATTAGATGGGAAAGTAGGCTCAAAGAAAACTGTTTTTGGAAAAGTTTCTAAAGAATTAAAGTTCTCGGCAAAAGAGAAAGTAAAGGGAAAAGAATTTGTGATTGGAATAAAGAAAATTATTAATTAAACCAAAATAGCGTTTATTGTTCCTTCCTGGCCAGACCTGCTTGTTATTATTGCATTGCCTTTCTCAGTTTCAATAATGCTTCCTTTTGTCATTATGCTTCTTCTGACAAAGTGCCTATTAGAAGGTGTTTCTAAAACTGATAATATTTTTACCTTGGAATGTTTATTGCTTTTTTTATCCAATAAGTTAACAATATTCTCCTTAAGCAGCATTTGCTTATGATTTCCCCCTCTAACTCTAATAGTTTTTAATTTTCTTTCATCAACCTTTGTTAAAATTGGGGATCTGCCCTGTTCACACAATCTTTTGCTTCTATTTTTCTTATATCTGGAGCTTGTTGCACTCCTTTTTGATCTTCTTTGACTTATAACCATATACTTTAGGATTTTTGGATTATTTATAAGCTTTTTGATTCTTTTGCTGGTTTTACACAGTAA
>Ga0307990_1002346_pt1 | contig 15188 bp, 10 predicted proteins | sample EllFjometagen129_FD_203168 | JGI IMG/M metagenome (GOLD analysis project Ga0307990, IMG submission 203168) | Marine microbial communities from Ellis Fjord, Antarctic Ocean - #129 | ecosystem: Environmental > Aquatic > Marine > Unclassified | place: Southern Ocean | collected 2014-10-08
AAGTAGAATTAATGATATTATTATATCAACTTTATCTGAAATTGATATAGGAACAATATCAATCCTTAGAGTATCGAAAAGTACATACGATTCCTCTAATAATATATCCTTATAAAAAAACCATGTAAGCAATAAAACATAAGGTAGAACAATCCCAACCATTGAAACAAGAATATTTCTCCAGCTAACGATACGGTGAATAAAAATCGCTAACCAAATAAATAATATTAAAAATACTAGTTGCGAATAAAATAGAGATGCTACTCCCAATAAAAACGATGCATTAAAAACAACCGGAATTGGATTATTAATATATGGCAATTTCATAAGGCTAGCCAATACGAACACCAACATAAAATTGATCCAAATAACAGGATTATTATGGGATTCTCCCACAAGTGAACTTGTTATCAATATATAAAGAATCGCAATAAGAGTACTAACTTTTGAGATAAAGCCATTACTTATAGCTAATTGATTAAGTAAAAAAGCTGTGATTAGTGTTATAATAAAAGATACTGAAGTTAGGACATAATTGTTATGAGCGGCTAGATACAATATTTGGTTATATGCATAGCTGGAAATTCCCGAATAGGAAGTTGGAAATAAAAAGGATGGTGTCCATATTACTATTGCTATCAAAAATATCAACAGATATCTTGACAAATATCCTGTGCTAAAAAACCTTATCATTTGAAATAAAAAGTTATACTAAATCAAAACCAATATCACGGCGTACATATTTTCCTTCAAAGTCAATCAAATTTACGTTAGCATACGCCAGCTCAAGAGCACTTTTCAAATTATTGCCGAATGAAGTGACTGCTAACACACGACCTCCGCTTGTTTTTACTGAATTATTCTCAATGTCTGTAGCTGTTCCGGCATGAAACACAATACAGTTATTTACATTATCGATACCACTGATTACTTTACCTTTTTCATAATTACCGGGATAACCACCTGATACTAACATGATAGCAGCTGCCGTTCTTGAATCAAAATCTATCACAATATTTTTTAAAGAACCATTGGAAGTAGCCACAAATAAATCAATAATATCAGTTTTAATACGTGGAATTACCGATTCAGCTTCAGGATCACCCATTCGGCAGTTATACTCAATTACATATGGGTTGCCATCAACATTTATCAAGCCAAAGAAGATAAACCCTTTGTAATCAATACCATCATTTGCAAGCCCTTGTACGGTAGGAGCAATAACACTTTCTTCAACTTTTTGCATAAACTCAGTGTTTGCAAACGGAACAGGAGATATAGAACCCATTCCTCCTGTATTTAAACCTGTATCTGCTTCACCAATGCGTTTATAGTCCTTGGCCTCCGGAAGAATAACATAATCTTTACCATCAGTAAGTACAAAAACAGAAAGTTCAATACCACTTAGAAACTCCTCTATAACAACATTTGCAGATGCTTCCCCAAACTTCTGATCATTAATCATTGAGACAAGCTCATTTTTTGCCTCTTCAATATCGTTTATAATCAACACACCTTTACCGGCAGCAAGACCATCAGCTTTTAGGACATAAGGTGATCTTAAACTCTCAAGAAATGCCAATCCTTCATCAAGGTTAGCTGAATTAAATGTTTGATAAGCCGCAGTAGGTATATTATGTTTCGCCATAAAATCTTTAGCGAATGATTTGCTGCCTTCAAGCTTAGCACCTGCCTTAGAAGGCCCGATTACTGCCACATCCATTAAAACCGGGTCATTAATAAAAAAATCATAAATGCCTGCTACTAAGGGCACTTCAGGTCCAACAACAACCATATCAATATCTTTCTCAACAACCAACATTTTAATACTATTGAAATCATCAAGTTCAATCGGAATATTAGTACCAACATTTCTGGTTCCTGCATTTCCGGGAGCAATAAAAATGCTTTTTACCTTAGGGCTTTGTGCTATTTTCCATGCAAAAGCATGTTCCCTTCCTCCACTACCAAGTATAAGTATGTTCATTTTATAACCTATTTATCGTTATTAAAATTTATTCTTTCTATTGATTTCCAGATATTCTGCGCAGTTTTATCCCAAGTAAAATCCTTTCTCCGTAATTTACCTTTTTCAACAAGAGAAGTTGCAAATTTACTATTATTAGAAATTTTGCGCATTGCAGCAGCTATTTGTTCTACACTTTCAGGATTAACCAATAGGGCTGCACCTGCAGCTACTTCGGGCATGGCTGTTACATTTGATGTAATAACTGGCACTTCTGCATTAAAAGCTTCAATTATAGGTATACCAAACCCTTCAAAAACTGAAGCATAAACCAAAGCAATTGAAGATCCTACAACCTTGCTAAGATTAGTGGGTTCAAGCCTTCCTGTAAAAATTATATCAGCTTTATGTTTCATATTTTCATAGGCAGTTTTAATATCATCCGACCAATACATCTTTTCACCAACTACTACAAATTTAATATTTGTACTATAATCAGACTTAAACTTATCAAATGCATCAAATATATTTTTTAGATTCTTTCTTGGATTAAGTGCTCCTACGAAAACAAAATATTCATGTCCGCTTGAAAATTTATCTCTTGTTGCAGTTTTTCCCTTTTCAGAAATAGGCTTAAACTTATCACCTGCACCATTATAAACAACATCAATTTTCTCAGCATCAACTCCATACTGTTCAATTATATCACTTTTTGAAAATTCGGAAACTGTGGCAATTCGTTTTGCTTTTTTAGCATATCTAGGAGTAAAATACCTATAATAACTACGCCAAAGCCAAGGCATATATTCCGGAAAATGTTCAAAATTCAAATCATGAATAACAATAAGATCAGGATATTTTGATGATAATGAAAGAAATGCGTCAGGTGAAATAAATACATCAGGGTTAATTCTTTTTAATACACGCGGTATTGAAATTTCATACCAAATAAAATGTAGTAAAGGATGACGGGCAGGAGGTCCAACTACTATGGGAGTCACATTTTTAGCAAACACAAATTCATCATCATACTTTCTATCGAAAATAAAATAAAAATCATGCTCGGGATGTGACAATACAATCCGCTTTAGCGACTCATATGTAAACCAACCTATTCCCTCCAGCTTGTTCTTAAGCAACAACCTAGTATTTACAGCTATTTTCAATCCTTTTCCTAATTGTTAATGCGGCAAATATACTTAGACTGATCGACTTTGCAAAAGTAAGATCAAGTATAGCCAAATTCATCCTAGAGAGAGATTTATATATGACTATTCACAACTTTGAAAAGATAAAAAGTTCCCAAACCAATAAAACTGCCGATAATAGCACCAACAATTACATCAGATGGATAATGAACACCCAGGTAAACTCTGCTATAGATAATAATGAAGGCATAAAATAACATTAGTGGCCAAATCCAAGCGTGCTTATTTTTAAGAAGCAAAATTATTAAAGCTGCAAGTGAAAAACTATTTGTAGCGTGCGATGAAATAAACCCGTACTTCCCACCACAAGCCTTGACAAGGTGTAATAAGGCTGATATGTTTTCATCATGACATGGTCGTAGCCTTTGAAAAACATTTTTAAATAAATGTACCGAAACCTGATCGGCTACTAGTATTGTTAAAGCAATAATAATTAGAACTAGCCATGTACTACGCCTATAATCCTTAATAATAATATATAAAAGAAATATATACAAAGGAACCCATCCAAATTTTAAGCTAACAAACACCATAATACTGTCTAGTAGATAATTATGGAATCCGTTAATTAAAAATAATAGTTCCTTATCTAGTCCTATTAACTGCTCAAGCATTATTTATTGATTTTTTAGAATTGTAATACTATCACACTTTTTGCATATCGCTACTAAGCAAATGGCCAAGGTATAAGGTAGCTTGCTTTTTCAGTATGCAATCAATGATAACAATACTATTCCCCATTAAGAATTTTCATTCTCATATCGTAATAATCGGTATTGTATGGGTCACGACGAATTAAAATCCCAAGATACTGAAGGGCCTTTTTATTTTTTCCTTTGCTCATATATTTTTCCAATTTATCGATGTAATATTGATCATCACTACATAAATAGCCAGGACTATTAGCTTCAAGAACTAACAAAGCGTCTTCGGTATTGGTATCACTTCCTTTAATTTTAAACTGAATTGGTATTTCAAATTTTGTATATTTTTCATCATGACAATTATTCCATTGCCCTTCCGTTTTTGTAAAGAATGCCGAAATTTCATTATCAATACCATAACCCAAAGGAGTTTTAATCCTAAGGTCATCTACTTCACCCTCACAATTTACCTTAACCGAAACAATTGCAATACCCATTATACAATTACCAATGGCCATAGGTGGATACTCTACACTTTGTTGAAAAATCTTTTCAAAAGTATAATAACCACCTTTAAACCTGTAATTTAGCAGCTCTATCAAATTATTTTTACGAGCTTGAGAAATTGAAATTTCCTCCTGGCTTACTAAATAATTACTTGTTCCTGCAAGAACAATAAAAACTAATACTAGTATTGATTTCTTCATTTTCTGCCTTACTAAATTTCAACTTTCATCCTTCTTACTAAATACTTCTCTTATATCAGTCAACAATTTCCGAGTCCTTTTTAACGTAACAATAACTTCTAGCTTGTCAATAGATTTATTTTCTTTTCTATTAACAATATAGTCCTTAACACCTTGTATTGTCATACCCTTCTCTTTAATAAGATGGTGGATTATCTCAAAATTATCAATATCCTTATTTGTATAATATCGGGTACCTTTATTATTTTTTTTTGGTCTGATAAAATCAAATTCTTGCTCCCAATACCTTATTAAAGATGTGTTTACATCATATTTACTAGCTATATCTCCTATTTTATAATAGATCTTATGAGTCATGTTTATATAAAGATAAGTTAATCAAGCGACTGATTTGGAACTTTTGATAAGCTTAAAAGCTCATCAAACTCATCGGGAGATAAATCGTTGAAAAAATAGTAAATAGGATTTACAGTACGATTATTTTTCCTTACTTCATAATGTAAATGAGGAGCAGTTGATTTACCAGTATTACCAACTGTAGCAATAATTTGGCCTCGTACAACTTTTTCACCTTTTTTAACCTTAATATCTTTAATATGTGCATAAAAGGTGCTATACCCAAATCCATGATCTATTGTTACAGTATTTCCATATCCGCGTCTCGAGCGCCTTGTTTTCACAACTGTTCCTTCACCACTAGTATATATAGGAGTTCCTTGAGGTGCGCTAAAATCAACACCGGCATGAAATTTCTTAATTTTATAAATTGGATCAATCCGATAACCATAATATGATGATAATCGCTTAAGTTCTTTATTATTAACGGGCTGAATTGCTGGAATACAGGCCAACATGTTCTCTTTGTTACGTGCCATTTCGTAGACTTCATCGAATGATTTTGACTGCACATATAGTTCACTGGCAATATTATCAAGTTTTTTAGCTGTTTCTGTAAGCAATTCCGAATTGTTATACCCTTCAAGCCTAGCATAACGATCAACACCACCATAACCAGCCAGTCGAACCGTCTTTGATATTGGTTCAGCTTCAAAAATAATTCTATAAATATTATCGTCTCTGTCAGCCATTTCATCAACCAGCCCTTGCAACTGATTAAGCCTGTCATTCATTATTTGATATTGTAGTTCATATTGAGATATTTCACTTTTAAGAATTCTTTCTTTTGGTGACTCAAAGAATGTATAGGATAAAAAGATAATTGCAAATGATGATGCTACTGCCGCTATAAAGAAAAGCAAAATCCTTGATAATCGCTGTAAAGACGTAGTTTTTGCTTCTTCATATGAAAGTAGCTTATCATTGAAAATGTATTTTGTCTTTGCCATATTTTAATACCAATAGAAATGCGAAATTAATTATTTAGGCTAAATTTGCAATCTTAAAATTACATAAATATCAACACCGCAATGTTAACTATTTGGTTATGAATTCTATAGATATCAGAAAAGCATTTTTAAATTTTTTTAAAAGCAAACAGCATAAAATTGTTCCATCTGCACCTATGGTGGTTAAGAATGACCCCACCTTAATGTTTACAAATGCAGGGATGAATCAGTTTAAGGATCTTTTTTTGGGTAATAGTCCTGTTGTTTCACCACGAATTACAGATACGCAGAAATGCTTAAGAGTTAGCGGAAAGCATAATGACCTTGAAGAAGTAGGACATGATACTTATCATCACACCATGTTTGAAATGCTTGGTAACTGGTCGTTTGGCGACCCAACAGGGAATGATGAGGGATACTTCAAAAAGGAGGCAATTGCCTGGGCATGGGAACTTTTTACTGAAGTTTACGGTATCAAAAAAGAACAATTGTATGTTACTGTTTTTGAGGGAGATAAATCTGACGGGCTGACTGCTGACGCAGAATCGTACGATATTTGGAAAGAATTCCTGCCAAATGACAGAATACTTTATGGCTCAAAAAAAGATAATTTTTGGGAAATGGGGGAAACAGGACCCTGTGGCCCTTGCTCTGAGATTCATATTGACATAAGAACCGACGAAGAAAAGAAAAAAGTTTCAGGCAAAGAGCTAGTTAACAAAGATCATCCTGAAGTTATTGAAATTTGGAATCTGGTATTTATTCAATATAATCGTTTATCAAATGGCGAATTAGTTCCTCTTGCTGCCAAACATGTTGATACAGGTATGGGTTTTGAACGTCTTGCCATGGTTCTACAGGGGGTAAGGTCAAACTATGATACTGATATTTTCACTCCAATTATTAATGAAATAGCAAAATTTGCCCACAAAACTTACGGAAAAAATTCTGAATCGGATATCGCGATGAGGGTTATGGCTGATCATTTAAGGGCTGTTTCATTCGCAATTGCTGACGGGCAATTACCATCAAATACCGGGGCAGGTTATGTTATTCGTAGAATATTACGTAGAGCCGTTCGGTATGGCTTCACATTTCTTGGTTTCGAAGAACCTGTACTTTATAAAGTATTACCCATACTTGTTTCACAAATGGGTGATGTTTTCCCGGAAATAAAAACTCAAAACAACTTTATCAGCCAGGTAATTAAAGAAGAAGAAGTTGCTTTTTTAAGAACCTTAGCTCACGGAATTAAAAAGTTTGATAAGCACATTGATTCATTATCAGGCAGCAAGCAAATTGCTGGTGACTTTGCTTTCGAATTATTCGACACATTTGGCTTTCCAATCGACCTCACACAACTTATTGCACGTGAAAAAGGGTTAACTGTCGATATGGAAGGTTTTAAAAAAGGGCTTGAAGCTCAAAAAGCTCGTTCAAGAAAAGATGCTTCGGTAGATACTGAAGACTGGATTAACGTTCATAGTCAGAAAGAAAGTTCAATTTTTGTCGGTTACGATTCACTAGAAAGCAAATCAGAAATAATCAAATATCGAAAAGTTAAAACAAGTAAGAAAATTATATTTGAAGTAATCCTAAATAAAACTCCCTACTATGCCGAATCGGGCGGGCAAGTTGGCGATAAAGGAATATTAGAATCTGAAAATGAAACACTCCAGGTTATTGACACCAAAAAAGAAAATAATCAAACCATTCATATTATAACTTCGGAACCAAAGTTCCCACAAAGTGAATTTACGGCTCACGTAAACCAGCAAAATAGATACCTTACAACTGCTAACCACAGTGCTGCACACCTTATGCATGCCGCTTTACGAGAAATACTTGGTAGCCACGTTGAACAAAAAGGATCACTTGTTAATGAAAACAAATTACGTTTTGATTTCTCACATTTTGGCAGCATGTCAGAAACTGAAATTAAAGATGTTGAAATATTGGTTAACAGGCAAATAAGATCAAATATTTCAACTGATATTAAAATTAATATTCCAATTGCTGAGGCTAAAGGTATGGGGGCAATGGCGCTTTTTGGTGAGAAATATGGCGATAGTGTTAGAGTTGTTTCATTTAATCCTGATTTTTCAGTGGAATTATGTGGGGGAACCCATGTTGAATCAACAGGTAACATTGGCTTTTTCAAAATATTGTCAGAGAGTGGCATAGCAGCAGGTGTTCGACGCATTGAAGCTGTTACAGGTAAAAAGGCTGAAGAATTTATATACGATCAGCTGTATACATTGAAATCGATAAAAAGCTTGTTTAAAAACCAGGCAAACACATTATTAGCTGTTAATAATATAATTACTCAACATCATAGTTTACAAAAGGAAATTGACAATATTCAAAAGAAGCAGGCTATAGAAATTGCAGACTCATTATTAAATGGGGCTGAGATAATATCAGATATTAGATTTATAACTTCCAAAACAAAACTCGATGTAAACCAAGCTAAAAGTTTAGCGCAAAAACTCCGTTCAAGTGGTGATAATATTGTTACAGTATTATCAACAACTAGTACTGATAAAGTAAACCTTATAGTTTCTATATCAGATGAATTAGTTTCTGCGAAAGGCTTAAATGCCGGAAAAATTATTAAAGAAATATCACAACATATTAAAGGTGGTGGCGGTGGTCAACCTTTTTTAGCTACCGCAGGAGGAAAGGATGCTTCAGGTATTGAAGCTGCTTTTGAGGCAGCGAAGACGTTGTTGAAATAGCTGTTGGCTACTAGCTTTTAACCATTGGCTATTGACAATTAGCTTTTGGCAAATAATAATATCCAATTACTATCTGCCAAAAGCCAATACGCTTACTGCAAGTTCAGCGCAGATATATTAGCATAAAAAGATTCTTCAATTTCTTTCGTCAACTTCTCTTGTTTATATTGACTTGTTAACTGGATTAACCTTTGCATAACAGCCATTGATTCTTGAATATCTTCTTGATACTGAGCGGCAAACTTATCATTTAAGGAACTATAATAAGCCAAATCTTCTTTATATCGATCAGCAATTTGATTAACAAGATTATTCCCTTTTTCAATTTCACCCGATTTATAATAAAAATCGGCCCAAGAAATCATATAATAATCAAATGGGAATTTATCATTAGGGAACAATTCGATTCCACGGTCTAATACTTTCACAGCCGAATCATATTTTTTCTCATTTAACAATGCTTGAGCAAGCCGAACGTAATTTTGCTTTGCCATATTTGCATTTCTGGAGCTTTCTCTGTCTACAACTACATCATCCTGGTTTAACCTGCCCCATATAACATTATCATCCATAATAACTTCATAAGTACGATCGGCGTTAACACCGCCAATATTTTTAATGAAATCAGTTGCTAAAGTTGGTTTAAAACGATAAACAACACCCTCTAAATGACAGTATTTATCAACATTAAGCACTTTGCTATGGCTATTAGGATTGGCAAAATAAATTGGTCTTTCCCAATTATTTGTAGCAACAAGATCCAGAAGCATTAAATCGTTTCTAAAAAGTCCACTTTGTCGAACAGTCCATTCCATTTTATCAACTATCGCAGCAGAATCTTCAATGAGAACCGTACCTGATGCAATAACTGCTTCTTTATCAATATTAAGTATTAATTTTTTGGCAGGCAAATAGTCAATCCAATCACCACTTTGAAGAGGTACTCTTGTAGCTTTATTATCATCCTCAATAAACCTTATTGCATCAATAAGTTCTGCTTCGTCTAACCGTTCAAAAACAGGAACATAACCAGCCTTCGTTTTATAGAAATCCTGATTAATAGTCAGTGGCAACTTTTCAGATTCATATACCTTCCTTCCCATTTGACTAACATACCAATCGCCTGATGAAAGCATAAAATTCACAACTCTTACATCTGTACGATAATTTTCAACCTCCTGCACATACCATAGAGGAAAAGTATCATTATCACCATTAGTAAAAAGTATTGCATTTGGCTCACATGAATTAAGATACATCTTAGCAAAATCGGTTGCGGCATATTTACCCGAACGATCATGAGCACTCCATCCCTGCTCAGCCATAATACCAGGAACTAACACCAAACTTGCAATGGATACAATAACTGCAGCTAATGCCTTATTTTTCATCTTCTTTTGTAAGGCATTATAAAGACCAAGAACACCAAGTCCTATCCAGATTGCAAAAGCATAAAACGAACCGGCATAAGCATAATCACGTTCTCTGGGCTGCAGCGGTGTTTGATTAAGGTACACTATAATTGCAAGCCCTGTCATTATAAATATAAGTGAAACTATCCATGTATCTTTTTTACTACGATTAAGCTGGAAGAAAAATCCAATAAGCCCAAGGATTAAAGGAAGAAAATAAAATTGTGTTTTAGCAGGATTCTGCATGCTTGGTGGGATGTTAACTTGATCCCCAAGACGCCACGAATCAATAAAACCGATTCCACTTATCCAGTTTCCATGTTGTATTTCAGCCTGACTTTCAATATTATTCTGCCTTCCTACAAAATTCCACATAAAATATCTCACATACATAAAATTGAACTGATATGTAAAGAAGAATTTAAGGTTCTCTCCGAAAGTTGGACGATATAGCACTTTTTTACCACCTTTCCCGTCAGAAACACTAATTGGGACTCCTTCTACATCACCAAAATGTTCATAAAGTGTTATGTGTGCAGGTTTTGTATTGCTCCACATCCTTGGAAATATTGTAGTAAAACGTTCATCGTATACAGGGATAGTCCCTTTTCTATCATCTTTAATAACATATTTACCCTTCTTTTCATCTTGCATGTAAATAGGATTTCCATCTGCATGATCAACAATTGGTGCATTATAATACTGGCCATGAAAAATAGGCCAAGTACCATATTGCTCTCTGTTTAAGTATGATAACAAACTAACAGCATCCTTAGGATCATTCTCATTAATAGGTGTATTGGCATTAGCCCTTATTACAAGCATGAAAAAGGATGAGTAGCCTATCAAAATAAATAAAAAAGCAAGTATAACAGTATTCATTACAATTTTGCCCTTTAAACGAGTATAAAACAAACCACCGGCAATAACAATAGTTATAAGAAGGAAGTAAATTATAGTACCTGTATTAAAAGGCATACCAATAGTATTAACGAAGAACAGTTCAAACTTACCTGCCAACTCAACAGTTCCTGGGATAATCATATACATAATTACCACTAAAATTGCCAATGACAATAGTCCAGCTGCAATAAAGCCCTTGTGTGAATAGGTGTATTTTTTATAATAATATACATAAACAATAGCCGGGATTGCCAATAAATTTAAAAGATGTACACCAATTGAAAGCCCCATAATATAGGAAATCAATAATAGCCATCGGAATCCGGCTCTACGATCAGCAACTTCTTCCCATCGTAATATTGCCCAAAAAACAATTGCAGTAAATAGCGACGACATTGCATAAACCTCACCTTCAACTGCCGAAAACCAAAATGAATCACTAAAAGTATAGGCTAATGAACCAACAATACCTGCTCCAAGAATTGCCCAACCTTCAGCTTTTGCAGGAAAATTATTTCCTGATTTTACCATAATCTTTTTAGCAAGCATAGTGATCGTCCAAAACAAGAAAAGAATAGTAAAACTACTTGACAATGCCGACATTATATTTATCATCAAAGCAACATTCTCGAGATCACCAAAAGCAAAAAGCGTAAAGAAACGACCCAACAATTGAAAAAATGGTGCTCCGGGGGGATGTCCTACTTGTAATTTATATGCTGTGGCTATGTACTCTCCACAGTCCCACCAGCTTGCAGTAGGTTCGAGTGTTAAAAAATAAACCGATGTTGCAACTACAAAAACGATCCACCCAATTAAATTATTTAGCTTTTTAAAATTTTCCATTATAAAAGATGTTAACCTTAATGATTTATGTACTCAGATTAAGTCGATGCGAAAATATACATTTTAATCATATATTATTTTATTATTTGTTTGAATTTAACACATTTTAATAATTTCAAGCGAAAAGTTTGTAATAAAAAAAAATGGAGTATCTTTGCGCCCCGAATGTCCGATGGTGTAATGGCAGCACTGCAGATTTTGATTCTGCCTGTCCAGGTTCGAATCCTGGTCGGACAACGGTTTAAACGAAAGGTGAAGGGGGACAGTAGTCCCCTCTTTTTTTGAAATGATTAATAAAAAATATATAGCAAAATTAGCTAACGAATACCTGTTGGATAGCGATAGGTTTGTTGTGGGAATAGTTGTAAGCACCGACAATAATATAAAAGTATTTATTGATGGTGATACTGGAGTTACAATAAAGCAATGTGTTGAATTGAGCAGGTATATAGAAAATAGTTTTGACCGCGACAAAGAAGATTTTGAATTAAGCGTATCTTCAGCGGGAGCTAATCATCCGTTTTTAATATTACGGCAATACATAAATAACATTGATCAAAAGGTAAGAGTAACTACTTTAGATGACAAAAGAATTACTGGCATACTTAAAAATGCTAATAATGAATCTGTTGATATGCTTGAAGAAATAAAAAGTAAAAATAAAAAAAATAAAAAGGCAGTATTTGGAGAAGTGATTACAATTCCTATGAGCGAAATAAAAGAAACTAAAAGGATAATAACTTTTTAACAAACACTGACAAAAAAAAAGAGTAGCGATGGACAATATGAATCTTGTTGAAACTTTTTCGGAGTTTAAAGAATTTAAAAATATAGACCGCGAAACTATGATGCGCATTCTGGAAGATGTTTTTCATAGTATGCTAACAAAAAAATTTGGTGAGGAAAGCCATTTTGATATAATTGTAAATATCGATAAGGGTGATCTTGAGATATGGCATTACAGAGAAATTGTAGAGGATGGAGAAGTTGAAGATGAAAATTTACAAATAGCCTTTTCTGAAGCAATTAAAGTTGAACCTGATTTTGAAGTAGGAGAAGAATTTTCAAAGCAAATACAACTAGCCGATTTTGGGAGGCGCGAAGTTCTGTCAATTAGACAAAACCTGGTATCCAGAATCCTTGATTACGAAAAGGATAATGTTTACAAGAAATACAAAGAGCGTGTTGGTGATATAATAACCGGTGAAGTTTATCAGGTATGGAAAAAAGAAATCCTTATTTTGGACGATGAAGGGATCGAACTAATCCTGCCTAAATCTGAACAAATACCATCAGACTATTTTAGGAAAGGTGATACCTTAAGAGCTGTAGTTTTGCAGGTTGATATGAGAAATAATACTCCTGTAATTGTACTTTCACGAACATCAACAATTTTTCTGGAAAGACTTTTTGAGTCTGAAGTTCCTGAGGTTTATGACGGGCTTATCACAATTAAAAATATTGTCCGTGTCCCAGGTGAAAGAGCAAAAATTGCTGTTGAGTCTTATGATGACCGTATTGATCCTGTTGGTGCATGTGTCGGGATGAAAGGTTCAAGAATCCATGGTATTGTACGCGAGCTGAAAAATGAGAATATCGACGTAATAAATTTTACAAGTAATAATTCATTATTTATTCAAAGGGCACTTTCTCCTGCAAAAATAACATCAATCAAACTTGATGATGAAACTAGTAGGGCTGAAGTATTTATGAAACCCGATCAGGTTTCTCTGGCTATTGGTAAAGGAGGATTCAATATTAAGCTTGCCGGTAAATTAACAGGTTATGAAATTGATGTTTACCGCGATAGTGATTCAGAATCGGAAGATGTTGACTTGGCCGAATTTACTGATGAAATTGATCAGTGGATTATTGAGGAGCTTAAAACCATTGGATGCGATACTGCAAAAAGTGTGCTGGAGTTAGATAAAAAAGAATTGGTTACAAGAACTGATCTTGAAGAAGAAACAATACTTGAGGTATTGCGTATTCTAAAATCAGAATTTGAATAAAAATAGTATTTTTACGCAAATCATTATGGTTTACGTTAATGTACACGAAATAATTGTATGACAGGAACAAATAAATTAGTAAGGTTAAGCAAGGCTGCTCGAGAATTCAATATCAGTTTGGATTCAATCGTAAGTTTCCTTAGAGAAAAGGGGTATGAGATTGAACGTAAGCCTAATACTAAGCTAGAACCTGAAATGTATGAATTGCTTACTAATGAATTTCAGGATGAGAAGCATGTAAAAGAAGTTTCCCAGCAAAAAGGATTACAGTTTGTTGGAAAAGAATCAATTAAAATTGAGGATACTCCTATAAATGAAACAAAAGAAAGAGCAACTCCTCCTTTTGAGGAAGACCTTATAATTAAAAATGTTGGTGTTTCTTTTGATAATCATACTACACATGTAGAACATTCAACTCCTAAAACTGCTGTTCCTGAAGAAAAAGAACAAACCCCTGATATACCTGATTCACCTATTGAAGATACTGAAACTATTGCAGCAACTGAGCAGATAGAAGAAACTAAAATAGAAACGAATAAAAAAACTGAAGAAGTATCTACCGAAGAGGTTTCAGTTGAAAATAAGTCAAAAGAGAGTGAAGACACTACTCCTACTACAAAAGACGAAACAGACACTAAAACAATTACAAACAAAAAACCTACAGAAGAAATAGTACCCCCAAGTGAGGTTATACCAGAAGAAGCAAAAGAAGAACCAAAAGAAGAGTCTGGTTTAGAAGATGATAGTAAAAAACAGGGTATTAAAATTTTAGATAAAATTGACCTTGGAAATATAAACCAAAGAACAAGGCCAAAGAAAAAGACAAAAGCCGAGAAGAAAAAAGAACAAGAAGCAAAAGTAAAGTCTACCAAAAAGGCTGATAGGAATACAAAGGACACTCCAACAGAAAAAATTAGTAAAAAACCATCTTCTAAAACAGAACCACCTAAAGCTGCACCAGATGCAGATATAGTAGATGTCACTTCTGAAAGTAAGTCTGACACAGTTACAAAAACTCCTCTTCCACAAAAAGAAGATAATTTTATTAAAACTAAAATTGAGAAACTTACCGGCCCTAAAATTCTTGATAAGATTGTACTTCCTACAGAAATAAAACGTTCCAAAAAGAAGAAACCTGTAGCGTCTTCTACAGAGAATAAAGTAGGTGAAAGTAAAAAGAAAAGAAGAAGGATTAAACCAAAACCGCAAACTACTGAAAATACAGGTCAAACTCAAAGGGGACATAGAGGAGATCATAAAAAGAGACCTTTCGTAAAGAAAAAAATTGTTAAAGCAGAACCTACTGAGGAAGAAATTCAACAACAAATAAAGGATACGCTTGCCAGGTTAGCACCTGCAGGTAAATCAAAAGCAGCAAAACACCGTAAAAGAAAAAGAGAGACTGT
>Ga0307990_1002347_pt1 | contig 15175 bp, 12 predicted proteins | sample EllFjometagen129_FD_203168 | JGI IMG/M metagenome (GOLD analysis project Ga0307990, IMG submission 203168) | Marine microbial communities from Ellis Fjord, Antarctic Ocean - #129 | ecosystem: Environmental > Aquatic > Marine > Unclassified | place: Southern Ocean | collected 2014-10-08
AAAACGACCTTGTTTATGACCCTTTTATGGGAAGTGGAACAACTGCAAAAATTGCCTATTTACTTGGACGAAAATGGATAGGTTCTGAAATTTCAAAAGAATACGTTGAAATTGCAGAAACAAGAATAAAAGGACATACTATTTTATATTAGAAAAACTCTATTTAACATAATATATATTATAAGACAAATTAATATGTTATTTTTTAGAGCATCAAGAACTGTATCTAACGATTATAAATAAAAAATTATTTTCTGTTAAATTCCTGTAATTTTCTAATAATATTTGCCTTTACTTTTCTTGGGATAATATAAGAAGCATTTACTAATGAAGCATTCAAAAAGCCTGGTATTGCCACTTCTTTTCCTGCAAGTAATGATTTGTATGCATATTCAGCAACTTTTTTGGAAGAAGAAAGTAATTTTAATTTTTCCAGATTTGAATTTTCGCTGCCCACTTTATTTTGGAATCCTGTTTTAGTAGGTCCTGGACATAAAGTTGTTACTGTAACGCCTGTTTCTTTTAGTTCGTTTGTAATTGCTTCGGAAAACGATTGAACATAAGCTTTGGTTGCATAATAAACAGCCATATACGGACCCGGTTCAAAAGCTGCCAAAGAAGAAACATTTAATATTTTGCCTTGTTTTCTTTCAACCATTCCTTTTAAGAACAATTTGGTTAATTCTGTAAGTGCAGTTATATTAACCTGTATCATTTGCGAAATTTTTAACATGCTTTCATTGTTAAATATTCCAAAACTACCTATTCCTGCATCATTTACCAAAATATTAATTACAATTTGTTTTTTTTCTATTTCATTAAATATTTCAACAGCAGCATTTGGCACTGATAAATCTTTTGTAATTATTATTATATCTATATTATATTTTTTATTAAGGTCTTTTTGTATCTCTTTTAGTTTATCCGTGTTTCTTGCTACCAAAATCAAATTATAAAAATCTCTGGCAAATAACTTTGTCAGTTCATAACCAATACCACTCGAAGCACCTGTAATTAATGCTGTTTTATTGATTTTGTTTTTACACATTATTATAATTATATTGTATTAAAAAAATTATATTTTCACTACAGGATTAATGAATTAAAGTTTTATTCCATATCTCCCATGATTTTTCAGCTTGTAAATAAAGCATAGATAATCCATTTTTTGTTGTAGCACCATTCAGTTTTCCTGCTCTTAAAAACATTGTTTCTTTGGGATTATAAATTAGGTCATAAAGAATATGTTTGTTTGTAATATACTGGTAAGCTATGTCAGGAGCTTGATTATTATTAGGAAACATTCCGACAGGTGTTGCATTTATAATCAAATAATGTGAATTAATAACAGATTTGTCAATACTTTTATAGCTTATTTGTTTACTGTTTACTGGATTTCTTGATACCAAAGTATAATTAATACCCAATTTATTTAAAACAAAAATAATAGCTTTAGAAGCGCCACCTGTTCCAAGAATCAGGGCTTTGTTATGCTCTGGCTTTAGTAATGGTTTTAAAGTTTTTTCAAAGCCATAAACATCAGTATTATATCCAAATAATTTCAATTCTTTATTATGCTCTCTGAATATTTTAACAGAATTGACTGCCCCTACCCTACAAGCAGTATCATCAAGTTTGTAGAGAAAAGGAATTATTGTTTCTTTGTAAGGTGCTGTTATACTTAATCCGTATATATCAGGATAATTTTCAAACAATTTTGGCAATTGCTCTATTGACTTTATAGGAAATTCCCGATAAATTACATTTTTAATATTTTTTTTATAAAAAATATTTGAAAAACTTTTTTTTGAAAAAGAATGATTAAGAGGATATCCTATTAAGCCATATACTTTCATCTGTATTTTATTGTTTCATTGTTTCATTGTTTCAATTTCATTTTTTCTATATTAGAACAAGACAGAAACAATATTTTTGTATTGCCATTAAGAAACTTTTCCAAAATTTTAAACTTTGGGAAAGTTGATATTATAATCAGATGAAATAATCCTGAATGTATTAATTTATGTCAATATCATAAGCTAATCTTGCCTGAACGCCTTTTTTGTTGATAATTGAGTTTAGATGTTTATAATATTTATAATTATCTCCTAATTTTGATTTGACAGCGGAATTTTTTATGTTATCACCAAATTTTTCAAATATTTGTGAAAATATATTTTTTTGTTTTGGCAGGTATATAATTTTATAATTATTTTCTATTTTGGCTAATTCTGATGCTGTTTTTATTGCTTTATCAATACCTCCGATATCATCTATTAGTCCAATTTCTTTTGCATCTGTTCCTGTCCATACTCTGCCTTGTCCTATGCTGTCAACTTGGGCAACGGTCATATTTCTTCCTTGTGCTACATGTTTTATAAATATTTTATATATCCTTTCAACTTCATTTTGTATAATACTTTCTTCTGTCTCTGTTAATGGACGTACTGTTGAAGGTAAGTCCGCATATTTATTGGTTTTTACATTACTAAAAGTAATTCCTAATTTATTATTAAAAAAGTCCTTCATATCAGGTATTATTCCAAAAACGCCTATAGAACCTGTAATAGTGTTTGGTTGTGCAATAATTTTGTCAGCTGAGCAGGATATATAATATCCGCCTGAAGCAGCAACATTTCCCATAGAGACCACTACAGGTTTAGTTTTTTTAGATAAATTCATTTCTCTCCATATTACATCAGAAGCCAAAGCACTGCCGCCGGGTGAGTTAACTCTGAGGACAATGGCTTTAACACTACTATCAAGTCGTGCTTTACGTATAGCTTTTGATATTGTTTCAGAACCTATTTTTTTGTCATCTCCTTTGCCGCTATTGATATCTCCACTTGCATAAATAACAGCAATTTTGTTTTTTGTCTTAATCTTTTTTATGTTTTTATCAGGAACTTTGCTATATTTATTTAAAGCCATATATTTAATCTTTTTGTTTTCTTTAATTTCTAATCTGTTACGTAGTTCTGCCAATAATTCATCTTTATACATCAATTTATCAATAAATTTATATTTTACAGCGTCTTCAGGGGTCTGGATTTTAAAGTTATCAGCTATTTCATTTAATTCATCAATATCTATTTTTCTTGTTTCAGATATACCTTTTAATATATTGTTCCATATTGAGCTTATATATTTTGTTGTTTGTTCTCTGTTGGCTTGGCTTATTGAGTCAAGCATAAATGGCTCTACAGCACTTTTAAATTTCCCATGACGGATAATCTGTGCTTTTATATCTAATTTTTCAAGAGTTCCTTTAAAAAACATTATATTAGCACTTAAGCCCTTAAATATTAATGTTCCTTCCGGATTCATGTATATTTTATCTGATACACTTGCCAGATAATAAGCTTTTTGACTATATACTTCACTATAACTAATAATAAATTTCCCTGATTTTTTAAAATCAATCAAAGCATTTCTTATTTCTTCTGTTGTTGCAGCACCGGAAGGTATTATGCTTAAATCAAGGTAAATGCCTTTTATATTATCATCGGTCTTTGCTTTTTTTATACATTTTAGTATCTTGTCTAATCCCAGAGTTGTTTTTGATTCAAAAGAGTTGAAGTCAAAATTTTCCATTGGATTGTTTGAAGTTCTGTCTGTAACAGGGTTTTTTAATTCTATATGCAATACAGAATTTTTTGATACAGTAACTTCTTTTTTAGTAGATAAAGCTACGGAAAATAATATGCCCATTGAGATAAAGGCAATAATTACAAATGTCAAGAAAAATCCTAACATAGAAGCAAACATAAATTTAAAAAATTGTTTCATTGTTTTACATTTTTAGTTTTAAAAAATTATTAAATTATTAATTTACAAACATATAAAAAATAATCATTTAATCCTGAATAATTCATAAATTCATCCAAAAAATTTGTAAATTATACATATTCAACAGATTAACAAAGTGATGATTAAAAAGTAATTTTTTTTATATTTTTTAATTTTGTTTTAATTAAAAAATCCCGAAGGGGATTTAATTTTCACCCCGTAGGATAATATCCAACGGGGTAAATAACCATAGGTAAAACCTATGGTTACAAACTACGTAGCATTCATCTTCAATCCTAAAAGGATTGAACAAAAAACAATCATTATGGCACATACACATATATTATATCAAATTGTTTATTCAACCCTTAAGGGTTGTTTGGTAGATTATTATTAACTTACTCCGCATACACCCCGTAGGTCTTATGACCAACGGGGTAAATACGGAGTTATTCATATTTTTTCCCTTTAGGAAAAATATTTTTAATACAATTTTAAACAATTATGTTTAAATGTAAGAATGTAATAAAAATAAAATTTTGTGAGTGAGTAGTTCCATTTTTTATATATAATATAATCACTTGATATTACGGATGTTATAAGGTTTTATACCGTTGGATAGGCATCCTACGGCATTTATTATTTTTGTGTATCCTACTTACCAGTAACAAAAAACCAGTCTGCCTTAAGCGGACCAATGAACAGACAATACTATCTAAAATGTAACGTGGATAATATTAAAATTGGGTATTGAAAATAACTAAACTATAGATAGCCCAATTGGGATTTGTCCGCATAAGGCAGATGGAATTTATTTAGAAATTAGAATAGTTAGGTCAATTGTAATTTTTGTCCATATAATAATTTCTCCACAAATTTTATCTACTCTAATGAATTATTACCTGCATATTTTAGAAGATATAAAGGTTTTATTCATATAAACTAAATGGAGGATATTTATCAGTAGTCAGCAAGGAATTATATACAGAGACCCTGAGTGACCATCTCATCACGCCTGCAACAAAATCAAACATTCCTCTTGGATAATTACCTGTAAACAATATTGCAAACCATGCAATAATTGTACATACAAAGAGTGCAAAATAAAGAAACTCAAGAATAAAAAAGTGTGGTATGGCTAAAAACCATTTAACCAAAGGCATTCCACCTTTAAGTTCTTTTTTTACATCAGGATAAGCTATTTCAATATGAACGCCCTGTTCTTCATCAGTAGAAGGATATTCATCTCTAAGCAATATTAAATAAGAGAAAATTCTGAAAGAAAACTTAGTTATAGAAACATTCCAGTCAAACCACCATTTAGGATACTTTTTACGAAAAAGAATCATTAATAATGTTGGAATAAATAAAATACCATTATTAAGCAAAATAAGTATTATCAAAATAGGAATGACCATAAGAACACGAAAAAAACTGGTAAGCCGATTTAATTTTTCCGAATAATCAATTTTTAAGTTTGCCGGGTAATTACTATTAGATTCAATCATTGTTACTCCTTTCTTTTGTTTAGTAAAAAAATAATTTAATTAATAAAATAAAATAATAATATAGTGTGCAAATATACAAAATTATGCTCAATGCACCAATCAGATGTTAAATATTTATGGTTTAAATTTTGTTAATTATTCAGTATCCGCTTAAAAAAGGCTGGTAAATCTTAATCTCTCGCAAAGACGCAAAGACGCCAAGTTATTTATCTCAAATGCTTTGCAGTTTTGTTGTTGTCATTAATTCATTATTTTTTTTACCATTGTTTTTTGAGTGGATACATTATTCAGGTATTAAAATTTTTATTACTATTTAGGTATAAGGGTATATGGTATAAAGGTATAGGGTATAGTAGTCGCACTCATCCCTTATTTCAATATTTCCCTTATACCTTATACCTTATTCCTTATTTCCCCTATTCCTTATTTCTCTATACCTGAATAGTTACAAATTTTTTAATAAAATTGTTTGTTTTGGTTTAATTTAGCATATCAGAGCTAATAATCTCAAAATCTTATATATAAAAGCAACATAGATAATATTCCTGCAAGCATAATAATTTTATATAAAGTGCTTAAAAAAGAATAGTCCTGTTTTTTACTGGCTTTATAAATTTTGCATACTAAATAGATAAATGGTATTTGAATTGCTATAAGAAAATACCAGAGAAGTAACTTATAACCTGTTTGAAAACATTTTATCTGAACAAAAAACAAAAGCAAGAATGAAATTATTGTTAAGATTGTAACTATTGTTTTAGTATTTTTTATACCTAACACAACTGGTAATGTCTTACAACCTACTTTTGCATCGCCTTTAATATCTTCAATATCTTTAATTATTTCACGGGCTAATGAGATGATAAAAGCAAAAAATGTATATAATAATATAAAGTTCTTAATATTTCCAAAGTAAAAAACATTTCCAAATTTTGATTTAAGAGCATAAAATTCAAACAACCATACTATAAAAATAACAGAAGCAGACAAAAGAGCTATGAGTAAATTGCCGGATAAAAAACTACGTTTATATCTAATAGAATAAAACCATAGTATTGCTGATAGTATAACGTTAACAAATCCTAAAAAAATATATCCCGTTTTATAAGCAACATAAAACCCGATAATTATAGCAATAGTACTAAAAACTGTATGTAATAATATTGCTTTTTGTCTGGGAATATACTTGCCCAATATAAGCTTATCAGGATTATTTATACGGTCAATTCTTATATCAAAATAATCGTTTATAATATATCCTGCACCTGAAACAAATATTATTGATAAAACCAAAAGAAAAAAATCCAATTCATTTAATTGTGAACTAATATTTTTTAATTGTAAACCAGGGTTTATTATACAAAATCTGACCAAATACATTGTTAATGCTATTATCAAAAGATTTTGCAAACGAAAAAGTTTTAAATATACAGATATTTTCTTCATTTGTTTATATTGTTGGATAGGCATCCTACAGCATTTATATTGTTGTAATTAACTTATTTTTAGTTATTCAGCTCACTATCGTCTGTGACGAGCAACAGCGGGTTATCTCATCCACTTATCATTAATTTTCAATACTTGTTCAACAATATCTCTTACACAACCTTGTCCTCCATTTTTATATGATATATATTTTGAAATGGATTTTATTTCTTCTACTGCATCAGCAGGGCAAGCAGGCAATCCTACATTAAGCATTATTTCATAATCAGGTATGTCATCTCCCATATATAAAACATTTTTTGAATCAATATTATTTTTAGTAATATAATTTTTATAAAATTCAAATTTGTTTTCTATGCCCACAAAAACATCTTTAATACCTAATTTTAAAAAACGTTTTTTCACAGTTTCAGAATCAGAGCCGGAAATTATTATAACTTTAAAACCTTTTTTAGCAGCAAGTTGTAATATATATCCGTCTTTAATATTTGATGTTCTCACAAAGTTATTATCAGATACAAGCCATATATTTCCATCAGTCAAAACACCGTCATAATCAAAAATTAAAGTGTTTATTTTTTTTAAAAGCTCTCTATAATCAATCATTTTTTATTTGTTTTATATTGTTTAATTTTGTTTTAATTAAAAAATCCCGAAAGGGATTTAATTTTCACCCCGTTAGATAATTAATAAATTAATGAAAAATAATGTTTTAAACTAAATATCTAACGGGGTAAATAACCAAATGTGAAACCTATGGTTACAAACTACGTAGCATTCATCTTCAATCCTAAAAGGATTGAACAAAAAACAATCATTATGGCACATACACATATATTATATCAAATCGTTTATTCAACCCTTAAGGGTTGTTTGGTAGATTATTATTAACTTACTCCGCATACACCCCGTAGGTCTTATGACCAACGGGGTAAATACGGAGTTATTCATATTTTTTCCCTTTAGGAAAAATGTTTTTAATACAATTTTAAAAAGTTATGCTTAAATATAAGAATGTAATACAAATAAAATTGTGTGAATGATTACTTTTATTTTTTATATATAATATAATCACTTGATATTACGGATGTTATAAAGTTTTATTATTTTTGCATCTCCAAATTTTTAAGAAGTCTGAATTTTTTAGTTTATGAATTATTCAGGTTAAATGTTTCATTTTCATAATATTATCGGTCATTAAATCATATATTTTTTTATAATCATCATTATAAGAGAGTAAATCCAAATGCTGATTTATTGTCTGTATATCTTTTCTTATTGCAGGTCCTGTTTGTGCATTATAAGGGCTATTAAGAGCAATTTTATTTGCTGTCTCTTTTATCAAAGGTATTAGTATATCAAAATCAATATCGTATTTTTTTAAAATATCTTCTGCAATATAATACATATAATTTGTAAAATTACAAGCAAATACAGCGGATAAATGTAATAATTTTCTTTTTTCAGAATTTATAACATATACATATTTTGATAAATCTTTTGCAAAAGCAGACAATATTTCCTGATTTTTCAATGTGTTTGCTTCTATACAAACAGGTATTGTATCAAAATCCAAACATCTGTTTTTGGTAAATGTCTGTAAAGGATAAAAAACGCCAAAATTTGACGAGTCAGTTTTAAAAATTTCCATAGATACAGAACCGGATGTATGAACTATCAAATTATTCTTTAAATGAATATTTTTTACAACTGATGATATAGCCGAATCTGTAACAGCAATAATATAAAGGTCTGCATCTGTAACAATATTATTCAAATCTGTTGTATATGATGTATGAATTTTATTGCCAAGGATTTTTGCTGCTCTCTCTGTATGGCTATATATCTGAACAATATTTTTATTTTTTTTCTTAAAAGCCAAAGCCATATTAGTAGCAACATTCCCCGCTCCTATCAGCACTATTTTTTCTATCCTGAATAAAGGCATTATAAAATAAATTATGAATTATGAATACTTAAAATGAACTAAAACCTGTGCTGAACTCGTTTCAGTATACTTAAAATTAGAAATATAAATGCCGTCAGGCATCTGCCTGCTCTAACGGAATAAATGACTGTTTAAAATCTATCATAATTTCATTCAACAGTAATATTTTTTATTGCTCCACTATTTTTATAAAATTGAACTTTTGTTTTTTTTGCAGGTAAATATTCTACAACTCCAAATTGACTAATCAGTAATATTGTATCAGATTTTGTTATATTTCCCTGATTTACAGATACTTTGGCATATTCAGGAATACGATAATATAAACCATGTTTTTTTTCTTTTGATTTTTCATTAACAGTATTAAAAACATCTATCACTTGTGTATCAGCAGTTCTGTCAATATTAATATTTACTTTCTCACCATTTTCATCTCCTATATTTAAAATACCTTTCTCTGATGAAAACTTAAATAAAGTTGTAGATTCAAAGTTTCCATTTTTTTGTGGCATATATGTGAACTTATATTTTATAATCTCTGTTAAAGTATAACCTGTGAAAAGTGTTAAATATTCATTTTCAAGTTTGTCCAACTCTTTACTCATATATTCAAGAGTTGATTTTTGATAATTAACTTCATCAAAGCCGGTTATTAAATTATATCTGCTCTCTCTAATCTTATCCAAAAAATCAGCAGCATCTTTTGCCTTTTGTTCTAATGTTTTTTTTACTATTTTTTTCTTAAAAAAACGCTTTTTAACAGTAATCGTATCTATTCTAACCCTTTTAATAATAGTATCTATTTTTTCAAACAAATTATTTTCTGCTAAATATCTAAAATTTTTATCGGGCTGCTCTAATACTTTCTTTTTTTTAGAAATAATATGTGTATGGGAAATACTCTCTGAATTATCATTTACATTACATATTAAGCCAGATTCGTCAAGACCTAATAAAAACATTCTGTTTTTTTTGCAAATATTATTACCTAACTCAATAAAATAAAATTGACTCGGATCTCTTTCAGAGTAACTATTAATATCTACGTCAGTTAATTGATAGGAATTAGAATTCTTTTTTATAACATCTTTTAATCCAAGATATTTTTCTGCAAAATTAGCATAAGGACCTTTTATTTTATTAGTCCTTTCAACTATTACATCAACAGTGATAACAGTTTGTGGCAAGGCATAATACAAGCCCTGTTTTTGTGGAAGGTTTTTACATTTATTAATATGTATAACATTAAAACTTGAACATCTTATCAGGAAAAAACTTATCAGTATTATAAAAATATACTCTGTTTTAATAAAAAATGATTTCATAAAATTTAAAATTAAAAAAGTAATGAACAATGACCTGGATACACTTCGCTACTTGGCAGTCCTAATGATGATAAATGACTTAAATTTAAAATCATTCGGGTGTATGACTGATTCCTATAAATTATTTTTTAGAACAAATATAAATCCTTTTTTTATATAATCCTTTTTTTTATAACAATTTATTTTTCTTACGAAATAAAAATAACCCTAAAAATGTAATAATTCCATTTAAAATCAATAACTCAAAACCAAATTTATAACCATTAAACAAATTTTCAGAGTTAACATTTAAAAAATAACAAATAACAGGTGATAATATACAAACAACAGGGACAAATTTATCTTTAACATTAAACTTTGTAAACAAACCAAAAGAAAATAATCCGAGCAAAGGTCCGTAAGTATATCCGGCAACTGTATATAATTCATCAATAACAGCTTTATTATTTATCTTTTCAAAACCAGTAATAACCAATAATAACAAAGCGGCAAAACATAAGTGGACTATATATCTTGTTTTTTCTTTATTTTTTTCTGTCAAATATTTTTTTTCTTTAAAGCCCAAAAAATCAATGCAAAAAGAAGTGGTAAGTGCTGTCAAAGCACTGTCAGCACTTGAATATGCAGCAGAAATCAATCCGATAATAAAAACTACACCTGCAAATGGTCCTAAATATTTTAAAACAATTATCGGAAACAGGTTATCTGTTTTTAAAGGTATTTCAATACCTTTTTGTTTTGCAAAAATAAATAACACAGCACCCAAGAATAAGAAAATAAAATTAATAATAATAAGCACAATACTAAACCAGAACATATTTTTTTTTGCATCATTTATATTACGACAGCTCAAATTTTTTTGCATCATATCCTGGTCCAAACCTGTCATAACAATTGAAATAAATACTCCACTTAAAAATTGCTTTAAGAAAAAACGTTTATCATTCCAGTCAGAAAAAAATATTTTAGAATATCCTTTATCAGAAACAGAGCTGACCAAATCCGAAAAATTCATATTCATTTCTCTGCCAATCAAAATTATTGATAATACCACAGCTATGAGCATAAATGTTGTCTGCAAAGAATCTGTCCATACTATGGTCTTTATTCCACCTTTTAAAGTATATAATATAATAATAATCATAAAGATGGTAACCGTAGCCCAAAAAGGAATGCCCCAGCTATCAAAAACAAAAATCTGTAATACATTGACAACAATGAACATACGAAAAGAAGCTCCGATTATTCTTGATATTAAGAAAAATAATGCTCCTGTCTTATAAGAACTTCTACCCAAACGTTTATCAAGATATGTATAAATAGATGTTAATTTTAATTTATAATATACAGGCATTAATACAGTAGTAATAAATAAATATCCTACAAAAAATCCAAACACCATCATCATATACGAAAACTTGGTATCTCCTACCCAACCCGGAACAGAAATAAATGTAACACCTGAAAGAGAAGCACCTATCATTCCATAAGCAACAACATACCAGATAGATGACCTGTTGCCAATAAAAAATGCCTCATTATTTGATTTCCTTGTGGTGAACCACATTATCACAAACAATAAAACCGTATATGCTAAAAAACAAAGTAATATATACTGAGCCGACATTTAATAAATATTTTAAACTAATTTTATAAATTTGCAAAAAAAACAAAAGTAAATAAAGTTTGTATATAGGATATACTCTAAAAAGTAATTTTAGCACAAAATCAATAACAAATCCGATATTTTTTAGTATATGCTCATAAAATTATTAATCCGTCAGCTGCCTGACCAAAATTAAATGCATATTACAAATCAATTGGAAAACAAAAATATAAAGTACATTGCAAATCCGATACAATAAATTATAATTCACCTGTTAAAGTGTGTCCTTTAATTTCAGGACACACTTTAACGGGGTAAACTGTTTACTATGTGAATGGTTACAAAAAAACATAACAAGTGATTAATTATCCATCAAAACTAATTGAAAATGCTGTAAATGAACTTGCCAAATTACCTGGTATTGGCAAAAAGACAGCTTTGCATCTTGCATTACACCTGTTAAAACAAGATGTTTCAGAAGTGGAAAACTTTGGAAATACAATAATAAAGATGCGCAAAGAGATTAATTATTGCAAATATTGTCATAACATATCCGACTCTGATATTTGTAATATTTGTTCTAATATAAAACGAGACCACTCTGTTATTTGCGTTACAGAAGACATAAGAGATGTTATGGCCATTGAAAACACAAATCAATATAATGGAATATATCATATATTAGGCGGAATAATCTCTCCTGTTGAAGGCATAAGTGCTGATGACATTAACGTTCAATCACTTATAAACAGAGTTAAAAAAAATAGCATAAAAGAAATTATTATGGCTCTAAATACTACCATAGAAGGCGATACAACAACATTTTATATTTATAAAAAACTTAAACATCTTGACATAAAATTTACTACCATTGCCAGAGGCGTTTCTATTGGCGATGAACTTGAATATACTGACGAAATAACCCTTGGACGCTCTATTATAAACAGGATACTTTATAAAGATTATATGCCAAAATAATTGGTAAGATTTTAGAAATTTTTTGTTTTTTGAGAATAAACACTATTACAGATGTTAAAAAACAAAGGCAATAATAATAAAGTTTTTAGGTTTTTCATGATAATAAATTTTTATTCCTTAGGATTTGCTATATAAGTTTTAACTTCTGGTGCATTTAGATTATTGTATTTATCAATTTCCCTACATTTTGCTTTGTAAACTTTAATATCACTTGCATTAATACATTTAGTATCTTTTATTATCCCACAAAGAAAATAGCGATTAAATTTCCCTGAAAGGGAAAAATATGAATAACCACGTATAAAATGCGTGGTAAAAATATTATCTATATAGAACCCCAAAGGGGTTCAATCCTTTCAGGATTGTTTACTATTTATCTATTATTAACCATAGATTGTATCTATGGTTATTCAAATTAAACTCTTTCAGAGTTTCCTTAAATCCGTAAGAATTTAAGGAGTATCTTATTTATAATATTCGTGTATTTTTTGGCAGAATATTTTATATAGAACTTTTTTATAATTTATAGTTGCTCTAATTTTACTCCGTTAAATAATGCGAAGCATTAAAATCTACGATTTTATTTAACGGGAAAAACTACGGTGCAGGCAGTTTAGCAATTTAATTTATCTATCCAATAATTTTAAGGATTGCATTTTTATTTGGTTTTATTATTCCTTTTTCAGTGATAATGCCTGTAATATATTTTGCAGGAGTAACATCAAATGCAGGGTTTATGACTTCAGAGTTTGGGCAGCAGACAAGTATTTTTTCTAATCTACCATCTTTTGTCATACCTGTTTGATACAAAACTTCGTCTTTATCTCTTTGTTCAACTGGTATATCTTTGCCTGAATCACATTTTAAATCAAATGTTGAACAGGGAGCAGCAACATAAAAAGGCACATTAAATTCTTTGGCTATAACAGCTTTTTCAAAAGTTCCTATTTTATTGGCCGTATCGCCATTTTTTGCTATTCTGTCAGCTCCAACAATGAACATATCTATCTTACCTTTTGACATTAAATAAGCTCCTGCATTATCAGGAATTATTTTATAAGCTATATTTTCATTTTTAAGTTCCCATGCAGTAAGTTTTGCTCCCTGACTTCTTGGTCTTGTTTCATCAACAAAGACAAGAATTTTTTTTCCGTTATTATGTGCTGTATAAACAGGTGATAAGGCGCTGCCATAATCAACAAAACCGAGCCATCCGGCATTACAATGTGTCTCTATATTATATCCGTCTTTTATTATTTCATTTCCATATTCTCCTATTTTTTTTGCATCTTCAACATTTTTATCTGCAATATTATCAGCTTGTTTAAGTGCAAATTCTTTGGAATGTTTTAAGGCATTAAAAACGCTATTAGTAGCAAAAAACAAATCTTGAGCTGTTGGTCTTGTTGATTCAATATCTTTTTTTGCTTTTTTTACATATTCAATAAAATTATTTTTTGGTGCCTGTAAAATTGCCTGTGCCATAGCAAATCCTGCTGTCGCACCTATTGCTCCCGCTCCTCTTACTATCATAGTTTTGATAGCATTACAGGTGTCAAAATAATTTTTTGATTTATAAATGCTGAATTTAAAAGGTAACAGATTTTGATTGATAAGAAATACCGTAGAATCTTTAAACCATACTGTTCTGTAATGTTTATTGTCAACTTTCATGTTTTTATTATATAATAAAAAAAACCTGTAATTATTTCAGTTACAGGTTTTAGTAGCGGGGACAGGATTCGAACCTATGACCTTTGGGTTATGAGCCCAACGAGCTACCACTGCTCCACCCCGCAATATATATTAAGGGGAGTTCTAATAATTACTTTTTATTACAAGTGGCTGCAAAATATAATTATTTCGTTGTCGGGCAAAATCTTTCCTCACCATAGCTATGGCTATGCCTGCGGAATATTTTACCCTCCGCCTCATACTGATATTTTTCGCTCACTTTCATATACAAAACCAATTATTAGAACTCCCCTTAATATTTATAAAAATATGACTTTTAAAATTAAAATGCAAAGATATATTTTGTTTCTTTGCTTTACAAATGTTTTTTAATATTTTTTTATTTATGGATAATCATAAAGCAGGATTTGCAAATATTATTGGTAATCCTAATGCAGGAAAATCCACATTGATGAATGCTTTGTTAGGAGAGAAGCTTTCAATTATCACATCAAAGGCACAGACAACGCGTCATAGGATAATGGGAATTGCTAACGGAGAAAATTTTCAGATAGTTTATTCTGATACACCGGGAATTCTTAAGCCACATTATCTTTTGCAAAAGGCAATGATGAGTTTTATTGATACAGCTATACAGGATGCAGATATATTCTTATTGGTTATAGATATTAATGAAAAATTTGAACATAATGAAATATTAAAAAGAATAGAGATGACAGATAAACCAATATTAGTATTGATTAATAAGATTGACATCTCTGACCAAAAAACAGTAGAGAATAAGATTGATTACTGGAATAATAAGTTAAGTAAAGCTGATGTAATACCTGTTTCTGCACTTAAAGGATTTAATATAGATTTTATTTTTAGCAAAATACTT
>Ga0307990_1002348_pt1 | contig 15172 bp, 7 predicted proteins | sample EllFjometagen129_FD_203168 | JGI IMG/M metagenome (GOLD analysis project Ga0307990, IMG submission 203168) | Marine microbial communities from Ellis Fjord, Antarctic Ocean - #129 | ecosystem: Environmental > Aquatic > Marine > Unclassified | place: Southern Ocean | collected 2014-10-08
ATTTTACTAAATCTTGATATGACAAAATGCTTTTAGCGGATATATTTTGTTTTACTTATTTAATTTCAGTAGGTTAACTCATGAAAATATCGGTTCCGATGAAATGACAAACTTAATTTGTTTTTACACCGCTCTCTCACACCGGAACAGGGTTAACGCCAGCTTATGACGGGCAAACCTTGCTTGCTCAAACCAAGTTTACATAATGAGATTATAGGGTAGTAGCTCTCTTTCAACTTTGCTTTCAATTAAAACAGCAAATAAAAAAACACGATGTAAACTATCTGTAACTTACAAATGAACCACAAAAAAAGATAGTTTGCATAGGTTTTTTTGTGCTGTTTCTTCCTGTTGGCTCTCACCTATCTTAGAATAGTTCGGGCAGAAGAAGAAATTTTGTATAAACGGAGCGGAATTACCACCGAAGTAAACTCGACAGTATGCGATGGCTTTAGACATCGGAGACTGTGAGACTGCATTGTATGACTTCTTGCTGAATGTAGCGAAGTAGAGACGAAATTTTGCCGTACTGCACGTTGCTCTACACTGGCAGGAGCATAGCGAGTGCCAGATGACTTAGAGATACCACCTTATAATGTAATATTATGTAATACTTGGGACTTCTTCCTGCTGCAAGCGAGGGGCGAATTTAATTAGGGATGAGGGATTAGGGATGAGGAATTAGGGATTAGGGATTGATTTCTCAAAATCACTTTGGATAGTGTCTTTTTGCTGAATCGATGCAAGGTAATCTTCATCTTGTTTAATAATCTCCCAAGAAACTTTGTTACATTCTGTGCATGGAAGAAATTCTTTGCCTTGAATGTGGGATACAACATTATGACAAATTGTGCATTTGTACATACCAGACGGAATATTAGCATCCATAATTTACCTACCTTTTTGCATTAAAGATTTCCGATTTGATTTAAATATTAAATTATTATGTAAAATCGATATGTTTTGCAGAGCAAAGCCAAATCTTATTTCCACTTCGTTTACTATGAAACTATAAGCCGAAGTGTAAAAGCATGCAATAAATAGGAAATTGAGAAATTTGTGTCAAGAAGAATGGGAAAAAAAGTGAAAAGTGCCTGAGTGCGATGTACGTAGTACGGAATAATGTGAAAAGTGAAAAGGAATAAAGACTAAGGACGGAAAGGGAAAGAAATCCCTCTATCTGGCAATTGCCAGACATCTCCTCTTGCGAAGGGGAGCTAGGATTGGGAAATGGGAAACTGCTGCTGATGAGGATTGACTTTTATGTGTCTAAACTATTATCTATCTGCGAAGCAGAGTTATCAAAATCTAGTATAATCAATTTCAGTTTCTCGGCATTTTCTTTTAGTTTGATCAAAAATTCCTATAGTATAACTACTTTCGGGTTTCTGAAAAATATCCAATCCACGTCCTAATTTAATTCGCCAAATAGTATCGATCTCAATATATCTATCGTGAATTGTATCGTTAAACTCATAAGTGAAGTATATTTCATGATCTGCAAGATTCATCTTAATGTCTTCTAATTTATATGTTTGATTTTCTTTATTTTTATCACTTGGAGTGGTTATAAGATGAACAGCTACAGGTTGTTTACTTCTTTCAAGAGTTTCTAGAAAAGCAACTAGATTTTTAATTTGATAATCATTCCTAATATAGGGATCTACAATAATGATATGTTTCGCTTCTCGGATATAAGGAAGAAAAAGATTTTTATATGAATAACCTACATCGTTATGCTTAATTCGAATAGTAGTAGTAGAAGGTTTTCTGTTAGGATCAAGAGTATCAAAATCATTGATTTTATCTTCAACTTCAGTTAGCTTAGTTAAAGCCTGATCGGATTTTATAGCAGATTTAATGATAGTATTATCATCAATTTCATAATATTTGGGTAGCTTATGATTCTTTTGAAAGTTATCAGGATGTTTAGAATATATCGTACCAGGTATATACTCTCTATCCAATTTGCATAACTCATCTTTGATTCTTTGTCTTAATTCTATGGCTGGATTTACACAATATTTGTAAAAATCTTCTTCCGAAGGATTTTTATCGGGAAAGATAATCTTGAGCAAACCACTTGCACCTGCCTCTATTGCTTTTGTGTCTCTCATGTCATCGCAATCAATGAGATCCATGTAAGTTTTAACATAATCTTTATAACTAACATCACTTCTTAGACTATGCAAAATTTCGCCAAAAATATCACCTTTGAAACCAAGATTAGTTGATGGAGTCTTTTTTGAAATACGAGGTAAATCCCAACCTGGCAATAACCCAGAGAATCTATCAATGAAAGCAGTTTCTCTTAAAAAGTTAGGAAATGACCTAAACAGACCAATTTCATTGTTTACCGGTTGTCGATTTTCATCAATGTCTATATTTGCCAATAAAACTAAACCTGCTTCTGCAGATATTGAGCCTGCAGATCCACGTCCAAACTTTCCTGCTTCCAAATAAGCTTTTAATAAAGCAGTTAATTCACCAGAAGAATCAGCTTTTACTTTTTGAGCTTCATCAATAACAACACAATCGTATCGAGTAATTAAACCTGGGGTTTTCCTGGAATCATTAAAGAATAAAACTGCAGGAGATATTGAACCAGCTCTAACTGCTACATAACGTGACATATTATCGAAAACAAACGATTTTCCAGTACCTTTAGGTGCTGGCTCTACAAGATTAAAACGGGGTTCAACTATAGGTATGAGTCTGCTAATAAGAATCAATTTTTGACGATCATTATATAATTCATGATTGAAACCCATAGAAGAAACAATTAAGTTAATCCATTCATCTGAGGAGAAATTCTTTCGAGATTCAATGAAGTAATCTAAATCCACATTAGCTAGCTGAAAAGCTTTGAATTCCTTCATCCAAATTTGACCTTTAGGATTTTCATCTGAAGGAGGAATGTAGAATAAGTTGCCCACACCCCACAAACCACTGCTGAGAAGCATGTCATTATCTTCAATGATTTTGGGTGAAGTGAATGCTGAAGATTCATCTAGAAAGGGGATATTAAGATAGCGATCACCCTTGGCAAGATTGACATACACAGAGAAGTTATCTAAAAAGCGAACTTCCTCCTGTTCGTATAGTTGGTTCTTAATTGCTTCTTTTTGACCTTTGGCAGGTACAAATTTTTGAATAAAGTCTGCAATTCTCTCTCTATTGTCATTTGTTAGAGTTTGATCATCACCTATAAAATGTGAGATAATCCATTCTCCAACGTACGTTGGAATAGCACGATTGCCAAAACCAGCTTGATGAATTAAAGCTTTGTTTATAACGATCTCACCAAAGTAATCTTTTGCTAAATTTTCGAATATCTCCATAATACCTCTCTATAAATCATCAAAATCAAATGAAGATTTTGTAATTGTTTTAATCGTAATAGGCAATTCAACTTTCTCCCGAAAGCTGTTGCCAGAAATTTCATAATTCAAAATAAATTTAAACACAACAATGTTCCTACTTTTTAATCTTATCTCATTTTCCAGCTCAATATCTGATAATTGAGGTAATGAAGCCACAATGAAATCACAGAGCAATGACTGGTCTGAATAGACTTCAATGAAGATATTATCAACATCCACATTATTGGGGTTGGCTAACCGGAGTTTAATAGAATCTTTTGACATTAACCTGTATTCTGTCTTTAACAATCTAAGTATCAAGCTTGAAGTTGAATGAGATCTAAACTCGAAATAGCCAGAAGGTATAATAATTTCTTCCGGAAGAGCACCACCATGAACGTAAAAGTTATCATTAATATCTTTGAATCGATTATAAGATCTGGCAATAATATAATTTCTATTATCACCAGATAATTCCTTATTAAGGAAAAAAACGGAATCAGAGATATTATGATTCGATCTAAGCTCATTAAATTTCTTATCATCAACGCAACCGAAACGGTGGCTAAGATCTATATTCTGATTTTTGAAATATGAAGTATCTATACTGTTTGAAATATCACTTCTAATGAGAGAAGAACCATGGTCTGCAACAAAGAAAACGCGAGATTTACGTTCCAGATGATTACGTAAAATGAATTCTGATATATTTTCTGTAATGCTTGAAATTATGAAGGTAACCATTTTTTTATGATCTACAGCAGTTTTCTCAAATGATTCATGTAGCTCTTTATCTAATTGAAGATAATTAATAACGATAAATTCCTTATCAGCTGGCTTATAATCAATTAATTCACCAAGCTTTGAAAGATAAGTTAACTTATGATTGGGAAAATATTTACTCCAATTTGATAGTAATTTATCTTTATATTGACTTTGTATAATATTCTCTTGTAGACGTTTACCAGAAATTAAAGCAGATTTAGCAATTGATGTTTCTGTTGGCAATAAGCTTATATAAGGTTCTGAATGTGAAAGATCAAATCTATATTGTGCAAAAGAAGATTTTAAGTGATCTAGAAATTTATAATTGAAATTATCAAGAATTAATAATATTGGAACTTGTGTTTTTGAAATGATGTCCTTATAATTGAAGATATAACGATAGATTGAGTTTTTATAGTGATAGCCAAAATCTTGATAATTCTTAAAAACATATTCTGCGAAATCCGTACCATTTTTTAATATCTGCATATCTGATTTTAAAGTGGATTCTAACCAAAATTTATATGGTAAATATTCTTTTACAGCCCAATCCAGTGCTGCAGGAATATCAAACGCGAAATCAAAATCACTTGGTATTTTTGGCATTACGAAGTTTTCGAGATCATCTAATCTCTGACGGAAGTTTTGAATAACCGGTTTGAATATTGCTTTTGCCCTGATGATAATCGATTGACTTATAAGACTAGGATTAGCTTTAAGTAATATGAGAAATTGCTCTATTTCTTCAATTAAAAATCCTGAAAGAGAATTAAGAAACTCAATAAGGAGTGATTCAGTAAGAATCTTATTCTCCTTTTTAAAGGAACTGAAGAAAATGTTTAAATATCCTTTAAGAACATTATTAAAAGTTTCTGATGTATTAATAAAATGTGCAACCTTCAAATCATCTAAATTCAAAGAAGCTTTTCTGAAAAAATTTAACCATTGGGAAGATAAACAATTTTGCTGAAATTTTTGCGGATAGTTTTCTATAAGTTTATAAAGGCAAATATTTTCGAAGAATTCATCAAAATCAGCATGTATGTATTCCAGTAATTTTGAATTAGAATGATCATTATTTTTAAGATTTGATATAATAAGATTATAAACTTTTTTTGAAATTTTTGGTAAATCTTTCTTACTAGAATTGTATTCGAAAATATCATTAATAAGCAATCCAAAACTTGCTTTAATAATTTTATTTGAATTCAAATGCCTACTAATAAAGTTTTGGCAAATAAAGGAAGAAAGTGATTTTGACTGTGAACCTTCTAAAGGCAGAGATAAAAGGTCATCTTGCTTTATTTCATTATCTGTTATCTCAAAATCATAAAAGATATTCCACTTTTTTTCAAGCAATGATTTATACGTAATTTCTTCGTTAGCAACTTCAACATCCCGATATTTACTGGCAGCTTTAACTAACCAATTCATTAGTGGTTTAGAATAAAGAATAATAGTAGTATCCTTACTTTCCTTAATAGAAGATTGAAGATATAAATAAGCTCTGAAATAATCTGATTCAGATTCAAATACCTTTGAATTATGAAATTCAATATTTTTTGTATTATCTAAAACAAAACGTAATTTCATTTAAACTCTTCAGTAAGATTATTTAAAATATCATTCAATTCAGATTTTGATATTTTATTTTTCTCCAGTAATAAATTGCATAGAGACAGAAAAATTGATTTGGTTTGTTTCTTATTATTTGGTATCGGCATTTTCCATTCAAAAGCATCACCTTCTGTAATAGTTGTATTATTTTTTAGACGCAAAGAATAAACCAAACTATAATTATTATCTTCCGAAACAGCAACCATTGTAATGAATTGATCAGATTTTGAAGGAACTATAGAAGTGTCTGATCTAATTGACTGTTTTTGAATGTTTTTAGATGTAGGGTCCAAACCATCATGAGAGATATAAATTTCTTTAGCATTATCAGGAAGCTTTACTAAGACATCCAGATCTTCTTTGCTATCATAAAAAATAACTCCCTTTGTTTTAGATAATTCCTTGAGCTCAGCTTTTTTGACTACTAAAATGGGGAGATCAACAACAATTTTGTGATCTTCAATTACATGTAAACCATTTTTGATTTTCTCCGAATATTTCTTTATGTTATTTACATTCCAATCTTTTATTTTACCTAAACCATAATCTGGCGAACCCGGAATATCTTTGAATATTACATTGCGAATATTTTGAGTATTTTTTAGAAAAGCAATTAACGGCTTGCTCTGAGGAGTGTGCCAGTTAGCTGTAAGATCTCTTTGATTGTCATCTAAATTATTGTACCAAGCTGAAATTGAATTAGTTAGATCGGTATATGTGCTTCCTTTTACTTTAAATATTTCTATATATTTTTTTAATATTGTATCTTCTATTTCGACTAACTTATCCTCAATAGATTTCTTTAAATGCTTAATATTTTGAGAAATTTTGGATTTTATATTTTCTGTAAAAAGATCATCTTCTTCAAAATGCCAGACAGTTTGTAATTGAGAAAAAAGAAATTGATATGGAATTGAATGAGAAAGAGTTTTCATAAGCTGTAGAAAAAGCTTTGTTTCATTGTCAGAATATAAATCATTTATCTTTGAAACTGTTGGAATTCCATCGAACCAAGTCATCATAACTGTTGAGACTTCGTTTATTCTAGGTACATCACCAACTGCTAAGGGAATATCTGAGAAGATTTGATAGAGAGATTTTAAGGAATCCTTTTGAATATCTGACAATTCTCTTTTTTCGAAAACAGAATAAGGTTGAGGATTTAATACAATCTTTTCTATTTGATCGAATGACTGAATATCAATTTCTCCTGGATTATTTTTATCAGATTTATAAATTAATTCATCACCAAAATATTTTAAGACATAGCTGAGAAATAGCTCTAAACTTATTTCGCCTAATCCAAATGGAGCTAATCGATATTTGTTGATGAGATTAGGTAAACTGATAACTTTATTTTCTTTAAAATACGAAATCATATCAACAAGAGCGGGAAATACTTCTTCATATTTGGATGTATCTTTTTCAATCTCACAAAGCAGAATTGAACCATCTTTACCTGTTCTTTTTAGAAGCTGTTTATCGAATAAAACGTTTTTAAGGTATTTTATAAAACCCTTAGCATTTCCAAAACTTGTGTCTATTGATAGAAATTTACCTGCTTCTAGAAGATCATTTATTGCATCTCTAAAAATGAATTTTTTATTTCCTGTTAAGGTTTTATGAGTTTTATTAATATCCTCATTTTCAAGAATATTAAATTTATTATAAAGGTTATCTAGAAATTTATAAACAGGATCTTGCTCATTATTTGGATTTGACTCTAATATCTTACCTTCTATACCATACCAGATAGAATTCCTGCCATTTAGGTACTTTGATCTATTATCTATAAATTGTTTAAAATAACCTGAATTAATATCTCCAATATAGGAACTTTCCAAGCGAGATTGGTCGGCCATAGGAGCTGCTGAAAAATCATCTGAAGATTTTACCAATAAAGCTGATTTTAAATTAAGAAATGACTCTTTTATAGGAATAAACTCATCTGGAATAACAACGATAACATAATCGGAACTATTATTTTTTACAGTTTGTCTAGCTTCTTTAATATCATCTTCTGTTTCTGCGATAACATATATAACAATACCATCATAGCTATCTTTAAACGAATTAATACTTAAAAGTTCATTTTCGTAATATTTAAAATAATCAATAGTTTCGAGGGCATTTTGTTTATTCTGACCAAAATTCTTTACTTCTTCAAAAACTCTTAATAATCTTCTATCTGAATTGTGAACAATCTGATATTTTTTTGCTTGAAGGAATCTATCAATACCAGCTTCTTTTGCGATTGAAATAAACTCATAACCTAAATTATAATCTCCAGATTCGATAAGATTTTCTTTTTCATTGTCTATGCTTTGTTCCCAATCGTGCACAGAATCATTACGAAATTCATATACTTTTGAAACAGGACTTTGAAAGATAATCTTTTTTTGAATAAGTGTTTTTAATAAACTTTTTAAAACTTTATTATCTCGAACCTGCAAATTTAGACCAAATGAGATGTTGGTGAAATCATTTATAATACCAACAATATCAAAAACCAACATAATTTTTATTATTTGCATAAAGATAGGATTATCCATACCCTGTAATATATCATCCTGATTTAAATAATTATTAAGTTCTTTTAATGATGATTGATAGGCACGAACATTTTTTTTGATAGTCTCACGAAGATCAGTATTATCGACACTTAATTCTTTGTAGAAATAATCTACAAGAAGATCGGTTGTATATAATGATAATAAACCACCTTCTGAAAGAATGTTTGTGCTGTTGATAAACGATTTATAAGAATATGTATTTGATTCGTCTATCCCTTCTCCACCTAAAAAAGTGAAAAGAGTTCGATTGGCAGAGCCAACTGTAGTAGACATTTTTAGAAGGCAGTACATAGTAAGTGGATGGAGTGGATAAACAGCGTTAATAATCTTTTCTTTAATTTCATCTGGATTAAGCCAATCAAAAAGATTAAGTCGTTGAATATCAGTAATCTTTGTATAGATTTGTTGAAGATTGGGTTTTACATTCTCAATATACAAAGGATCCGATTTCTTGACACTAACAATAGCAGAAACAATTTCCTCTAATCCTTCTGACTTCATGTCAATAGTCTTGAAGCGTTGCTTAACAGTTCTAAAATGTTCAATGGAAAATAAATCGGCATATGAATCTAACTCTTTATGGAGAGCTCCAATAAAAAGAATATCATTTGAATCTTTGCACAATTCGGCGAAACTTTCTACTACCTGGATAGAAATTCTTCGATTCATTAAGGTATAATCAAACTCATCATACAAAAAAACAATACCAGCAAAACGTTGTTTAAATTGATCCGAATTAACTATATCTCTTAATACATCTACAATATTAGTGGCATTATAGCGAAAAGTAATACCAAACATTTGCAGAAAAATTTCTTTAAACAAATCTAAAGATGCTCGTTCCTTATTTTGTAAGCCTTTTTTAAGTAAGATGATTGAATTGTAATGACTAGAAGAATCATTCAAAATTTCGATGAACTTTGAGTACTTTGCCAGGGCAGCATTACCAGTACTTTCTTCTTCTTCCCAGCTGGTTAATTGCCTAAGTGCTTCTGAGTAAATTGAATCGATATCTTCAACAATTTCTTCTCTTTTGAATGCACTTTCTAATGCGATCAGTAGAGTTTCACTAAAATCTTCTTGAGAAGCATAATCTGGAGTTACTACAAGATACCTTTTATCACTTCTTAGATTTTGTATGCTACGACTTTTTTCTATATCTACTTGATCAAAGTTTTGAAAAAAAGTTTTTAATTCAGGCATAGCCAAGGTGTTTGAGAAATAATTTGCCAACATTAATAAAAGATGTGATTTACCAGTGCCATAGTGACCAACCAGAAGATGAACTTTAGTTTCGGCAGGTAGAAATGATTTGGCAATCCTAAGAAAAATATTTCTGTGTGATTTAATAGGTTTATATCCCATCATACGTTTGCGATTTTTTTCTACATCGTAAAATTCATTCCTGAGGTTTACCGTATTTGACATGCCCGGAAAAATTTCAATAACTTCTGATATTTTTGACATTTATTCTCCCATTTTACAATAATTCTTCTAAATCTTCAAATCTATTTATCTTTGTTAATGAGTTTGAATTATAACTTGAATAAGCTGATATTAGGTTTTTATCGGTTTGCATAATTGCAATAAGAGGTTTAGGATAAGAAAATTTTGACCTTTCAAAATCTACATCTACCCAACGACTAATGAAATTATTTATTTTATCATCATTCCATAGATTTACAATAACATCAAAATTATCGAAAATAACAGCAATCGCATTTCGATCTTCTGCTAATTTTAAACACCATATGATTAAGCTTTCGGGATCAAGTTCAAAAACGATATTATATTCTTTTTCATCATTGATTAGCTGCTGGATATCTATATAAGAGATATCCCGATTACTTCTTTCTACAAAGCTGTTAATATATAGTGACTTACCAATACCAGCTTCACCAAAAATAATCCCACCTAAATTTCTTTTATGGTTTAGCTTTGAGATAAGATCATTTAAGTTGAATATCATGATTTAATACCGAATTTGTTAATATAGTAGTTCTCTAAACATTCAAGATAGGATCTATCTTTTATGAATTTTATCTGATCAAGATCGGCAAAAGATTCAATTATTATATAACTTTCCTTACGTAAACGCTCTAAGGCTTCTCTGAAATGGAATTCCTTTAAATAGAATAGCTTACCGGGTGAGTTTTCTGCATTATATAAAGATTTTACTTCAAGGGCGACTGATTTTGGAAAAAACTTCTCTTTGAATAAAGAAATGGAAGCAAAGAGAACAGCATCTGGTATTGGAGTAGGAGCAGATCGAGAGTATTCATCTTTTGCGATTGATTGAAGCAAATTAAGTTTTCTGAACTCGGACTCTAAATACGCTCGAGTGCAAACAATGAATTCTTTTCGTAAGTGCATTTTGAAGGAATACTCTGTATGAGTTTCTTTCTGATCTAAAAACAAAGATTCAGCTTCTTCAAATTTGAAATGATTTTTCTGCATAAGATTATTTGTAACTCGATTCCAGATTATGAGATCGGGATTTGAAGACATTACATAATGCAAAAACCAGAGTGTTCCTACATCTTCGTAATAAGGATCGTATTTCAGGATTAAATTAGCCAGAGGAGTTGGTGCTTTTGTATTTTCTTCCAATATTCCTAAATAGAATAACAACCGAGTAAAACCCTGAGTTTTCTCTTTGGAGTACGATAATATTTTCATTAATTCATCTGTTGTAAATATCAGGTTATTTGATTCAAAGAGTTTATCTAGAAGGTGTTGCATCAAAGTGAAGTTAATCTCTGCTCCTCGTGACAATTGCCAGGCAGGTTTTGATTTAACCTTTTTTTGTGGTATATTTTTTTTCTTCATAAATTTTGGTTCAAATAATGTTAATTGTTCTTTTTGTTTAGCATACAAAATAGAATTTTCCTCATTATTTTCAACTTCCTTTGTTTTATGATTGGTTTCTTCCTTAGTATTAGGAAAGAAGATCTTCTCGAAATCATCAGCTAATAAGTGAAACTTTTTCCATCGCAGGTAACGCAAATACTCTTTAGCAAATTCTGAATATTTTAACTGATTATTATCCTGATGAGCTGAAAATAGATCTTTTAAAATATCATATTGCTTACGTGGCATATATCTCCATTAATCTGTACGATACTTTATATCGTAGTTAATTAAGAAATCAATCATTTCATCTGAGAAACCAAGTTTATCACCTAGAAATCTGTCTACCTGGTCAAATATTTTTTTACTTCTTCTAGCTCTAAATAATTTATATTTTGTAATTCCCTTTGCCTTATTATAGACAACGTCTTCTGAATTTTGTAATAAATCTTCCCATATTTTAGTATATGATTTCTCAAATTCTAACTTATCTCTAGTCAAGTTTTCTATATCTAAAGGGAATCTATTCAAATCTTTAGGATGAAAATTAAAACAATCTGAATACACAGTCCAAAACCAATAGTATAAAGTTGAATAGAAAGTAGTGGCTAAGATATGGGGAGAAAAGTTACTTTTAAATCTAATTGATTTTTGAGAAGTAGAAACAACTTTTTCACCATTAACATCCAAGTATTGGGGATTATCAAAGGCTAAACGATAATAAGGATTTCCTGCACTCCTATAATACAAATCGTTACCATCCTCATCATTATCGATAAGATAGTTTGATAATGCGACCCCTTTAGATATGATAATATCAAGGATTTGTTCTTCTATATCACTTGATATTTTAGGAATAGTATACCCTAATATTAACTTGTGATTCTTTAATTTGTAATATTTACATTTCTTAAATAAATTTTTACGATCTTCACTGTAAAACCTTAGATAATTTGTTGTAAATATTTCATTACTTCTATTTTTCTTTAGAGAAAAGATATTTAAAGAAGTTTTAACTGTATCGAAAAGCATACCAGGATTGGAAGCTGAATCAACATTCATCAACCACCAACGATGCTTTTTAAAGATATTTTGAATATGAATCATACGCTTTGAACATATTATGGCCATTGGAGTAATGAAAGAAAGGTATTGATTATTATGCAAATGATTGAATGCTCTTTCAGGAATATAAGCATAAAGATTTTTAGATAGATTACATTGTAAGGGAACTCCTGCATATGCATGTTCAGTCACATCTACATATGGTGGATTACCAATAGCTGCCTCATAACCATTATTGATAATTTCAGGGAATTCCAGCTCCCAATGGAATACACTTTTCTCTTTTTGGAAGTTTTTTATCTCCTGATATATATCACCTAACAAACTCTTCCATTCAGGTTCAGTATTAGTAGTCTGTGCTTTAAGCAGATATTCATTGTAGGTTTTTTCATCAACAATATTCGAAATGGATTTTTCAGCAAAAATATCGTTAGTTTTCTTCTTAGTTGATTTAATGTCGAAATTGAGCATTAACCAGAGAGTTGCAATATCTTTTAAATGATTTAGAAATGGATCTTCTTCTATTGCGTGATATTCATCCTTTTTAGAATTAACATCTTGAATCTGCTCTGAACTAGTAGAAAGGAAATGCTGGAATTTATCATTAATTAAATCAATTTTTGTTGTATCGATATATTCAGATATGTTAATTTGCTCATTTATATTAGTTTCTCTTGGATAAACCATTATATCCTGCAATCTGACACCCATGATTGAATCACCACACTTCAGATGATGATCCAAAAAAGTGAGTGGCTTTCCTTCTGCAGCAGAAGCAATCCAGAGAGAAAGCTTGGCCAGCTCTGTGGCAAGCGGATTGAGATCAATTCCAAAAATACATTTTTCCACTACTTTTCTACGCCAACTAGAAGGTGTCAAATCTAAATTTTGGGTAACATGCTCCAAAATTGTTAGATCAACATCAATTGGAATTTTATCATGTTTAATTGGACCGTCAGAAATTATGACATCTGTTTGCAATGTTTCTAAAATAAAATGAGTAATCGTATTTAAGACATTAACAAGAAAATGCCCGGAACCCATTGCCGGATCTATCACTTTGAAAGAAAGTATATTCTCATCTATAAATTGCAAAAGTTCTTGATCAAGTTTATGATAGAGTCCTTTCGAAATATCTTCATGAGCTGAGTTTTTTATTTCTATTTCAAATTTCTTCAATCTTGGTAAAAAGTCTATCCAGCGTTCTTCTAAACCTAAACGTACTGAATTCTGAACCATATAGTTAACAACATCTTCCGGTGTGTAATATGAGCCAGTTTTATGGCGTTCTTCTGCAGCTTGAGAGAAATAAACGTGACCTTTTTCAATTACACGATCAGTTCGCTTGATGTTACCAGCAATAGTCGCAGGAATAATCTTTTTACCACGAACAACTTTCTGTTCATCAGCAATGAACAGCTGATATTCGAGAATACCTTCGTAAAGGCTACCTAGTGTACGTACAGAAAGATCTTTATATTCAATTTTTTGCTCAGTACCTCTTTTTGTATAGAAACCAAGAAGTGTTATAATTTGAATAAAATATGGATTTTCGAGTTTATTATTACTGTCAGTAAGAAAACCATGTTGTACAGAATCAAATAATCCACCATCATATTCAGGAATTCCAAGCTCTGAGTTACCTTGATCGATATAGAAGCAAAGATCACGAAAAGAATCCCACATATCAGTCCCATTTAGATCATAATTACCGGATTGAAGTCTTTCTCTTGCCATCTCTAAAAGACCATTAAGGCTAATTTTGTAGTATTTAGGATTTTGAACTGGGAGAAGGTTTCTAGACTCAGCATAAAAAACAAAGAGAAAACGAAACAAAAGGAATATTGCGTTATTGAAATATTCAGATTTTTCCTTCTCGTTTAGAGGCTGCTGATCCTTACCAGCATGAGTGAGAAAACCAAAGCAAATTTTCTCTAATATTTCATCGATGTTCTTTTTGATATGATCTTCAATAACTTTTGCTTCCTTCTCTGATTCTTCAATGTATTTCTCCAGAGGAGTAACATCATTATCGTCCGGTAAAAAAAGCTGCAAAGAAAACAACTGCCAAAATACTTTAAAATTTGAATCTTCCCTATCAGAAAAGTCAATTTCCAGGAAGTTTTCATACGGCAGAGATGTAAGGGTGCTATATAATCTCCACTTTATGCCATCAGTAAGTATTCCCCATTCTAGTTTTTCTTTTTTCAGTAATTGAAGAAGATCAAATGCTGGGAATTCACCTTTAATAGCAGAATTGATACCCTGAGAAATTGGTAATATGTATATACAGCTGACTTTTTTTTCTAAGGGGAAACCATTATATAGATATGTGTATTCTGAGTCGTTGAAGCAGTTTAATTTTGTTAGACCGGAATGCGCAAATTGAAGTAATGAAAGAATATTGGAAATCATTTCTTTGGTAGAATAGAAATCCTGTTGATTAGATTTATTATCAATAAAACTTGTAACAGTAGATTTGAATGCTTCGAATGAATCTTGATCAGCGATTTTTTGACTTTTTAAAAAATCAGCAAATTTAGATGAAAACAAAAAATTATTATTTATCATTTATATCCTTTCTAGATAATAGAGAATTATTTATAAATAACATTAATATCCATAAACCGTGAAGAAAAATGGAAAGTTGTAGAAATGTGTCAAGAATAATAGAAAGAAAAGCTTGATCGTTTTGCCTAGAACAGCAAGAAGAAATTGAGCTCGTTTCTTCGCGAACTCAGAAGCCGACTCTTAGCAATACGATTCGTAACCGTGAAGAAAAATGGAAAGTTGTAGAAATGTGTCAAGAATAATAGAAAAGAAAAGCTTGATCGTTTTGCCTAGAACAGCAAGAAAAAATTGAAATCGTTTTCTTCGAAAGCCGATTCTTAGCAAAGCCGACAAGTAAGTATTTGACAGAGTGTAATAAAATAGTACGAA
>Ga0307990_1002349_pt1 | contig 15165 bp, 8 predicted proteins | sample EllFjometagen129_FD_203168 | JGI IMG/M metagenome (GOLD analysis project Ga0307990, IMG submission 203168) | Marine microbial communities from Ellis Fjord, Antarctic Ocean - #129 | ecosystem: Environmental > Aquatic > Marine > Unclassified | place: Southern Ocean | collected 2014-10-08
AAGGCCACATCGCGTACGGGTCTCCAAACAAGCAAGATACCCACGGTGCTCATGGGTCGCCTCTGGGTGATGATGAGATTCGTTTGATGAAAGAGAGCTTTGGCTGGGATCCAGATACAAGTTTTTATGTCCCAGATGACGTGAAGACGCACATGGGTGACTGCGTGACTCAGGGCAAGGCCATTGAGGCTCAGTGGGATGCCATGTTTGCCGAGTATACGGCCCAATACCCTGAACTGGCCAAGCAGATTACAGAGGCTCAAGCTGGCAAATTGCCCGTTAACCTGGATGATGTGCTGCCCACCTTTGAGACCGGCTCTTCACTGGCCACACGGTCAGCCTCCGGCAAGGTGCTTGAAGCTGTGATGCCTCATTTGCCATTGATTATGGGCGGGTCTGCTGACCTGACGCCATCCAATAATACATGGTTTAGCGGGGCCAAAGATTTTCAGAAGGGCAGCTATGAGGGTCGTTACATTCGCTATGGCATTCGTGAGCACGCCATGGGTAGCATCTTGAATGCGATTTCTGTGAGTGGCCTTTTAAGGGCCTATGGCGGCACCTTTATGGTGTTTAGCGATTACATGCGTGGTGCGATGCGCGTGGCTGCCATTGCAAAATATCCCAGTATTTTTGTGCTGACACATGATAGTATTGGTGTGGGTGAGGATGGTCCGACGCATCAGCCGGTTGAGCATATTGCCTCATTACGTGCCATGCCCGGTCTCTTGACATTCCGTCCGGCAGATGCCAATGAAACAGTACAGATGTGGAAGTATGTGCTGGAGCATGCCGATGGGCCTGTAGCGATGTGTTTGACGCGTCAGAATCTGCCCACTTTGGATCAGGCCAAGTACGGTTCTGCGACGGGTTTGGTCAAGGGTGCTTATGTTCTTGTAAAGGCTGATACTCCGGATGTGGTCCTTCTGGCCACCGGCTCTGAAGTTGAGTTGGCATTAAAGGCCTCGGAAACTTTGGCAGCAGAGGGTATTGCTGTCCAGGTAGTTAGCATGCCATGCTGGGAACTATTTGACAGACAGGATCAAGCCTACAAGGACGAAGTCATTCCTCCGGCCTGTAAAGCCAGAGTGGCCGTGGAAGCCCAAATTGACCAGGGTTGGCACAAGTACATGGGTGACAAGGGCATCTTTATCGGCATGTCCGGCTATGGGATCTCGGGGCCGCAATCGCAGGTGTTCGAGACCTTTGGTATTACTACAGATGCTGTGGTCAAGGCTGCCAAGAGCCTGGTTGGCTAATGACTGTGGCTGTGTATGGAACAAATTCAGGCAGGCTGTGTATCAGCCTGCCTTTTTTTATGCGCGTATTCTTTATGATTAGCGAGACGAACCGGGTTAAAACGTTGTCCGAACAGGCAATGGCTGATGTTAGAATTGTGTAAGCTGGCGCAATACCGTATATTTTGGCAAGGACACGTCGAGGCGCACAAATTGTGAGTTGTTGGCCACATCAATGACCCTGTCATGCTGATTGATCAAGGGATCAGGCAAGGTCAATGTGGACAGGATACCGTCGGGTGTCAGTACCTCCAATATGTCACCTGGTTGCATCTTATTACGTACCTCCACAATGGATCGGTCCTGATTATCGTGGTCGCATACATTGCCCACAAATCTGGCTGTGCCCTGAGATCCACTTCTCTCAAGGCTGTAGTCCTCAGAGGTGATCGATCCCTTCATAAAGCCGGTAGAATACCCTCGGTTGGGGATTCTGCCAAGCAGGGCAGAAGCCTCTTCTTTTGAGAACATCTGGCCATCAATGACCTGTCTGTAAAAGGCCACGGTACTGGCAATGTAGTGAATAGACTTCATGCGGCCCTCGATCTTAAAGCTTTTGACACCCGCCTCCGTCATGGCCGGGATAAACTCGTACAAGGCCAGATCTTTGTTGTGAAACAGGTACAGACCTCGGTCATCTTCATACACCGGCATGTATTCACCGGGCCGTTTCTCTTCCATCAAGGTGTATTTCCACCGGCAGGGGTGTTTGCATTCGCCATGATTGGCTCGAAAGCCCGTCATGTAATCGCTGATCGCGCATCGGCCGGAGTAAGAAAAACACACGGCACCGTGGACAAACACTTCTGTCTCAATTACGCCTGCAACCTGCGATTGAATGGAGCTTATTCGTTCCAGGGACAATTCTCGAGCCAGATTGACACGCGTGGCACCCAGGTCCCCATACGCCTTTGCCGCTTGGGCACTGACTGTATTGGCTTGCGTACTGATGTGCAGGTCTGCCTTGAGCCCCAATTGGGTCAAGGTCGATAAGACGCCCAAGTCGGCGGCAATCAGGGCGTCTACACCCATGTCGTCTAGTGCCTTGGCCGTGGCAGCGAGCCGGTCGTACTCTTCAGAGAAAGGGTAGATGTTGAGCGTGACATACCCCTTGCGATTGTGCTGATGCAGATGGGCCAGACCTTCGGCGGCCTCGGCCAATGTTAGGTTACCGGCAAAGCTGCGCAGGGAGCCAAATTTTGTGCCAAAATAGACAGCATCCGCCCCGTAGGCCACAGCCCATTTGAGTTTTTCCAGTGTGCCTGCTGGAGCCAGGAGTTCCGGTTTTGTCATGAGACCATATCCAGTGCAATTTTTGCCACTGTGTCTGCCGTGTTCTGTTGGGCCAGAGGTTGGGTAATACCTATCAGGTCACGGCTGGTTTGTGCCAGTTGTTTCGGGTTTTTGATCAAGGTTCGCGCTGTGTCTACAATCGGGTCGATACTGGTGAAGTATGGCATAAATTCAGGTACCATCTCCCGATTTGCCAGGATATTAACCAAGGACATGTAGGGTGTCTTGATCAGCCAACGTGCAGCCAGGTGCCAACCCAAACGGCTTGCCTTGTACATCACAACCATGGGGCAGCCTGCGGTGGCGACTTCCACGGTGGCACTGCCACTGGCCACCAGGCAGAAATCCATACGTTTGGCTGTTTCTCTGACAGAATCTACTGTGTATTCGCAGTCAAATTCGGGTATTTCGAGGGAGGCAAGTTTTGTCTTTCTGGCTTCATCTGCGGCCACCGCTGTAAATGTGGTCTGAGCACAGGTCTGTTTGATTTGAAGGGCAATCTCCTGCATGGGTGTCCACAGTAAGTCAATTTCTGCAGATCGAGATCCCGGCATCAGGCCCACCTTGACTTGGTTGGGATCGTAGGTGGCATAGTCTCTGATGTGGGGCGTCAGATCCTGAGTCACCTCGTCCAAAAGGGGATTGGATACAAATACCGCATCCATGTCTCGCTCTTTGAACCAGGCTTCCTCAAAGGGCAGAATACAACAGAGCTTGTCACAGCAGCGTTTCAGCTTGTGGATTCGCCAGGCTGCCCAGGCCCACAATTGGGGCGCCACATAGAACATGGTTTGTGCCCCGGCTTTTTTGGCAGCCTTGGCCACATGGAAATTGAACGACGGGGAATCACACACAATGACCAGGTCCACAGGATCTTCTCGAAACAGCTTTTTGATACGTTGCAGCAGTTTCCAGAAGAACACGACTTCCTTCAGGGCATTGTGCAGCATACTTGCTTTTTCTGATGTGTTTTCCAGCAAGTGACACCCGGCAGCCTCCATCTTGGGGCCCCCAATGCCCACAAACTCGATGGAGGGATCCAGTCTTAAGCATGCCTTGATCAGGCTGGCGCAATGCCGTTCACCGCTCGGCTCTGCCGCGCTCACAAAGACTCGAATCTGTTTTTTTGGTTCTGCCATGCCATACCTGAGCTAAAAGAGTGATGTAAAAGGGGCTATTGTACGCGAATACTGACATTTGTACAGAGCGTGTTTATTCCTTCTATTTTGTCTGAGCTTCAAGTTGTGCCACGGTGTCATCGAAGCTTCTTTTTACAGCGGGATCTAATTGGGCGAGCTTTGTCCAGGCTTCAGATCCGTATACGCCGGCTTTTGTGGTGTCGAATGGCTTAAAACCAATGTCCTGCATGACCGCTTTGTTTCTTACCCTGAAATCAAAGGCCTCTGGATTGACAAACTTCGGGTCGGCAATCACAGAGTTGAGATCCTTACCACTTGCCTGCCATTCTTTCAGTGAGGCTTTGCCAAATCTAACCTCTTGCGTGCGTGTATCCCAATAGCAGTTTTTGTCCGAATGCATATTGACTTGATGCCATCGACTGCTCAGCAAACTGCCTGTAGAGAACCAAACGATGTTGTGGGTGAAGTTGAATGACAGATGTTCTTCAACGCGTGTGGCCTGTAGCTGAGCCCTGATGTTTCCGGCGAAGATATTATTTCGAATGGTATTTTCTCGTCCATAGTGTTGATGAAACCCTGAGTTCTTACAGGCATACACCAGGTTGTTTTCCATGATGATGCCGGTGGACCCTTCATCGGTGTACAGACCCCACCCCCCATAGTCAAATGAATAGATGTGGTGGATGAGGTTGTGGCTGACCGAGGTTCCCTCTGATTTGCCCAGGCAATAAACGCCACCCATATCACACAATTCTCCCCATCCCAGATGGTGGATATGATTGTATTCAATGATATTACGCTTGGCAGGGCTGGGTGAATAGCCCCATGTCCAGCCCACGGATACGCCTGAATAGCGGAAGTTGGCAATGTCATTGTGGGTCACGCGGTTGTCACTTGTCTGGAAAAGACTCACGCCCACAGCACAGGGAAAGACATGCCCGCCTGAGCGGATGATATTATTGTCCACCTTAATTCTCTGTGTGAGATCTTGGGGATCGTTCGGTTTTTGAATTGCACCGATCTTTAGGCCGCCAGCCCCCAGGTCATGAAGGTAGCAGTGGGATACCGAACAATCTGTGCAGGCATTTTGAAACCAGATGGCACTGGTGCCAATCTGTGCGATTTCACACTGCACAAAATCGATCTTGTGGGCATAATCGGCCATGACCACGGCATCAACAGGCGATGCGGCCTGCGCCGGTTCGTTCCCGAGAAGCGGTGTGCGGTAGCCGGCGACCTTAAAACAGAGGTTTTTGAATCGAAGATGTTGTATCTTTTTCCCACTTGAGGGATTTCCTGTCAACGTCATAAAACGATTAGTCACCGGGGCGAACACGTCCATGTTTGTGATATCATCCCCTTCACAAGGCACATAGTACAGTGTGCCATCTCGCTCCAGATACCATTCACCGCAGGCATCAAGGGCAGCCCTGTAATTCTCCACCGTAAAACGTGTCTTTTTATCCAGGGAGTTCCATGGCTTCATACCCTTGCCCACGGTGAAAATGGAGGATGTTTCTGTGTCAAAGGCTGTGATTCGTTTACGTGTATTGTCCCATTTGTGATACAGAGTGACCAGTGCATCGTCAAAATCGGGTTTTGTGAAGGTTGCAAGATCGGTTGCAGCGGGCTCGAACAGGTTCAGTGTCTGAACGGCCATGGCGGGCACCCGTCCTTTGCCCTTGTTCACGATCGTTTCTTTGACACCCTTTAAGACGTAGAATCCCTGGTTGGGTGACTTGGCGCGTGTGGCGCGTTGCCCATTCACGTAAAGTTGCTCGAAATACAATCCGTAGCGGGGCACTTCAGGCACGCAAGTTTTCCAAAGAGTCTCTGACACTTTTTCCCAGTGATCTATTTGAATACCGCCCACAAACGTTGCTTTTTGGGTGGCATTCGCCATAAACGTGACTGGGGTCTGTTCAGTCCCTGAATCCTGTTCTGTCAATGCCAAAGGTTCAGTCATAAAGTAGGTGCCCTGGGCCACAATCACGCGCACTGTTTCGTTTAACAGGTCAAGGGTTCTGAGTTGCCTGATTCGGTCTCTTGCGCCGGCCAGGCTGGCCATTGGTTTAGATATCGTGCCTGGGTTGTTGTTGTGACCTGTGGGGGCTACATGAATGTCAAGTGCTGAGGCACCTAAACCGAAATACAGACTCAAAAAACACAAGGCTATTTGTTTCATACTGGTTCTCTTTCTAAATAGTGTTACCTGGTTTTGCAGGCGTCTATTATAGAGGATTGTCTCTAGGTTGATTAGCGAAATAAGTGGTATTTTATGAATTTGTCAACCTCTCCAATCCGTCCGTCATGCGTATGATTCAGGATGGTTATTTCTTGAGTTTTTCTGAGTGATTGGTATGCTATTGTCCGTCACGGATGGCAATGTTTAATTAGGGTCCATTTATGGGAACATCAAAAGATTCAAAGAGCACACCTGAACCAATCGCAGGCCGCCAATCATCAAAATTTCTGGGGCACGTTGTCAAGATTTTCTTGATCATTGGTATCGCTGGTGGGGCTATGGCTGCGTACAAATACCAGATGGCCACGGTGCCCAAGGCTCAGCGCAAGAAGCCGCTCCGACAGGCCAAACTTGTAAGGATTTCGGAGACCAAGAAGAGTCGACACGCTACGGTGGTGGAGGCCATGGGGCCTGTCATACCCGCCCATCAGGTGACATTGCAGCCCCAGGTGGCCGGTCAAATTACGGAGATCTCTGATGCGTTCATTCCCGGCGGTATCGCATGCGTGGGTGAGAGGCTTATCACCATTGATCCACGTGACTATGAGATTGTTGTTCAGCAGCGACAGGGCAGTATTGTTCAGGCACGCAAGGATCTAAAAGTTGAACAGGGTAGTCAGGCTGTGGCCAGGCAGGAATACGAACTGCTTGGGGAAGTGATTTCTGAAGAAGATAGGGAGTTGGTGCTTCGAGAACCCCAGTTGGCTTCGACGCAAGCCGCCTTAGAATCTGTTGAAGCCGCCTTACGCAAGGCTCAGCTTGATTTGGAGCGATGCCACATCACGGTGCCGTTTAATGCAATCATTCAGAACAAATGGGTTGATCTTGGTACGACTGTGTCGCTGGGTTCGCGAGTGGCCACCTTAATAGGAACGGATCAGGCCTGGATCGAGTTGAAGCTGTCCACCAGTGAACTCAAATGGCTTACTATTCCTCAGAAGAACGGCGAAATTGGATCGAGTGTTACCATTTACAACACACTGGCTTGGGGGGCGGATCGATTCCGGACCGGGTGTGTGGTGCGTCTGTATGGTGAGTTGGAGGATGAAGGCAAAATGGCGCAGCTTCTGGTGGCTGTTGACGATCCCTTCTGTTTAAAACCGGAAAACAGGGATAGGCCCAAGCTGTTGCTTGGATCATTTGTCAGTGCGAAGGTGGAGGGTGTGCCCCTGGAATCAGTGTTTGCCATTAAGCGTTCCTTTATTCATGACAAGACAGTGTGGATCATGGATCCCAATGACCAACTTGAGATAAGACAGGTCGAGATCCTTTTTGCTGGTCCTGAGGACGTCCTTATAGGCCACGGCCTGACTGAGGGTGAACGATTGGTGGTGACTGATCTCGCCACCCCGGTATCGGGCATGCCATTGCAGATTATTGAGCCCGAAGCTCAGACCCCAAAGCCGGCATCTCCAATGACGTCAAATAAAGAGGGGCGACCATGAGCCGTCACGGACTTGATAGCAATTTTCAGGACAGTCATGGGGTTATTGCCTGGATGACCCACAATCGTATTACACCAAACTTGTTGATGCTTATCCTATTGGTGGGTGGTTTTTTTATGGCCACGCGAGTCAAGCAGGAGGTGTTTCCTGGATTCGATTTGGGTATGGTCAGCATTCAGGTGGTCTATCCTGGGTCAAGTCCGGAAGAAGTTGAGCAGGGCATCATTCTTGTGATCGAGGAGGCCATTCGTGGTTTGGAGGGTATCAAGGAAATTACGGCCACTGCGTCCGAAGGCAGGGGCATGGTCATGGCTGAATTGGAGGAAGGTGGGGACCAACAGCGGGTCTATCAGGACATCAAGCAGCAAATCGATCGAATTGTCACGTTTCCCTTGGATGCGGAAGAGCCCGAGGTTAGCCTGCGAATCAGTCGTCGGGAGGTGCTGCAAGTCCAGTTATACGGTGACACCAGCGAGTGGGTTTTGCGTGAGCTGGCCGAACAGGTGCGTGACCGTTTGTTGCAGGACCCGCTCATTACGCAGGTTGATTTGGTGGGGGCACGCCGTTATGAGGTCGCCATTGAGATCGAACAGGATACCTTGCGCACCTACGATTTAACGTTGGATCAGGTGGCCCAGCGCGTACGGCAAACCTCGGTAGAAATTCCCGGAGGCACGCTGGAGACCCAGGCCGGGGACATTCTGCTGCGTGTCAACGAACGGCGGGACTGGGCTCGAGAATTTGCCACGATTCCCTTGATCACAACGGCCGAAGGCGCCATTTTGCATCTGGATGATGTGGCTCAGATCCGAGATACCTTTGAGGAGACGGATCAATATGCCACCTACAATGGGTTTCCCGCTGTAGGGCTGGGCGTTTTTCGCGTGGGCGATCAGACGCCCATTGGCGTCTCAGATGCTGTGCGTGTTGCCATGGCCGACATCGAGATGGATTTGCCTCCCGGTATTGATTGGACCATCAACAGGGACCGCTCAAACATCTATCGTCAACGTCTTACGTTGCTGCTCAAGAACGCCTTTTATGGGTTGACACTGGTGCTGTTTCTGTTGGGATTGTCTCTTGAACTTCGCCTGGCATTTTGGGTGACCATGGGGATTCCTATCTCATTTCTTGGTTGCTTTCTTTTCATACCTGGTTTTGATGTTACCATCAATATGATTTCCATGTTCGCCTTCATTATTGCATTGGGGATTGTCGTTGATGATGCGATTGTGGTGGGTGAGAACATCCATGAATATCGTCAGCGTGGTATGAATTTTAAGCAGGCAGCCATCAGGGGGACTCAGGAAGTATTGCTACCCGTGACATTTAGTATCCTCACGAACATTGTGGCGTTTCTTCCGCTGTGTTTTGTGCCAGGCATTATGGGCAAAATCTGGCGTACGATTCCCTTTGTCGTGATGACAGTTTTTGCCATATCCTGGGTCGAAGCGTTATTGATTCTGCCATGCCACCTGGCGCATGGTCGCCGCCAAACGTCGAAACAGAGGGGCCTTCTCATGCGACTGCAACAGTCTATCAGTCGAGGTTTTGAGTGGCTTATCAACAGGGCCTACGCGCCTTTTCTTGATTTTTGTATTCGCATGCGTTTTGTGACGGTCACACTGGGTGCAGCTGTTCTCGTGAGTGTGCTGGGGTATGTCGACAGTGGGCGTATTGGCATGATTCTGATGCCACGTGTCGAATCGGATCGGGCTGTGGTCACGGCCCTTTTGCCCCATGGATCACCTGTATCAAAGGCCGAAGAGGTTCAAAGAATTTTGCTGACGGCTGCACAAGAAATGGTTAAGGCACATGGAGGTGACAGACTGGCGGAGGGCATTTTTGCACTGATCGAAGAGAATGAAGTGGAGGTGACGGTCTATCTGACCGGTCCTCGCGTTCGTCCGATCAGCACCACAGAACTGACGCGATTGTGGCGTGAACGTACAGGCCCCATCGCAGGACTTGAGCGTTTGCGGTTTGAATCCGACCGAGGCGGCCCTGGCCGTGGCGCTTCTTTGACGGTCGAACTGAGCCATCGAAACATTGACGTGCTGGACCGTGCCAGCGAGGCCTTGGCCGAACGATTGGGTGGCTTCGCCAACGTAAAAGATATCGACGACGGATTTACACCTGGCAAGAAGCAGTTGGACTTCAGTTTAAGCGAAGAAGGCCATAGCCTGGGATTGACACAGCAGGCTCTGGCTCGCCAACTCCGAAACGCCTTTTATGGCGCGGAAGCAGTGCGGCAGCAACGCGGGCGCAATGAGATTCGGGTCAAGGTCAGATTACCTCGAGCTCAACGTACCCGGCAGTATGATCTTGAGCATCTGTTGGTTCGAACGCCGCAGGGCACGGATGTGCCTCTGGTTCAAATAGCTGAGATCGTCCGGGGTCACGCTTATACCTCAATCTCACGTCGCAACGGTCGACGCACTGTGACTGTCACTGCCAATGTGGATCCGATGTCACAAACAACCCAGGTGCAGGCGACGCTCGTGGATGAGGTGTTGCCGCAGTTGATCAAAGACTTTCCCGGTTTGTCCTACGGTTGGGAGGGACGCCAGCAAGACATGACTGAAAGTGCCACTGCCTTGTTTCAAGGCTTGATGTTGGCGCTATGTGCCATTTATGCGTTGCTTGCCATTCCCTTTAGAAGCTACTATCAACCGATTATCGTGATGATTGCCATTCCGTTTGGCGTTGTAGGGGCTGTCTTGGGGCACGTCATCATGGGGTATGCTTTGAGTCTGCTAAGCCTCATGGGCATTGTGGCGCTCTCCGGTGTGGTGGTGAATGATTCACTCGTGTTGATAGACTTTGCCAATCGTCGAATGCGTGAAGGCATCTGTGCCTTTGAGGCCATTCATCAGGCGGGTGTGCGGCGTTTTCGACCGATTGTATTGACGACACTGACAACCTTCGGGGGGCTGGCACCCATGATCTTTGAGACGTCACGTCAGGCGAGGTTTATGATTCCTATGGCCATTTCTCTGGGCTTCGGCATTCTTTTTGCTACTGGCATTACGCTTGTCCTTGTGCCTTGTTTATACTCAATTGCTGAAGATGCCCGTCGAATGCTGCTAAGCATTTGGCCCGAGCAGGAAGACCTTGAGCCACTCCAAGAAACTGAAGTGGTCTGATGAATTATCGGGTATGGCTGCGGGTTTCCGAGGCACCGAACGCAAGATTGAGATGCTTGGAACAGGTGAATGTCTATCAAAGAGATCAGAATTCTTGTAGTTTTGAGAATCTTTGCTATACTTGTTGATCAACCTATAGGTTGGAATATATTCAGCGAAGATTTAGTAGGTATTATGTTCTAACAGGACTTTTACGAAATCTAAGGACGTAGAACACAGGAAACAGTCCAAAAAACGCGATTTATTCTGATTCCTGTTAATATATAGACGGCCATGTCGCATGGCTGTACTATACAATTTTACCCTTTTTGAGGAGGTGTTTGATGAATTCTAGATTAATGATTGCAACCCTTGTTGTGGCGGTTGCGCTCAGTGGGAGCCTGATGGCAAATACCCTGAGACAGGATACCGGTGCCGATGGCATCGTGAGTGTGGAGGCGGAAAATTATGATGAACTGATCGAGCAGAGCGGGGGGACTTTTGAGCTGACCGGACCCAAGGATGATTTTACAGGGGTTTTCGGTATGGAGGGTACGGGTGGAGGTAACGCTGGCACGACAGGCTACGCAGCCTCGAATCCCCACATGAATTATCTGATTGAGTTTGTCAAGACCGGTACCCACTATGTTTGGGTGCGAGCTTGGGGTGCCAGCGGAAGTGACGATTCTTGCCACGTCGGTCTGAATGGTGAAGAAAACACTACCAGCAATCGCATGGATGGCTGGAACGCCAATTACACTTGGTCCAATGACACGATGGACAATGTGCCTGCCTTCTTCGAGGTCCCCACGGTGGGTGTGCATACGCTCAATGTCTATCAGCGTGAGAACGGCCTGATTATTGACAAGATCGTATTAACGACCAATCCCGATTATGTGCCCACAGGCGACGGTCCACCTGAGAGTGACCGCGGTCCAAGCCTGGCAGCCGTAAAGCCTGTGCCTGGTGATGGGGCTGAGGATGTACTTCGCGATAGCTTGTTGTCATGGACACCTAGTGAGTATGCGGTGACACATAATGTGTTTGTGGGACAGAATTTCGATGATGTGAATGATGCGACTGAGCCCACGTTTTCGAACTTGGATGCTAATTCACTTGATCCAGGGCGATATGATTTTGGTCAAACCTATTTTTGGCGTGTGGACGAAGTGAATGGTGCTCCGGATAGAACTGTGTTCAAGGGTGACATCTGGAGCTTCACCGCCGAACCCTATTCAATACAGATGGCTGGCTCTGACATAATCGTCACGGCATCCAGTGTGTCTGATGAATATTCAATCCCGGAGAATACCACCAATGGGACCGGACTAGGGGATGACGAGACACATGGTATTAAAACTGAGACCATGTGGTTTACGGCCATGGATGATTTAACGCCCTGGATTCAATACGAATTTGACGGGGTCAAAAAGCTTGACATCATGAAGGTCTGGAATTCTAACAATTCGGCTGAGAGTTTTCTTGGCTATGGCGTCAAGGGCGTTTTGATTGAGTATTCAACTGATGGTCAGACCTGGGAAACATTGGAGGACGCCAATGAGTTCAGTCGGGCACCGGGACGCCCCACCTATAATGAGTATGATCTCATTGACTTTGGTGGTGCAGTAGCCAAGATGGTGCGTTTGAATATTCAAAGCAACTGGGGTGGTTTCTTGACGTCCTACAGTCTTAGTGAAGTTCAGTTTAGTGCGATTCCTGCTGCAGCTCGCACACCGTTGCCTGTGTCCGGATCAGTGGACATTCTTCCTGGCGACGTGCTGTCCTGGCGTGCAGGGCGCGAAGCCGCTCAAAGTAGGGTATATGTCAGTACAGACGCCAATGAAATAGCTGACGGTTTGGCGCCTTCTTTGACATCCACTACCAACAGCATCAATCTCAGTGCGTTTGATATTGAAATGGGTCAGACCTATTACTGGCGTGTGGATGAAGTGAACAATGCAGAGGCTGCATCTGTCTGGCCCGGTCCTGTGTGGAGTTTCTTGACGGTGGCTACGCTGGTTGTAGACGATTTTGAGCGCTACAACAACGACAGTCCGGATCGTCCTTTCCAGGTTTGGCTTGATGGGTATGGTTACTCTGCCGATGAGTTCTTCCCTGCCGGGTACAATGGCAATGGCACAGGTGCCGGTATTGGACATGACATCTGGAGTGTGTCGAGTGATCACTATAACGGTGACATCATGGAAACCACGAACACCAAGCCAGGCAGTGGCCAGGCCATGCCGTTCTACTACAACAATACGGGTGGTGTAGCATCCCAGACTGAACGGGCATTCGCTCCCGCACAAGATTGGACCCTGGGTGGTGCTCAAACCCTCTCGATCGCCTTTAGTGGTCAAACGGGCAACACGGGCACGCTGTATGTCAAGATCAATAATAGCAAAATCGTCTACACAGGTGATCCCGGTAACATGGCTCTGGGATTTTGGCAGACCTGGAATGTTGACCTGTCTTCCGTCAATGTTCAAAATGTGACAAAGCTCCAGATTGGTGTGGAGGGTAGCGGTGCTGCTGGCATGTTGTTGATTGATGATATCACACTGAATGCCAACGCGGTTGATCCAGGTGATACGGGTAACAAGGCCCTGGTTGTTTGGGTCTCCTTCCATGGTGCTGATAACGTACCCGCAGACGGGGCGGCTGGTGCCGGTTTCACGGAAGCGCCTGATAAGGCATACACCGATCTACTGAAGGCCAGCGGATACAACGTGATCAGATATGTCACAACCAACGCGCCCAGTGTGGAGACGCTCAATACGGCGGATCTGGTGATCGTCAGTCGTTCGGTTGCCAGTGGTGGTTATCAGGATGACGGTGCCACAAGGTGGAACAGCGTGACTGCGCCCATGATTATCACGGGTGGGTACACGATTCGGTCCAGTCGCATGGGATTTACCACCGGTACGACGATGGTCGATACGACTGGAGACATTACCTTGACAGTCAACAATCCGAGCCATCCAGTCTTTGCAGGCATTGAGTTGGCTGCAGGCACCATGGCCAATTCCTTTGCCGGCGTGGTGACCTATCCAACTGATGGCACCACTGTGTCGCGGGGCATCTCGGTCAATGATGATCCGTTGAATGCTGACGGGACACTCCTGGCCACGATTTCAGACGCTGGCAACGGTCCTGCTGGGGGGATGGTGATAGCTGAATGGCAGACAGGGGCCACGATGACGCATACGGGTGGCGTTGGCACGGACACACTGGCCGGTCATCGGTTGGTGTTCCTGACAGGAAGTCGCGAGGCCAGTGGCATTAGCTCCGAAACAGCCGGTCTGTATGATTTGTATGAAGAGGGTGAGCAGATGCTTGTCAATGCTGTCGAATATATGTTACAGTAGTAAAAGCTAAACTCCGATACTTTTTTTCGGTTAGACCCCTATTGGGTTAAAAGAAATCAAGCGGCCTTGGCATGTTCAAGGCCGCTTCTTTTGTGTGGGTCAAACACATTCTGGATGGGGAAACAATCAACAGCATTCAGTCGCTGTTTGATATTTTTAGTCGGCCTACTTTTCCTTCTCAGCCCGAATGGCTTCGAGGATGTCCCTTCCACCTGCATCGAGGAGATCCAGGGCCATGGCTTCCGCACATTTGAAGGCGTCAGGTACGGAGACGGTTTGGGCACGTTGGATGTGAGTTTGGCCCTGTGGATCGCCGATCATGGCCTGGATGGTGATTTGATCGGCTTCAACAGAGGCGTACACACCCAATGGAATACTGCATCCGCCGTGCATGGCAGCCAGGATGAGTCGTTCGGTTTCAACGCAGAGGCGTGTGTTGGGATCGTCGAGTCTGGCAATAAGCGCCACCAATTCTGGGAGATCTTTGCGAGCCTGTATAGCCAGGGCGCCTTGGCCTGGCGCGGGCAGAAAAGCGGGTGAGGGGAGGATCGCTGCAATATGAGCAGACAGGCCTAGACGGTTTAGTCCGGCGTGGGCCATGACTGCGGCATCAACATCACCATTGGCAACCTTGGCCAGGCGGCTCTCTACATTACCTCTTAAGGGAACGCAGTTGAGGTCAGGCCGGGCGTGCTTGATTTGTGCGATGCGTCTCAGGCTGGAGGTGCCAACCGTGGCTCCGGCTGGCAGGTCTTGCAGACCCGTAGTTTTCTGGGTGGTAATCAAGACATCTGAGGGGGATTCTCTTTTGGGCATGGCTGCCACAATGAGTTTATCCGGCCCCTGGGTGGGCAGATCTTTTAGACTGTGTACAGCCATGTCGGCTCTGCCATCAAGTAGGGCCGATTCAACTTCGGAGGTGAACAGCCCCTGGGTTTGGGATTGATATAAAAAGTCAGAGGTGTTTTTGTCACCAGTGGTCGAAATCGGGACCACTGAGATGTCAGCCTCTGGATCGAGTGCCAGGAGAGCGTCTCGGGTTATGTGTGTTTGCGCTAAGGCGAGTTTGCTGGGACGGCTGGCTATTCTGATGGGCTTCATGGCTTAACCTTTTTGATTGGGGCAAGTGGGTAATGTGAGGCTGAATATACGGCCTTGTCTCCTTTAGCGACTGTTTGATTATCTCCACTGCCTGATGGCCTTTATTGTGTGGCTCAGATCTTTGGGGCTATGAGCGATCGACAGGAACCAT
>Ga0307990_1002350_pt1 | contig 15161 bp, 7 predicted proteins | sample EllFjometagen129_FD_203168 | JGI IMG/M metagenome (GOLD analysis project Ga0307990, IMG submission 203168) | Marine microbial communities from Ellis Fjord, Antarctic Ocean - #129 | ecosystem: Environmental > Aquatic > Marine > Unclassified | place: Southern Ocean | collected 2014-10-08
GAATTATTACAAGTACAGGTGGTTCTATAACAATTCATTTTTATTCAGATGTAAATACAAATGGAAGTGGTTTTGAAATGGACTGGAATTGCTCTATGCCAACAACTCCGCCTGTTGCTGATTTTGTGGCAAATACAACTTCAACTTGTACGGGAATTGTTGAGTTTACCGATCTTTCTTCAAACGGACCAATGTCTTGGAATTGGGACTTTGGAGATGGAAGTGGTTCTTCAACAGATCAAAATCCAATATACATCTATACATCTGATGGCACATATACGGTTATCCTTACAGCTACAAATCCTTATGGAAATGATACTTATATAGAAACAAATTATATTACAGTTGCTTTACCTGTTGCACCAGTAACTACTGATGATTCAAGATGTGGTACGGGTAGCCTTACTTTAACTGCAACAGGTAGTGGTATACTTGACTGGTACGATGCTGCAACAGCTGGAAGCCTTGTTAATACAGGTGGAACATTTAATACACCATCTTTAACAACAACAACAACTTATTATGTTGAAGATGTAATATTGGTTCCAAGATATAATGTTGGTAATACTGATAATAATTCAAATGGTAATAATTATACAGGTAACAGATATTTGCTATTTGATGTATTAACTGACCTAACAATTGTTTCGGTTGAAGTAAATGCAAATGGTTCTGGAGATAGAACAATTGTGCTAAGAAATAGTATAGGTACTGTCATAGAGTCAACCACAATTAATATTCCGGATGGTATAAGTAGAATTATTTTGAATTTTGATGTGCCAACAGATATAGATTATGAATTAGATATTAGTGGAACAACCGATTTATGGAGAAATGATGCTGGTGTTTCTTATCCATATACAAAACCAGGTGTGCTTTCAATAACTAATAGTAGTGCTGGTGCAGCTTATTATTATTTCTTTTATGACTGGGAAGTAAGAGTAGGAGATGATTGTATTAGCACAAGAACTACTTCTACAGCTACAATTGAGACAGAATTACCTGTTAGTATTTTAATTGATGCTTCAGAAACCTCTATTTGTACAGGCGATAATGTAGATTTTACTGCTACACCAACAAATGGAGGTACTACACCTACATACGAGTGGCAGGTAAATGGTTCTAATGCAGGTACCGGTAGTACATATTCATCTACTACATTAGCAGATGGAGATATTGTTACTTGTATTCTTACTTCTTCTGAATCATGTAATGATGGACCTGCAACATCTAATTCAATTAATATTACAGTTGTTTCAAGCTTGCCCGCTTCGGTTTCAATTGCAGGAAACAATACAATTTGTGCAGGAGAAACAGTTATAATTGATGCAACTCCGACAAATGAGGGAACAAGTCCTGTTTATGAATGGTTTATAAATGGAAGTAGTGTAGGAAATGATAATCCAACATATACATCAACATCACTTGTTGATGGAGATGTTATTACTTGTGTATTAACTTCATCATTTTCGTGTGCAACAGGAAACCCTGCAACTTCAAATGTTGTTACAATGACAGTTGATCCAAATGTTGCTGTTTCTGTTAGTATTTCGGGAGTTAACACAATTTGTGATGGTGAAAACGTAGCATTTGCAGCTACTCCAACAAATGGAGGCACAACACCAATTTATGAGTGGCAGGTAAATGGTTCTATTGTGGGAACAAATAATTCTGTATATTCATCATCAACATTAGCTGATGGAGATATTGTTACTTGTATACTTACTTCTTCAGAAGCATGTAATGACGGACAGGCAACTTCAAATTCGATAATAATGACAGTTTCTCCTAGTTTACCTGTAAGTATTTTAATTGATGTTTCAACAAGTTCTATTTGTACAGGTGATGACGCAATATTTACTTCTACTCCAACAAATGAAGGTATAACACCAACTTACGAGTGGCAGGTAAATGGTTCTACTGTTGGTACAGCTAGTACATATTCATCTACTACATTAAATGATGGAGATATTGTTACTTGTATCCTTACTTCTTCTGAGGTATGTAATGATGGACCAGCAACTTCAAATTCAATAACAATGACAGTTGCTTCAAGTTTGCCAACTTCAGTTTCAATTGCAGGAAACAATGTAATTTGTGCAGGTGAAACAGTTGTTATTGACGCAACTCCTGCAAATGAAGGAGCAAGCCCAATTTACGAGTGGTTTATAAATGGAAGTAGTGTGGGAAATGATAATCCAACATATACATCAACATCACTTGTAGATGGGGATATTATTACTTGTGTATTAACTTCATCATTATCGTGTGCAACAGGAAATCCTGCAAGTTCAAATGCTGTTACAATGATAGTTGCTCCGAGTGTTGCTGTTTCTATTAGCATTTCAGGAGTTAACACAATTTGTGACGGTGAAAACGTAGCGTTTGTAGCTACTCCAACAAATGGAGGAACAACACCAATTTATGAATGGCAGGTAAATGGTTCTACGGTAGGAACAAATAATTCTATATATTCATTAACAACATTAGCTGATGGAGATATTGTTACTTGTATTTTAACTTCATCAGAAACTTGTAATGACGGACCGGCAATTTCAAATTCAATAACAATGACAGTTTCTTCAAGTTTGCCGGCTAGTGTTACTATTGCAGGAAATACAGCTATATGTGCCGGTGATGACAATATATATACAGCTACTCCAACAAATGGAGGAACAACACCAACATACGAGTGGCAGGTAAATGGGTTTACCGCAGGAACAAATAGTGATACCTATACTACATCATTATTAAACGTTGGAGATATTATTACTTGCATTTTGACGTCTTCTGAAGCATGTGCAACAAGTAATCCTGCAACATCTAATACTTTAACTGTTATTACTGTTGATGATTATCCAACAGCAGGTTTTTATTATGCAACAAATTTCTTAGGTGTTGACTTTGTAAACAACTCAACTGATGCATTATCATACAGTTGGGATTTCGGAGACGGAAATACCAGTACTGATGTCGATCCTTCACACACTTATGCTAATGATGGAACGTACACTGTAACTTTAATTGCAACAAATGGTTGTGGAGATGATACAATAACAATTAATATTACAGTAATTGGTGTGTCAATTGCAGATATTCCAAAATTATCTGATGTGGAAATATATCCTAATCCTACTTCAGGACTAATAACTATTGATTTGCATAATAATAAAGTTAATAAACTTGAAATTTTTGATGTTGTTGGAAAACTTCAATATTCAAAAATGAAAGTTAATAATATAACCAAGCTTAATCTTGCTAAATTAAACAAAGGTATTTACTTTATAAAATTAGTTAATAAAGATAATTCTTCAGTCTACAAAATTATTGTAAATTAATTAAGAATACGAATCAAGGGTTGAAAATTATTGCTGAAAATCAGACGAGTGAAGTACTTGTTACTTGTTAAAAGTATAATGTGAAAAACCAGAAACCCTGTCTACCGGCAGGTAGGAAGTAACCAGAAACAATACCAGATAGTTATTTGATTTCATGATGATTTTTATATAAAATCAACTCTTGATTGACATTAAGAATCAATATATTTTCATATAATTGCTGATGAAAATTTTCAAAGCCCAATTCCGGGGTTTTGTAATTTTGGATTGGGGTTCTATTATTCCTTTGATAAAGGACTCATAAAATATAAATTGCAGGAGAAAGAATATATTATCTTGAATTAGAATTACAGTTAACAAAATGCGAAAGCATTTTATACCAACTTAAGTTCATAGATGAAATATGCGGGGAACTATTCAATTGGCATCAAAAATGATGGGTAATATTAGTTGTTATTATAGATAGCAAAAATTTATGAATTTTTTGAGTTAATTTATTTTCTAATATAGTTGCTAATTAAATTAACAATAAACTGTAACTTTGTTTTAGATAATATAATAAGTTTTATTACTTAAACTTATGAGTGTTCAATACAATATATTAGTAAACAAACTTGATGATTTTATTCGAAAATATTATCGAAATCAGATAATTAGAGGTTTGCTGTTATCATCCCTTATTTATATTTCTGCATGGATTACTTTATCGGGCATTGAATATTTTGGACATTTTTCGACAACTATTAGAACTATTATATTTTATTTTTCCGTTTTTCTCATAATTACAGTATTAATAAAATTTATTGTAATCCCTGTATTCCAATTTTTTAAAATCGGAAAAATAATTTCACACAAACAAGCAGCAAAAATTATTAGTAAGCACTTTGCCAATATTAAAGACAAACTGCTTAATACTTTAGAATTAGCTAATGTTGAACATGATTCACCTTTTTCAAAAGAACTTATTATTGCAAGCATAGATCAACGCATAAATAATATTAAACCCATACCTTTTCCTGCAGCAATTAATATAAAATCAAATATTAAATATTTAAAATATCTGGGAGTTTTATTTGTTATAATTATTTTAACATTGATAACATCCCCTGCTATACTTACCGACGGTGTTGAACGCATTGTAAATCATAATACTTTTTATGAACCTTCTGCACCTTTTAGTTATATTCTTATGAACGACACATTATCTGTACAAAAAGGTGGGGATTTTGAAGTTAAAGTAAAAATTGAAGGAAAATATGTCCCAAAAAATATAAATGTTTCTTATGGTGGCAATAATTTTTTGATGAATAAAATAACCAAAACCGAATATAGCTACAAATTCAAAAACATAAATAATTCAATAAATTTTTATTTTACTTCCGATAACATTAATTCATCACATTATAATCTTAAAGTATTACCATCACCAATGATAATTGATTTTTTTATATCTATTGATGTTCCTGAATATACAGGAGAAAAAGACATTATACTTGAAAATATAGGTGATGTTACAATACCAATGGGCTCAAAGATAAAATGGAAATTTAATACTATTGATATTGACTTTTTAAAGTTAACGTTTAATGATACGATAGATATACTTGCATATAATGACACAAATCGATTGACTGCTGATAAAACTTTTTACAAAAGCAGTAATTATAGTATCTCTGTAAAAAACAAATATTTTCAGAACAATAACATCGTAAAATATTCTATAAACGTTATACCCGATCTTTATCCTGATATTAAAGTAAATTCGTTTAAGGATAGTCTTGAACAAGCTGTTTATTATTTTCAAGGCTTGATTAATGATGATTACGGCTGCAAAAAACTTGCATTTAATTACAATTCCGAACAAAAAAAAGACAGTATTAAAACAATATTGTTACCTATTAATTTGAGTTCTACTTCTCAAGAATTTTTTTATGCTTTTGATTTTGCATCATTAAAAATATCTGAAGGCGGAAAAATTGAATATTATTTTGAAGTTTGGGATAACGATGCAGTAAATGGCAGCAAATCTACCAAAACCAGTATTTATGAATATTATATCCCGTCAAAAGAAGAATTAGACAAATACGAAACAGAGGCTAACAAAAATATTGAAGAAAAACTTAAGGAAAGCTTAAGAATGATAGATGAATTGCAAAAAGATTTAGATGACCTTCAAGAAAACCTTATTGATAGAAATTTAAGTTCGTGGGAAAAAACAAAAATGATAGAAAATATTTCTGAAAAACAAAATTCCATTGAAAAACTGATGGACGAAATTTCAAATCTCAATAAAGAAAAAAATAATTTTCTTAACACATTCTCGGAACAAGAACAAGAATTAAAGGAAAAACAAGAGCAAATAGAGAAATTGCTTGAAAACTTAATGGACGAAGAGCTGCAAAAATTAATGGATGAGCTTAATAAATTAATGGAAGATTTTGATAAAAATAAACTCAACAAATTATCAGAAGAACTAAAAACAAATTATGATGACCTTTCCGAGCAATTAGACAGAAATCTTGAGATGCTAAAACGTTATGAGGTTGAACAATTAATAGATAAAACAATAGATAAACTTAATGAATTGGCAGAAGAACAAAAACAACTTTCTACAGATGTTAAAGACAAAAACAATGATAGCGAAGATCTCTTAAACAAACAGAACGAACAATCGGAAGAATTTAACAAAGCAATGGAAGATTATAAAAAAGCATTAGAAAAAAACAACGAATTAAAAAGTCCTATGGATCTTGAAGAGTTTAATGAAAGTGCTGAAGACATAAAAGATGAATTTCAACAAGGAGAGCAAAACATGAATAGCGGTCAAAATAAAAAAGCATCAAAAAATCAAAAACAAAACTCTCAAAAACTTAAAGATATGGCATCGTCAATGCAAAGCATGATGAAACAAAATCAAATGCAGCAAAGTGCAGAAAATATGGACGATATGAGACAAATAATTGAAAATACAATGACATTTTCTTTTGATCAGGAGAAATTAATGGAAAGCTTAAAAGGAATGAACAGAAAAAATCCAAAATATATGGAGATCGTTAGTGAACAGAAAAAAATAAACGATAATTTTGAAGTTATAAAAGATTCTCTTAATGCATTAGCAAAACGAACTCCAATGTTGAGTAATGTTATTAACAAAGAGATAAAAGCAATAGGAAAAAATATTGATAAAAGTATAAACTTAATGGAAGAAAGCAGAGGCAATAATGTTAATGCAGCAAGAAGTACGCAACAATATGTTATGACTTCTGCAAATAACCTTGCATTGCTACTTTCAGAAGTTTTAAAACAAATGCAACAGCAATCTTGTCAACAATGTGAAGGGAGTAGCAAATGTACGAAACCAGGCGAAGGAAAACCCAAATTGTCTGGGATGAAAAGTCAGCAGCAATCGTTAAAGTCTCAACTTAAATCAATGATACAAAAAATGAAAGAAGCAGGGAATAAACCCGGTGGAAATTCAATAAACAAACAATTGGCAAAAATGCTTGCTCAACAGGAAATTTTTAAAAACCAACTTGGGAAATTAATGAATAACGGGGGATTAAATCCTGAAACAATGCGTAAATTAAATGAAGTAAAAAGAATGGTGGAAAAGACAGAAAACGACATAATAAATAAAAATATTACACGGGAAACGATTAAAAGACAAGATTTAATTTTAACACGTCTTTTAGAGGCCGAAAACTCTGAATATCAGAGAGAAATTGACAAAAAGCGTAAATCGGAAGAAGCAAAAGTTGAAAAAATTAGTAACCCTAAAGATTTTTTTGAGTATAAGAGATTGAATAACACATTTAATGAAATTTTAAATACTTCGGATATTAAATTATATAAATTCTATAATGAGAAGTATAAACAATATTTAATAAACTTAAACCAATATAAATGAAAACTGAATTAGACATTTTTTCAAAAATTGAAAACCTTTCGTATGTCGAAAAGATGATTGATGATGTTGCTAGTGAATATAAGTTAAGTTCAGAAGTCTACGGGAACATATTAGTCGCTACAGTTGAGGCTGTTAACAATGCCATCCTTCATGGAAACAAATTAGATGAATCAAAAACAGTTAATGTAAACTTTAAAATTGAAAACAGTTCTTTGCAAATTATAATAAAAGATGAAGGACCTGGATTCGACTACGATAATATTCCAGATCCAACAGCTCCTGAAAATATCGAAAAACCACACGGAAGAGGAATATTTTTAATGAGACATCTTGTTGATGAACTGGAATTTAAAAACAATGGTTCTGAAGTTGAGTTTAAATTTAAGCTCTCTTAATTAATGGCTATTATTTTTCATGCTGAAGAAATAGCTTTCCCCGATATTGATAAAAAAAATACAATTAATTGGATTATAAAGATTATTGATCACGAAAATTTCAAATTGGGAAATATTAATATAATTTTCGTTTCAGATAATTATATTATAAAAATTAACAAGCAATATCTTTCTCACGATTATTTTACAGACATTATTACTTTTGATTATTGTGAAAATGAGATTATTACAGGGGATATTTTTATTAGTATTGATAGAGTCAACGAAAATGCAGAGAAATTTAACTCTTCTTTTTTAAACGAACTTAATAGAGTAATTATTCATGGAATCTTGCACCTGATGGGGTTTTCCGATAATACCGAAAATGAAAAAAAAGAAATGAGGAAAAAAGAAAACCTGTGTTTAAATCAATTAAAAATTTAATTTAAATTTTAAAAATAAAAACATCCGTAAAATACCTTTACGTCAATGCGTTATGTTTTTTTAGATTTAAAATAATTTACCTAAAGCAGATAATATCTTAAAAACTTTTTTTAAAAAAGGAAATAATACTTATTTTTACCGCAAAGTGTAATTTAATGAATTTAATGATTATGAAAACCTTTAAGCTTATAACACTTATATTTTTAATTGAATTTATTTCGTTTCAAGCATACTCGCAGAAGCCTAATAAAGACGAACTTAAGGCAGTTGAAGCATTTGAATTTGGTGAATATGCTAAAGCAATAGAATTATACAGGGTTGCTTATGCAAAAACCCCGGATTCTCGAAAACCATTAATTGTTTTTAATACAGCAATTTGTTACAAATATTTACACAATTCAAAATCTGCTGAATTATGGTTTAGAAAAGCTGAAAAAGTTAAATATTCGGATCCAATTGCTGTTTTATACTATGCCGATGCAAAAAAAATGAATGGCAAATTTGAAGAAGCAATTATAGAATATAAAAAATATAAAAAACTTGTACCGGATGACCCTCGTGCTGACATTGGAATAAAATCTTGTAAAATGTCAGCTGAATGGAAAAGTAATCCAACAAGATATGAAGTTGAAAATATGGCTTTATTTAATTCAAAATACAGCGATTTTTCTCCAGTATATGCAAAAATGGACTATAAAGTAATCTATTTTTCTTCAAATAGACAAGGTTCTGTAGGAACCGGAACACATAGTGTTACCGGTGCAGGATTTTATGATTTATGGATGACCAATAAAGACCGTAAAGGTAAATACAGTATCCCTGTACCTGTTCCCGGAGAAACAATTAATACTACAAATGATGAAGGAGCTTCTTCATTAAATCCTAAAGGTAACACTTTATATTTTACAAGATGTAAAGTAGTAAAGAAAAGAATGATGGGATGTCAGATATTTTGGGCTACCAAAAAAGGAGTTGGATGGGGTGAGCCATTAATGTTACAAATACCGGGAGCATCCGATACTTCAATTTTTGGATATCCTGCAATTTCATTCGATGACCTTAATCTTTATTTTTCTGCTGAATTACCAGGAGGTAAAGGAGGAAAAGATATCTGGAAATTAACTCGTACCAGTAGAACTAAACCATGGAGTGAACCTGTAAATATGGGAAGTGAAATAAATTCGTTAGGAAATGAAGTTTTTCCTTATGAGAGAGAAAATAAAATATTTTACTTTTCATCAGATTATCATGTGGGTATGGGAGGACTAGACATTTTTAAAGCAACTGTTGATGAAAACGGTAAATATGCTGTTGAAAACATGAAATACCCTGTAAATTCTGTTACTGATGATTTTGGGATTATTTTCGAAGGAAATCTTGAAAGAGGTTATTTTACTTCTAACAGAAAAGGAGGAAAAGGTGGTGATGATATTTATGAATTTGTTTTACCTTTATTAGAATATGCTGCTACTGGAAAAATTATTGACAAAAAAACCAATAGAGTTATTGTTGGTGCTAAAGTTATTTTAAAAGGTAGCGAAGCTGAAACAAAAGAAATAACTACAGCAGAAATGTTGTCGGAAGCCGATGGTTCATACCGTTTTAAGTTAGGCCCTAATACCGATTATCAAATTCAAGCTGAAGCTGAAAAATATCTTAACGGATTTGGTGCTGTTTCTACTGTTGGTATTGAAGAAGATAAAGAATTTAAAGAAGATATTTACCTTGACCCAATTTGGCAACCTATTAAACTTGACAATATTTTTTATGATCTTGGCAAAGCAGAATTAAGACCGGAATCAATGGTTGAACTTGACAGACTTATTAAAATATTGAACGATAATCCAACTATTACAATAGAACTTGGTTCTCATACAGATTTCAGAAGTCCTGATGCATTTAACTTGGACCTATCACAAAGAAGAGCTCAATCTGTAATTGATTATCTAATTGAGAAAAATATACCATCTGACCGTTTAATTGCTAAAGGTTATGGTGAAGGTACACCTGCTACTGTTGATAGTGTTACAAACTCAAGATATTTTTTCTTGCCTGAAGGTCAGGAATTAACTGAGCCGTTTATTAAATCTCTTGCAACTGTTGAAGAACAAGAAGTTGCTCATGAGCTTAACAGACGTTCAGAATTTAAAGTATTAAAAACAGATTATGTTCCCGGTTCTCCTGCAATAAATAATGAAGAAGAGGAATATGACGAATACGACGAAGATAACGAGTAGCTAAAAATACATTTTATTATAAAACGTTTCGGGAAATTATATCCGAAACGTTTTTTTATTTAAAACTTATCTTCCAAGTAAAGAAAAAAGCAAATGATAAATTGAATATTCGATATTCAAAAAAAAGCAAATGAAAAAGAAAAAATAATGACAAAAAAATACAAGTAAACTTAATATTAAATAAAAAAGATGAACAAAAATAATTCCCGATATAATTTAAGAGGCGTTTCTGCATCGAAAGAAGATGTGCATAATGCAATTAAAAATATTGATAAGGGATTATATCCAAAAGCATTTTGCAAAATATTACCCGATATTATTGGAGGCGATAATAAGTATTGTAACATTATGCATGCCGATGGAGCAGGCACAAAATCATCTCTTGCATATATGTACTGGAAAGAAACCGGCGATATTTCAGTATGGAAAGGTATTGCGCAAGATGCAATTGTAATGAATACTGACGATTTACTTTGTGTTGGTGCTGTTGATAATATTGTTTTATCATCAACTATTGGCAGAAATAAAAACTTTATTTCGGGAGAAGTAATTGCTGCAATAATTAACGGAACGGAAGAATTTCTTAAAGAATTGCGACAATTTGGAATAAATATATTTTCTGCAGGAGGCGAAACAGCTGATGTTGGCGATTTGGTACGCACTATTATTGTTGACTCTACGGTTACATGCCGAATGAAAAGAGAAGATGTAATTACTAACGAAAAAATTACAGACGGAGATATAATTGTTGGTCTTTCATCGTTTGGAAAAGCTAATTACGAAAAAGAATATAATGGCGGTATGGGAAGTAATGGCTTAACATCTGCACGACATGATGTATTTGCCAAATATCTTGCTAAAAAATATCCCGAAAGTTATGACAGGTCTATATCAGATGATCTGGTATATTCAGGCAATTATAAATTAACAGATAAACTTGACGATTTAGATATTGATGTGGGCAAACTGGTTTTATCACCTACTCGTACTTATGCTCCAATTATTAAAGAAGTTTTATCTAAGTTTAGAGCTGATATTCATGGAATGATACATTGTTCCGGCGGAGCTCAAACCAAGATTTTAAATTTTGTTGACAAGCTGCATATTATTAAAGACAATATGTTTGATGTGCCACCTCTTTTTAAAATTATTAAAGAGCAATCTGATACTAATTGGCAGGAAATGTATGAAGTGTTTAATATGGGACATAGATTTGAGCTTTATGTTGCTGATGTATCATTGGCAAATGAAATAATTAAAATATCAAAAGCATTTGGGGTTGATGCCAAAATAATTGGTAAATGTGAGAAAGCCACAAAAAAACAATTGACAATTAAAAGTGAATTTGGTGAATTTATATATCAATAAAAGCCCCTCCTAACCTCCCCAAAGGAGAGGAACTAAGACTTGGGGCAATTTTATGATTATAACTTTATACCAAGAGTTCGCTTTAGGCGGATTAATATTTAAAAAAGAAAAAATAAAATGAGCAATAATTTAATATTAGATAAACTATCTGGAGTAAAGAAAAGATTTGATGAAGTTGGACAGTTATTAGCTGAACCGGATGTAATTTCTGATATGAAAAAGTATATTAAACTTAACAAAGAATATAAACAATTAGAGCCGGTTGTTGAAGCTTATAATGAATACAAAAATTTGATTGAAAATATTGCTTCTACAAAAGAACTGTTGTCGACAGAAAAAGACCCCGAAATGCGAGAAATGGCAAAACTGGAGCTGGATGAATTAATACAGCAAGTTGAGCCGATGGAAGAAAATATAAAATTTATATTATTGCCTGCCGACCCCGAAGACGATAAAAACGCAATACTTGAAATACGTGCAGGAACAGGTGGCGACGAAGCAGGTATATTTGCAGGAGAACTATTTAGAATGTATTCTAAATTTGCCGAAGCAAAAAAATGGAAAGTAGAAGTTACTAATTCTACAGAAGGTACTGTTGGCGGATTTAAAGAGATTATTGCAAAAATTATTGGAAACGGCGTGTATGGTTTAATGAAATACGAATCGGGGGTGCACAGGGTGCAACGTGTGCCACAAACCGAAACACAAGGGCGAGTGCATACTTCTGCTACATCGGTAGCTGTTTTGCCCGAAGCCGAAGACTTTGATATTGATATAAAACCCGACGAAATTAGAAAAGATACTTATTGTGCATCCGGACCCGGTGGACAATCGGTAAATACTACATACTCTGCAATAAGGCTTACACATATACCATCGGGAATTGTTGTTACATGTCAGGATCAAAAATCGCAGTTAAAAAATCTTGATAAAGCTATGGTTGAATTGCGCACAAGGCTTTACAATCTGGAATATCAAAAGTATTTAGACGAAATTTCTTCTAAACGCAAAACAATGGTTTCAACAGGCGACCGTTCTGCTAAAATACGCACCTACAATTATCCGCAGGGCAGAATAACAGACCACCGCATAAATCTTACTATGTATAATTTGCCTATTGTTTTAAATGGCGATTTGCAAGAAATGATTGATAAGCTGCAAATGGCAGAAAATGCCGAAAGACTTAAAGAACACAGCGAAGACTAAGTTAATAATTTCACACTTTCGTTATACTTGCACACTTTCGTGATATACTTACACACTTTCGTGATATACTTGTACACTGTTGTGATATAGCCTAACTTGAGACGGTGTCATACAAACTTGAGATGGTGTCATACAAACTTGAGATGGTGTCATCCTAACTTGAAATAGCCTTATACAAACTTGAAATAGTTAAATTTATAGTGTAAATGCTCAAATAATGGGAAAATTGCTTGTTTTTAGTCGGAAAATGTGACTATTAGGAAAACGGAGTAGAGGAAGAAATGCCTAAAATGAGCTAAAGTTTAAAATACCTAAAATTAAAAGGAGAGTTTTCTCCTTTTTTTTTGTTATTTTTGCTAAATAAATACTTGTAGCTATAATGGAAATAAAAAACACTACGCATTTTAGCGGAGTGTTACAAATAAGGCGTTCAAATGCATTGTGCTAAAACAGGTTGATGTTTTTTTGTCTTATCTTCCTAAAGAATGTCACTAAATAAAATAGAGACTTAAAAAAACAATAATTTAAATTTTAAGAAAATGGAAAATACAAGAAAATTAAATCAGATTTTAACAAGGTAAATGATAATGAAACTGGTACTTCTTAAATTAGATTATAATGATTCTGATGAAACACCTAAGTGATTATTAGTAATTTTTATTATTTTATTACCTTTAAAGCTTAGAAGTTAGAGTTTATTTATTAATAATAGATTGTCTCCCTTATGAAAAAAATATGTTTTTATTGTGCGAATTATGAATATGAAGAGTTCTCATTTGAACCTTTGGGAATTGGCTATTTAGCTTCTTACTTAATAGAAAAAAACTATTGTAATGAAAGTGATGTCTTAATTGTAAATAATATTGATGATGCAATCAAGTTTAAGCCTGATATTGTTGGGATTAGTGCAGTGAGTCATGTTCTTCAAGATGCAATTAACTTTGCTAAAACATGCAAAAATTCTTTTGATTGTATTACAATTATTGGAGGATATCATATTTCAACTTCACCTTATAGTTTACCATTAGAATTTGATATTGGTGTTATTGGAGAAGGCGAGGAAACACTGGCTGAAATTGTTAATCATTTGCAAGATGAGGATATAAATAGTAAACTAAGTTTAATAAAAGGCATATGTTTTCACAAAAATAATAAAGTTCAGAAAAATCAGGAAAGAGAATTAATTCATGATATAAATAACCTTCCTTTTCCTATAAGAACAGTAAAGGGAGCAAAAACAATAGGGATTTTTACATCAAGAGGATGTCCGTATAAATGTACATTTTGTGCATCTCAATTGTTTTGGAATTGTACTTTTAGATTTAGAAGTGCAGATTCTGTAATTAATGAAATACTTCATATTCTTAGGACACATCAACAATCCAATGGTAAACTAACTATAAAAATTTTAGATGATTTATGGTTGGCAAATAAGAAAAGGTTTAAAGAGATCGTAGATGAAATTTTGAAATATAAAATTCATGAAAAAGTTGAATTTACGGGTTTTTGTAGGTCAAACATAATAAAGGAAGATGATATTAAGTTGCTAATAAAAATGAACTTTAAAGTAATTAGATTCGGTGCTGAAACAGGATCAGATAGTCTTTTGAAAAAAATTAAAGGAAATAGCATATCAATAAGCGACCATCAGAGAGTGATTGATTTATGCGAAAAATATAATATTCCTTGTACTGCATCTTTTATGTTTGGAATTCCTGGAGAAACCAAAGACGATTTACAAGAAACAAAGAAATTTTTACGAAAAAATAAAAAGAAACTTAAAATTTCTGGATTTTATTATTGTAACCCTATTCCCGGTACTGAAATTTATGATAATCTAATTAAAAACAAACAGATAACCAGTGATTTTGATTTTGGATCTCTTCCCCTTGATTTTCTTAGTAAATCATTTAACTGGGATAATATTGTTTATTTTAACAAAGAAAATGTTGAGCTGGATTATTTTAAAAGATATATTTTAAATATTAAAATAGAATTTATGCTATTAATAACAATACTTGTTTATATGAAAAAAATTAAATTAAAATTTAAGAAAATAAGAAAATAATATTCAGTTCATTAACATCCACTTTTCTACACGATAATACTGCATTCTGATGTGCATTTTCAAAAACACTATCTCCAATATCGCAAGTCTGTGCCTTAAATCCGCAAGTTATTAACAAAAAAAGCTGCAAAACATTATTAATAAATGTTTTGCAGCTAAGGTATTTTCACCTAAATTGGTGTTGTAAAAACAATTACCAATATGAAGATACTACAAAGT
>Ga0307990_1002351_pt1 | contig 15161 bp, 11 predicted proteins | sample EllFjometagen129_FD_203168 | JGI IMG/M metagenome (GOLD analysis project Ga0307990, IMG submission 203168) | Marine microbial communities from Ellis Fjord, Antarctic Ocean - #129 | ecosystem: Environmental > Aquatic > Marine > Unclassified | place: Southern Ocean | collected 2014-10-08
AGGCCATTGTTGCTGCAATAGGCAACCAGCTTCATGGCTTCAGCCGTCGCCGGGGTCTTATCCGATCCCTTGACAAGTTCAAAACCCCGCATGGCACCGATGCCGCGCAGTCCGCCGACCATGCTGAATTTCTCCTGCCAGGATTTAAAACGCTTTTCGAGTTTTTGGCCCAGGGCTACGGATTTTCCCAGCATGCCCTCTGTTTCGAAAACGTCGAGAACGGCCAGGGCCGCGGCACAGGCCACGGGGTTGCCGCCGTATGTACCGCCGAGTCCCCCGACATGTACGGTGTCCATTAACTCGGCCTTGCCGACCACGGCCGCAATGGGCATTCCCGCCCCCAGGCTTTTCCCGATAACCATCATATCGGGTGTTACACCCCAGTGTTCAGAAGCAAACATTTTCCCGGTTCGCCCCATACCGCTCTGGATTTCGTCCATGACCAGCAGGATGCCGTGGTCGTGACAGATCTTTTCCAGTTCCGGGAAGTAACCATCCGGCGGTGCAATAAAGCCGCCCTCGCCCTGAACGGGCTCGGCCACCACTGCTGCAATGGCCTCCGGGTTGATGTGGGTCACGAAAAAATCATGGAGTGCTTTAATATCGCCAAAAGGTACACGATAGATCTCCGGCGCAAACGGACCAAAGCCGAGCTTGAAAGGCATGACTTTGGTAGTCATGGTCATGGTGAGCAGGGTCCGTCCGTGGTAAGCGTTGTCAAAAACAACGATACCCTGCCGCTTGGTGACATAACGGGCAACCTTCACGGCATTTTCCACGGCCTCGGAACCACTGTTCAGGAAAACCGCTTTTTTGGGAAAATCCCCGGGCGTCAAGCGGCACAGCTTTTCAGCCAGCGCCACGGCTGATTCATAAGGGTTGACCATGAAACAGCAATGGGTCAAATTCTCTGCCTGTGCTTTAATGGCGGCCACTACTTTCGGATGGCTGTGGCCGATATTCATCGCGCCGATGCCTCCGGCAAAATCGATGTATTCCCGTCCTTCAACATCCTTTAGCAGGGCACCCCGGCCCGAAGCGATAAAATTCAGTGAAGCGTTGCCCACTGCTGATGTAATGGCCTGTTTTCTCCGCTCGATAAGTTGTTGATTCAATCCGTTGGTCATGTCTTATCCTCCTTAATAATATTGTTGACTCAATAAATCATTGTACATGGATGCATTAAATGCTGCACGCCAATACCGATTGACTGTCTAATGCAATTTTAATTCTGCCTCATACGTATCGACAATGCTTCGCATGGTCTCTGCCGCACCTTTGGTCAACGGCGGAGGCTCATGGCTTGAAATAATCTCCAAAGCCCTTTCATACGCCCGTTCGGTCAAGTCTTTCCCGGCTGTTTTATTCATCCAGCTCGATCGGCTTCGCCGGTCAAAAAGATCTGATTTTGATGTGGCGCGCATGTTGTCAAAGGTATGGGAGTGGGTCAGAAACTCGCCTCCGGGGCCGACTTCTTTGATGATATCCAGAGCCAGCGTATTTTGATTGACCGGTATGCCCTTTAACATGTGTTGTATCCTCCCTATCTGTTCGCAATCCATGATTAACTTGGCATAATCAAAAGTCAACCCGGATTCCAGTGCACCGGCGCCATATACAAAGTTTGGGCCGCTCAATGCGGCCATGGTTGCCGACAATGAGAAATCGTAGGCCACTTGTGTATCTGGGATTTTGCTGTCTGAAACGCCACCACCGACCCAGCAGGGCAGTTGATACATTTTTGCCAGTTGGGTCAGTCCGGCACTGATCAGGCCGTGTTCGGGAGAACCGGTCACCGGTACGGCGGTCCGCAGATCTATGATGGTGCTCATACTGGCGTAGGTGCAGGGTATTCCCGGGGCGGTTAACTGTGCCAGAACGATTGCGCTTAAGACTTCAGCGTTATGAAGAACAATCGATCCGGCAAGGGTCACCGGAGACGTAGTCCCCGCTAATACCATGGAGATCGGGGCAACGCCGATCCCCAGACGAGCGCTCTGGATGATTACGTCACAACACATCTTCACCAGCACCAGCGGGCTGGTGGGGCAGACAAAAGCGGTCACCGGCGTGCGTTTTCGAAATTTTTTATCACCGCCCACGCAGGCCGCGGCCATCTGGGCAATACGCTTTGCATTCCCGCCGCTGTAAAAGCCAAGAAAAACATGCTTGCCGGTATTGGAAACCATGGCCTCGTAGTTGTGGAGCGCTTGCGTTGCGGCAAATTGCTCCAGCGAACCCACAGGTCTTTCAACTATGACAATTTCGTCAAGCCGGTCGCAAACCCGGGTGATTTTCCCCAGATCCTCCTTTGTTGTCGACCGGAGCCGGCGTGTAATCGGATCAATAATCTGCACACATTCCCCAAAGGTTGAGAATCCGACCTTATTGGGTTCCGCAATGAAATCATACTTTGCATCCCGGCCATGATAGGTCACCCGACTAGGGGCCGAGTGGATACATTTTTCGATAATATCGGGAGATATCTTGACGATGCCATGTGTTCCCGAACGATCCACCCTTGCTCCGGCGCCGCTGAAAATTTCAAGGGCTTCCCTGGATTCGACTTTTATACCGGTTGTTTCGAGAATTTCCAGTGTGGCGTGATGTAGCGTCCGGACCTGTTCATCCGTAAAGACGGCGGATTGAATACGGCCGGCTGCGTCACTGACAACATCAGGTGTATGTTTCATTATAATGGTTACCTCGCAAATGAGATATCATGAACTGCACTCGCAACCTGATGCGGGGAATTGAACCCAAAAAATTTCGCAACACCTGATGCGTATTCATTGTAATTTATGGATAAAAATCAGGCATCCGGCTTTGCCGGGGAGTATGACGCCTAAATTTCCGACAGGTCTCTACGTCGATGGTCGACAAGATTCTGATACATCCGGGCGCGCCAGCTTTGAGTAAATGATTCCGTCCAATCATAAAAGCCCTTCCCGCTCTTAGCCCCCAACTCACCCTTGGAAACCTTTTCGAGAAGCAATTCATAGTGCTGTTGCGAGGTATCCATATCCGGCAGTATATATTTTTCGCACTGAAGCGTCAGATCATAGCCATCATTATGCTCATAAATTTCAAAAGGACCGGCCACGCCGAAACGTCGTCCAAAACTGTATTTTACCGCCATATCCACCTCTTGCGGCGTAGCGATTCCCTTTTGTACGATATTGAATGCTTCCCGCCATATGGCCACCTGTATTCGATTGGCGATAAACCCGGGTGCTTCCTTGAGGCATTTAATCGGCTTTTTCCCTAATGTTTTATACAGGGTATAAATTTCCTCTGTTACTGCTTTATCTGTTTTTGGACCCGGGACGATCTCGACCAGGGGCATCAAATGGGGCGGATTAAAATAATGTGCAACCAGAAAGCGTTCGGGATGTTCAAATGCGTTGGCCATGAGACCGGGCATAATGCTGGACGTATTACTGGCGATGACCGAATGAACCGGGCATGCGGCTTCGACTTGATTGAACAGATCGCATTTTTGATCCAGGTCTTCGATAATGGCTTCGATAATCAGGTCGGCATCCCCCACACCTTCGGGGATGGAAGTTGTTGTCCGGATTTTATTCAGAGCGGGTTGGATGTCATCGGAATGAATAAATGCAAGTTCCGCCATTTCGGTTAAATTTTTTTCTATTTGATGTAACGACGCATCAAGTTTGTTTTGACGGCGGCCGATCAATGCAACAGTATACCCATTTTGAGCGAACTCTTGGGCGATGGAATGCCCCATCATCCCCGCCCCTATAACGGCAATGTGTTTTATTTTCTTTTTATTCATTTGTAGTATCCTTCATGTGCCGATATACACTTTTTTAAAAACAGGCATCTTTTTTTGCCTGCTTCAGGATGCTGAAATTAAAAAGCAGCTAACGCAGTTGCATGACTTGATTTTTTCCAATTTCCAATTTCAAATTTCCAGCTTCGCTCTTATCGCAGCGTCTCCGTAAAGCCATCTACGCCCATGCTCTGCCCGTTTATTTTGCTTCCGGCACTTGAACATAAAAACAGGATCATCTGGGCGACATCATCTGCAGTTACGAACGTTCTCATGGAAATACCCTGTATGAGGGTTTCTCTTACTTTCTCCCTGCTCAGGCCTTTGGCCACCGCTTCATTGGCGATGACCCTTTCCATTCGGTCGCCCTCGACAATGCCCGGAACAATGGCATTCACCCGGATGTTATGCTCTCCGAGTTCCATTGCCAATGTTTTTGTAAACCCTTCTATGGCCCATTTAGAGGCTGCATAGGGTGAGCGGTAGGGATATCCCATAATGCCGGCCGCCGAAGAAAAATTGATAATCGACCCCCCTCCAGCGCGTTTGAGAAAGGGAACCGCATATTTTACACAATAAAAGGTACCATTGATGCCAGCGTCCAGTGTCCGGTTCCATTCTACAGGATCGATATCTTCTACTCTTCCTGCCGGACCGCCAATGCCGGCCCCATTAACCAGAATATCAATCCCCCCCAGATAATTCTCTGCTTCCCTGATAAATTGAGCCACAGCCTCAGGGCTTGCAACATCGCAGACACGGCCTGAAGCGGTTGGGTTGTTCCGCATGAACTCAGAGAGCATCTTTTCATTAATATCGCCGATAAAAACCATTGCCCCGTTTTCAATAAATAGCTCGGCAACTTTACCACAGATCCCCGAGGCGCCGGCGGTGATCACTGCTCTGGCGCCATCGATTGAAATATCCATAAAAAATCCTTTACTCACGGCCGTGAACCGGTGAACGGTAATATTTATTTACGATACGATTATATCGGTGCGGGCCGGCTGCCGCCGGCCCGCATGTCATTAAAAACTATTTTGAATCCGGCAATGACGGATCAGGATTTGAACCACCAGCGCTCCAGGCAGCGATTGCCGTCCAGTGTCTGGTTGGCGGCGACTTTTTCGGTATGGCCGATCTTGTCGGAGACGGCCCAGACATGGTTGGCAAACATCGGAATCACGACGCCGCCCTCGTCTTTGATGATTTTTTGCATCTCACCGTACATTTCACGGCGTTTCTGGCTGTCCAGTTCGGCACGGGCTTCGGTTAAGAGCTTGTTGAAGCGGTCATGCTGCCAGAATGTATCGTTCCAGGTGGCGCCTTCGGCATAGGTCATGGTCAGTGCCCAGTCCTCGGTGGGCCGGCCGCTCCAGAAACACATGCTCCAGGGCTTTTTCATCCAGACATTGGTCCAATAGCCGTCCTTGGGTTCACGGATAACGTTAATGTCGATACCGGCTGCTTTGGCATGCTCCTTGTATAGGATGGCCGTACCCTCGGCACCGGGAAATGCGGCATCCGATGTGCTCAAGTTCACCTTCAAGTTGGAGAGCCCGGCCTTTTGTAGGTGAAATTTGGCTTTGTCCGGATCATAATGACGTTGGGGCAGGTCCCCGGCATAATACTGATTGGAGGGGGCAATGGGGTGGTCGTTCCCCACCATGCCGTGGCCGCGCAAAATCGTTTTTACCACTTCTTCGCGATCTATGGCGTACTTGAGCGCCAGCCGGACGTCGTTGTTGTCAAACGGCGCGATGGTGGTAAGCATCGGTAGCGTGTAGTGCTGCGTGCCCACGACTTCCTCCACGCGGATGCCGGGCCGTTTGCCGAGCAAATGAGCGGTTTTGAGCTCGCAGCGGTCCATGATTTGCACTTGCCCGCTTGTCAACGCTGTGGTCCGGGCGTTGATGTCCGCGATGGACAACATTTCCACTTCATCGAAATATCCGCGGTTAGGCTTCCAGTAGTTGGGGTTTCTTTTCAGAAGGGTACGCACACCGGGCTCAAATAATTGCAGCTTGTACGCACCGACACCGATGCCCGATTGCCAATCGGGTTTCCCGTCCTTATCGGGCATAATGGCAAAGGTGCGCTCGCTCAACAGGTAAGGAAAATCCGCGTTGCCGGCATCAAGTTCAAACACTACTGTGTACGGGTCCGGGGCTTTGATATCCACGATGGGTTTGACCAGGATTTTTTGTGAGGATTTGGAATCTTCACCACGGTGATAATTAATCGAAGAAATGACGTCGGTGGCGGTCAGCGTTTTGCCGTTGTGAAATTCAATCCCTTTGCGGATACGAAACGTCCAGGTCCGGGCACCGGGGGATGCCTCAAAACTTTCAGCCACTTCGCCGACCAGGTTGCCCTGGTGATCAATTTCCGTGAGGTAGTTGTGGATGGCCCCGAGAAACATGACCATGGTGTAGTTGTCCGGGGACAGTGAGGGGTCAAGCGTGTCGGCCGTGCTGCCGCCTGAAAGCGCTATACGGACGTTACCGCCTCTTTTGGGCATTGCGGCCTGGGCCGAACCGCCCAGCAGCGACGGGCCAAGGACGGTTGCCGCACCTAAAGCCGAAGCTTTGGCCAGAAATTCGCGTCGGCTGATTCTGCCCTGGTTGAAAAGTTTTTCCAGTTGATTTAATGACATGGTAGCCTCCTTTTTTGAGTATGATGATAATTGTCCCCCTCTCCTGCGCATTTGAGAAGAGAGACCGCATATTTTACACAATAACTAAAACGTATCATTGATGTCAACGGCCATTGTCCTGTCCCATGTTTTGAAATCGATATCTTATAGTTTTCGCCGGGCCATCGCGACATCGGGCCTGACTGCGCTGGGAAAGTTTGAAAAAGTACACGATGATATAAGTAATGAACTTTAACGTTAACTTTGAATTAAAATATAATACTTTAGCATTGTCAATAAATATTTTTCTTTTGGACAGGCCTTGTTGCTTGAAATAAAACAATATATAAGTATAATAAATAGTTAATGGCTATATTATTTATTATACTTCTTGACAACAAACAACCCGATCGGTTTTAAATGACTTTAACGATTTAGTTATACAGATCATCAGGATTAGAAAACTTGCTGATGTGAGAAAACAAACAACTACCATATATTATTAGAGATGGTATCAAGCCATGTGAGGGGGGGGGGGCTGTATATGATTAAATAAATCATTTCATACAGGTGTATTAAACTTGGTATGGTAAAGCAGCACTCGTCCAACTTAATAGATGGAAGCTATATATCCATTTCCACCCATACGGGTTGATGATCGGAGCCATCTGCCAGTTCGTCGATCCATGCTTTTTTTACCCGATCGGCCAGTTCACCGGAAACCAGACAATAATCCAGCCGGTGTTCATGGTCGTACTCCTGGCTCTTTTGAAGGGTGATGCCTTCATCTTCCCTGTTTCCGCCGGCGACCCAGGCATCGACAAAGCCGTCGATATACGGCGCGCGGCCGTAGATTCTATCTTTGGGCCCCAGCAGGGCGTCGTACTCCGGGCCGTCCGGTTCGAGGTTGAAATCACCGCACAAAATTGCATTTTGCGGCATTCTGGGGGGCATGGGGTCTCCATCGGACCAGTCGGTGGTACCGCGAAGCAAAGGAGGCCCTTCACTGACACCACCTTCGAAGACCGCCTGTCGATGAATTTTCAGAAACGCCTCGATCTGGATCAATCGTTCTTGTATCGAAATAGCGCTTAAATGGAGTGAATAAATCCGTATGGGACCGAAATCAAACTGGACCAAGGCTTCAAGAGCCCCGGTGGTCATGTTATAATGAGCCAAGCTCCGGGACTTGGGCAGCGTATGCAGGCGTGATGAAAGGATCGGTTTTTTCGACAAGATCATGGTGCCGAACTGGCGCCGACGGTTCAATATGGTACCGTTGTTTTGCTTTTGGCTCGCATCCATATCAAACGCCGGTGTATAGATCTAATAGTAGCTGGACAACCGTTTGGCGATTTCCGCCGGCTGGTCCGTCATCCCCGAGCGTTTCCAGAACCGCTCCACTTCCTGGAGGGCGATAACATCGGCCCCTTTTACCGACTGAACGATTCGATCCACGTCGTATCGATAATCTTTTCCCTTGGTATACTGAATATTATAGGTAACTAATTGCATATTTATTTTTTCCTTAAAAAAAAATTCACCGAATGGCTTTGATGCCCGAAATTTAATTTTATGATCAACACCTCTGTCAGACTGTCGGCCCGGAGGGACTACTATTTTTTAAAGATCCATCCGAACCCAGTAGGGTTGATGATCCGATCCCTGTGCGTCCATGTCAACCCATGCTTCCCGGACCAGATTTGTCATATCCGGGGTGATAAAACAGTAGTCAAATCGGGTGGAGCCGTGGCCGGATGCGGACGGATCATAGGTCCAGGTCACAATTGGCTTATCTGCATTGCCGGCCGCTTCCCATGTGTCCACGAAGGCATCATTGTAGCTTACCCTTCCCTGTTGGCTATCGATGGCGCCTACCATTAGTTCGTATTCGGGACTGTCGGCCTGGCAATTGAAATCTCCCATAATTACGGTTTCAGTCGGCATGGGCGGAATGGGCTGGCCAGCGCTCCAGTCTGTGCCTCCAGTTTTTGAGGGGCCGCTCCAGGCCCCCCTTTCGATCTGACAATCCCGATGGATGTCGAACAGACGATGAAGTTGCAGCAAACGTTCTCTGCCGGCGAGGGCGCTCAGGTGTAAGGAATAAAATCTTATGGGCCTTGAATTAATATCGATAACACCTTCCAATGCGCCCGTGTCCATATTGAAATGGGAACTTGAGGCCAGTTTCGGAAAAATATGCAGTCGGGTTGAAATGATCGGTTGTTTTGATAGCAGCATGGTACCGAACTGTCGTCGCCGATTGATCACGGTGCCGTCCGGTTGTTTTTGGCTGGCGTCCATATCAAAGAACGGCCCATATACCCGGTAGTAATCGGGAAGCAATTTGCCGATTTCCTCGGGCTGGTCCGTCATCTCGGGCGGCCAGCCGCGCCTCACTTCCTGCAGGGCGATGACATCGGCCCCCTTAATCGTATCCGTGATACGTCTTAAATTTTTTTTTTGATCTTTTCCTAGAGAAAATCGAATGTTATAACTAACAAATTTCATTAGCACCTCCAATATTAATTTTTTATGATTGTAAAAAATGCCAAGAAAAATTAAAAAATTGGAATGATTTTTATTCCTTAGGAAAAGTAATGTCAAGTTAATTGTATAAAATTATTAAAACCCGCTTTTTTAAGAAATTATAGATTGTTACGCACTTTTTGATGGGGCCGGATCACCCGCTACAGAATCCCCGAATTTTTAAAGAAATCGCCCCCCATATCAGAGTCCAGATGCCGCTTTTTGCAGATCGGCAATATCACGGTGACAAAATATCTGATGACCTGAAACGGGAGTGCGCAACGGTGGATTCTGCAGGTCACAGATGCCGGTCATGGCCATGGCGCAGCGTTTAAAAAAAGGACACCCCACGTCGGTTATCTCCACCGCATGGGAAATAGCCGTCATGGCTTCCCGGGATGTAATCACATCCTCAAGCCAGCCTGGCCGCAGCTCCGGTATTGATGACAAGAGCAGCCGGGTATAGGGATGATGGGGCGGGGCAATGACGGACTGCAGCGGTCCCTGTTCAACCACGCGGCCTGCGTAAAGCACCACGATGGTATCGGCAAAGGAAGCCACGGTGGACAGGTCGTGACTGATGAACATGTAGGCAAGGTTGAGCTGCTTCTGGAGATTATTCAGCAGATCGATGACCGCGGCCCCCACCAGCGTGTCCAGCGAGGAGGTAACTTCGTCGCATAGGATGAGGTCCGGTTCGGCTGCCAGCGCTCGGGCAAGATTTACCCGTTGTTTTTGCCCTCCGGAAAGCTCTCCGGGGTAGCGCGGCAGTAGATTGCTGGAAAGTTCCACCATTTCCAGAAGTTCATGCACCCGCTGTTTACGATGAGAAGATGAGAGGCCCATATAAAATTCCAGCGGGCGGCCGAGAATATCGCGGATGCGCTGCCTGGGGTTAAGCGCCACATCCGGCATTTGAAAAACGATCTGAACCCGTTGCAGTTCCTTTTTTGAACGCATTTTTATTTTCGGATGCAACGCATGACCGGCGAGAGACATCTCTCCGGAGATGGGCGGCAGCAGCCCGGCGATAACCCGCGCCAGCGTACTTTTGCCACAGCCGGATTCCCCGATGACGCCCACCACTGTTCCCGGGGGAACATCGACACATACGTCCCGCAGGACTACCTTTTTTTTAATACGACCATATCCGGCAGTAAGGTCTTTCACCCGGAGCAAAGGCTGACCTGCTGACGGTTCTTCAGGTTTTTGAGAATCGGAAACAGACAGCGTTGTTTTTGGGACAGGGCGGACCGCCCTCATCAGCTTGAGCGTGTATGGGTGGGAAGGATGACCCACAATCTGACCGGTGGTGCCGTGTTCCTGGACTTCTCCGCCAAAAAGAACTAAAATACGATCCGCAATCTGGGCCACCACTGCCAGATCGTGTGTCACATAAATGGCAGCGGTGTTCTGCTGTCGAATGATTTCCTTGATTGCTGTAAGCACCTCGATCTGGGTGGTGACATCCAGAGCAGTGGTGGGCTCGTCCAACACCAGCAGGTTCGGATTGCAGGACAGTGCCATGGCCACCATCAGACGCTGCAGTTGCCCACCGCTGACCTGATGGGGATATAGCCGTCCCAGGGTTTCCGGATGGGGTAGATCGAGACGTCGATAAATCTCAATGGCACGGGCGCTGGCCTCCCGGCGCTTCATCAACCCGTGCAAAACCGGTGATTCCGTAACCTGATAGTCGATGGTCATAGCCGGGTTAAAAGCCGCCGCGGCACTCTGGGCCACGTAGGCGGTGGAGCGGCCCCGCAATGCTCTTTTTTCTTTATTGCTCAATTCCAGAATATTTTTATCGCCCATCAATATCCGGCCTTTTGAAATCCGGCAACCGGGCCGGGCATACCCAAGAGCGGCCAGGGAAATAGTGGTTTTGCCGGATCCCGATTCACCAATCAACGCCACCACTTCGCCCTGCCTGACAGTGAAATCCACATCTTTGACGATGGGCACATAGTCGTTTCCCGGCAGTCGACCTTCCACCCAGAGGTGTTCAATCCGAAGAACCGCTTCCATTTATATCATCTCCTCGGAAATATCCCGGTTGCTCAGGGCCAGGAAGGCATCTACGATAAGGTTAATACTAATGGTGAGAGAGCCGATGGCCGCCGCCGGAATCAAAGGCGCCAGGGACCCGTAGGTGAGTCCCATCAGATTTTCCCTGACCATTGCACCCCAGTCGGCCTGAGGCGGCTGGACGCCGAGCCCCAGAAAGCTCAGGGCGCTGATGAACAGAATAGAATAGGTATAACGCAGTCCGAATTCAGCCGCCAGCGGTGCAAGGGTGTTGGGGAATATCTCGCGTCGGATAATCCACCAGACGCTCTCTCCCCGGGCCCGGGCAACTTCGACATAATCCATCACTGAAATATCCATGCCCAGGGCCCGGGCGAGACGAAAGACGGGTGTGGCTTCGATGAGGCAGACCGTCAGGATCAGCACCGACGTGGAGGTGCCCAGAGAGGCAATTACGATCAGAGCCAGCATGATGGACGGAAACGCCATAATGGCATCGTTAATGCGGCTTAAAATCTGATCGACCCATTCGCCTGCGGCGGCGGCGGTAAAACCTAAGATGATGCCGCCTAAAAAAGCCAGCACGGTGGCTATAAGTGCCAGTCCCATGGTCATGCGAGCCCCGAAGAGCAACCGTGAAAAGACATCGCGGCCGATAAAATCACCCCCTAGAAGCAGGGTTTCTCCCATGGGGCTGAAACTGTCATAGCTGATCATTTCACCCTGATCGTAAGGTGACAGGGCAGGGCCGAAAAAGGCCACGAACAGCCACAGAAGCAAAATGCCGATGCCGACCCAGGCGGAGGTACCCAGCTCCAGGCGTCGAGGACCGGTAATCGCCAGCGGTTCCGTGTCAAATTCATCATCCGCCCGATTGGGGCGGGGCTCATTTCGGGTTGTGACGCCGGGTTCGTTCATTTGGGAATCCTCAGTCGGGGATTGCTTAGAATGGAAAACAGGTCCGCCAGCAGGTTCAAGCCAACGTAGGTACCGCAAAAAAGCATGGCACAAGCCTGAACCAGAGGAATGTCCCGGGTGGAGACGGCATCGACCATGAGTTTGGCAATGCCGGGATAGGCAAAGACCGTTTCCACAATTACAACCCCGCTGATCAGGTAGGCCATGTTCAGCGCAACTACATTGAAAATTGGCGACAGGGCGTTTAGAAGGGCATGCCGCAGGACAATCTGGAGGCGCGGTACGCCTTTTAAAATCGCCATCTCTATATAAGAAGAGGAGGTTACATTCAACACGGCAGTGCGGGTCATTCGGGTCATATGGGCCATGATGGAAGCCGTCAACGTCAGGATCGGCAAAGTCAGGTTGCGCAGCATTTTTAATAAACTTTGATCCGCTGTAATATACGAAATCGCCGGTAACCAGTTCAGTATAACGGCAAATATCAGAACCAGTAGAGAGGCAATGAAAAACTCCGGAACGGAGACCAGGGCGAGGGTGCCTGTGCTGATTCCCCGGTCAATGAAAGATCCGGGGAAAACAGCAGAAATAAGGCCTAGGAAAATCGCCAGGGGAACAGCCAGTGCCGCCGTCATCGTAGCCAGGATCAGGGTTTTCCCCAGTCGTTCATTGATTAGTTCGGTGACCTGGCGACCGGTAGCCAGGGATTTCCCCAGGTCACCGGTTGCCAGATCCCCCAGCCATTCGATATAACGAATCAGGGCCGGTCGGTCGAGGCCCAGTTCCTCTCGGATGGCCTTAAGTGCTTCCGGGGTAGCGCTCTGTCCCAAGACGGCCGTGGCTACATCCCCGGGCAGCACTTCGGTAGTGCCGAATACCATGAGTGAAACCACCCACATGGTCACCAGACCCAGCAACAACCGCCGGATGATTAATTTCGCCATAACGGAGTCCTTGGGACGATCAACTCAGCCAGACGGTTTCAGGAAACTTCAGACCACCAAGACCGGAAAGCGGAACAGGTATTAAACCTTTGACTTTCTCGGAAATACCGTCGATTAAATTGCTGAAGGAGGGGATTATGGTACCGCCCGTATCATAGATCAACTGCTGCATATCGCAGTAGAGCGCTTTTCTTTTGGCGTAATCTGTTTCAGACTGCGAGGCCACCAGTAGTTGATCGAATTTCTCGTTTTTCCACTGGCTTTCGTTCCAGGGCGCATCAGATTTGTTGCAGATACCCAGCATAATGCCTGAGGTCGGTTTGGCACTCCAGCCGGACATGTGAAACGGAAATTTCATCCACACGGAACTCCAGTAGCCATCGGAAGGATCGCGTTTGATGTCAATTTTAAAGTCGACCTTGAGGGCCGCTTGCTGGAGGAGTAAGGCCATTTCAGTGACGCCTATGCCGCAGGCCTCGGAAGTGTGGAGCTCTATCTCCTTTATCCCGGATTTTTTCAGATGGTATTTGGCCTTGTCGAGATCATAAGGCCGGATGGGGATTGAATCGCAGTAAAAGCGGTCGGAGGGTGGCACCACTGTGTCGTTTCCCATCTGGGCATAACCCTTGTATATTGATTTGACAACCCTTTCGCGGTCGATCAGGTATTTAAGCCCCAGCCGTAGATCCAGATTGTCGGTAGGGGCACGGTCACACATCATCACGAAATCCATGTACTGACCGGCGGGCGTTGACACCGCTTTAACGCCGGGAGTACTTTCAACCCGTTTGAGGGCTTTAGTGTCCAGCTCCAGGATCATGTGAACGTCGCCGGAAAGCAGGGCGTTGAGGCGGGCATTGCCGTCTGTGATGGCAAACCATTCAACCTCATCTACGTACGGCAGACCGTTTTTAAAGTAATTGGGATTTCGGGTCGCCAGAGAGCGCATCCCGGGAACAAATTCTTTGAGACGAAACGGCCCGGTTCCCACCGGTTTTGTAAAATCGGTGTGGCCGGCGGGCAGAATACAGGTATGATAATCGGCAAAAATGTTCACCAGGTCCATGTTGCCGTTTGCTAAACTAATTTTTACGGTATGCTTCCCATCGGCCTTGATTTCGGTAATATCCTTCAGGAGCGTTTTGGCTGCTGACTTGGAATTTTCAGCGATAATGCGGGAAACAGTATAAACGACGTCGGCTGCCTCCAGTTTTTTGCCGTTGCTGAATTCCACATCTTTACGAAGATTAAAGTACCACTCCTTGGCCCCTGGTTTGGTTTCCCAGGATTCCGCCAGCTCCGGAATCGGTTCCAGCTTTTCGTTAACCCATACCAGGGGGTTATAAAGCTGCAGGTCGCGGCAGGCATCAATGCCGGCCTGTGCGGCGGCTGGATCAAGGGTATCGCTGGGGCTCTGGGCCGAATGCACCGCCACCAGGTGGCCGCCGTATTTAGGCGCTTCGGCTGCGGCACAACGCGGCGATGCCAGCAGACCATTGATGGCCGGGACGGATATACCCAATGCTATGAGTTGTTTCATAAATCCCCGGCGTGAAATTGTGCCTTTGGCCAGTTTGTCTACATACTGATCGATTTGGTTCATGGTTCCTCCTCATGTCTGATGACAGGTTAATGATGCTTGGTTACAGCTTGTGACTTTCTACGATTTCCAGTTCCAGTACAAAGAAATTTAATATAAAAAAAAGCGCTTCTTTTCTCATTTAAAAATTTCAAAATTTCTGATTAAAGAAATAAACAAGGACCCAACAACGGCACTGGTTCGGTTTAAAAAGTAAAAGATTGCATTATATTTTGACAACTTGCACATATTGAATACCGAGCAGTATATTTAATCAAAAGAATTCCTCGCAGCTTTGCTGCGGGGAGCTTCATTGTAAGTCGATTTTTAAGTAACCCTGAAACAAATAGGCATTTTTACCACAGAGCACCCAAGTTCGGATAGTGATCACCAATCTATCGCCAATAATTAAAATATTCACAGTCATGAATCAGCAGGGTAGCTAATTTTGATATATAAACCGTCAAGCTTTAACGATACAGCCCAACAATGCACAATCAATACTTTGTCAATAATACTTTGTCAATAATATTATTTCAGACCTCGTGAAAAATGGCCATTTTAAGCATGATTTTTTGGACAATCATTTTTTAAAAATCGGCGACTGTCCAACTTCAATTTGTAGTATTTTTCCAATCGGAATATAGGCATTTAACGCATTCAGCTTTTTGCAAAGCTGTTCCTGCGCTTTTCGACGACTCGGTTGCTGCAGCGGCTCCAACCGGACAACTA
>Ga0307990_1002352_pt1 | contig 15156 bp, 11 predicted proteins | sample EllFjometagen129_FD_203168 | JGI IMG/M metagenome (GOLD analysis project Ga0307990, IMG submission 203168) | Marine microbial communities from Ellis Fjord, Antarctic Ocean - #129 | ecosystem: Environmental > Aquatic > Marine > Unclassified | place: Southern Ocean | collected 2014-10-08
ACCAGTCTCTGATTTCCAGAGCAACTGCCCACTTGAGCTATGACACAAAACCGAGCCATCGTAGGCAGCACTGATGACAACCCGCCCCTGGCCACGTTCCACGGTGGCTGGCTGCAAGTGATACAAGGTATGACCGCCAGTGGAAAAAATTTCAACCGGCCCACCTGTATTCGCTACGACCAAATTTTTTGTCGGATGCACCGGTATTTGTTTGATGCTCTCGGCATACGAAAATCCGGCAAGCAACACGATCAGCCATGCAGCGGCCGCCGCTGTAGATATCGTCGATAAAAATATACATTTTTTCATAATTAATTCCCTGTTTGCTCTTTGTTCCCTGCTACCTCACTGAAAGTCTATCGTTTAAGGATATCCGAATAAGCGTAAGAAACATGCCACACTCACTTAAACGTACTCTTAACCGCACACTTAACCACCACTCTAGATTTTTTCCGTCCAAACCTATTGCCGCAAAACTTGTTGGATTTGCTGAATGTAGCCCGCTCGCGCCGCGAGCGCGGTTCCGAGCGTAAAAACACTGTCCGCTTTGAAACCCCACCCCATTCGTGCTTATAACCCCAATCCTCAGTTGCGGCGCAACTGGGCTACATTTAAACAGCACCATGCCTACGCACATTTGACGAATCCAACCCGATTTTGCGGCAATAGGTTCAACAATTTTGCTACGAACAGATTATTCTGGAAAAAGCTCCTTCAAGATCCCGACATCAATCTCATATCCAGGATTAAATTTACGTGAATCAACATATTCCAGAAGGCTGTGCAGTAACTGACGCGCCTCCGGTTTATCCTGATGTCCCAGCAGATCAATCGCGCATATCAGCATCCGGCCCTTACCAACCTTTGTTTCGGCAATCAGACCAAGCTTGCTGTTGCGCACAAAGTTATCGACCACCTGAACTATTGGGCGGTATTTATCCGGCGTATCATCAAACTGTATCGGCCGCGAATTCTTGACCAGGTGCCACCACTGCCAGTCTGTATGAAAGTCAGTCGGGAAATCAGCCAAAGCAGGCGCCTCAGGATCACAGAGAATACCCAGTGTGCCCGGTGCCGGTTTAGCACCCCGCTTTTTGGCCGCCATGCTGAACATCGGCGACCAGAAATCGCACTGAAATCCACCTGGCACGCTATGTGGAAGTTTCTCAAGTTTAGGAAGCAGCAGGACCTTACCACCATTGGCTAGGTGCTGCTGAGTTTTTTCCGCCTGAAAACTATCGGCAACCAGCACACCCCGCGCAGGTTGCGTATCCACAGTTGGTGGATAGACCCAGATATTGTAATCATTGCGATAGTCAGTTCCTTCAATGGCCAGAGTTATTGTCAGCTTCTGAGGAGCAACCACATCTTGCAAAGGAACAGCAAACATATCAACATTGAAAACCCGGCCCTGTTTGATCGTCGTTGCATCAAATGTATCACCTGCAATCCTCTTACCCTTGCCGTTTGTGACAGTCCAGGTCACGCGGGCATTCTCAATATCCGAGGGACCATAGTGCGCAATTTGAGCTCTGGCTATAAACGTCTCATCTGTCGTCCAGGTATACTTTTTCATGCGAATAAGCGGAACCGTCTCGCAATAGAACTGCCGCCAAGCCGCCGGTTCAATTATACCCTTGGATTCCATAAAATCGTTCAGCATCCCCACCAGCGCGGTCCCCTGACCAGGAAAGTCCTGGATATCCAACAGCTGAATTCCGCCCATACCCGGTGTCCTGAGCGCAATTTCAATATCCTCGCGGTAACAGAGCGCCGACAATGCCCCCGACGCCATCACAAAATCATGTGCCTGATCCAGCATGCCCGCAGCTTTCAGACGCTCACGAAAAATCTCATAGTTACGCGCCCTGACCACACCCGTAAACTTCGGGATATCCCGATAGTCCGGATAAACCTGATACTGTCCAGTCTCATGGCCAACCATGGGAACCTGAACACCCTCGATAGAGTCGCTGAAATCGAACAGCGTCGAAGGCGGATAGCTTTCAATAGGAGCATTCGGAAAATCGAACAATGAAAAGGAGCCGCGCAGCGGTTTCGATTTTTTCTCAACTTTGCCGGTTACCCAGAAGTCATCGCCATCAGGTAAGCTAGGATTCCAGTGCATATTGCCTGATCCCTGTGCGTACAAATGACGCGGATCAATCGTCCGGAAATGATCTACCATCTCGAACATGCCCGCATTACGACCAAGTTCGTTGCCAAGTGTGAACATTACAAAAGACGGGTGATTACCAAAATTCTTAAAAATCAGCTCTCCCTCGCGCTTGGTATAGTCAAAGTGCGATACCGTTGTCTCGGTGCTATCCACATTAAGACGGTCAATATTCCAATAAGCCACCTCAAGACTTTCATCTTCGCGGAAACGCCCGCGTTTATTAGGCAGCTCCGCCTGAAAATATACACCAAGCTCATCAGCAGCCTCAAAGGCCGCTTCGGGCGGACACCATGAGTGGAAACGATAGTGGTTAATCCCCCACTCCTTGGTGATCGAAAGAATACGCTTCCATTCCGCCTTGTCCATCGGAGGATACCCGGTCAATGGATAATTGGCACAATCGAGACGACCCCGCATAAAAACCGACTTGCCATTGATCATAAACCGGTTACGCTTCTTTTTGAAATCACGCATGCCAAAGCTAACCGTCTGCTCATTGCTGTACTGCTGATCGTCAAGCGTAGAGTCAAGTTTCAAACTCAGGCGCAGCATCGCAGGGTTGAACTCATCCCAAAGCGGTACCTCCTCACCCGGCTTATAAGTAAACTCGACGCTATTATCCCTTTCGCCACCTTTAACCTTAATTGTCTGCCCCGGAAAAATTGCGGGTTTATCAACATTGTAGCTTTGACACCCAACCGTGATCTCTCCCCTGAATGCCTGACCGGTAATATTAGCAATAACCACGCGAACCCGCGCCTCTTTTTTGACTGCGTCCGGATAGACCTGCACATCGGCCAGCCATATCGGAGCTGTCGCCCTCAGTTCCATCCTGCCGAGAATGCCATTCCAGTTGGTCTGTGTACGTTCATCAACCGCATGGGCTGGTCCAACCGGTGGCAGCTTAGCATTATTAACCAAAACCGTGATTGTGTGCTTACCTGGTGTCATCGCCTTGGTGAGATCGAACATCTGTGCCGCGCTAAGCGTGTTTTCCCAACCACAAAATGTGCTATCAACCCATACCCGCGTATCTTTAGTGCGTTCAAAGAGCAGTGTAATCTGCTTGCCTGCCCAACCATCCGGAATAGTAACCTCACGCTGATACCACGCCGGTCCCTTCCAATACCATATCCGCGAAAGACGATCAACGCACTTTTCATCCTTAAAGACACCCTTATGGCTCTCATCGGTAGTGCCTGGCAGCTTCACGCTATCTTCCAGCTTGCGGGTATACCACCTCTCAGTCACGCCGACATCCTCAGCATCCAACGCAAATCTCCACTCCCCCGCCAATGGGATAATAGCCTCATCTGCCAAAGCTGAATGAAAAAAGACTGCAATCAGCGATGACGCAATTAAAAACCTACCAAATCTATTTTTCATATTCACCTTTCCCCCCAAAAAACGTTATTCTTATCTATTTATAAATCTCATACAATTATACACATATTTACTCCTAAAACCAAACTCAAAGTCTGATCAGAAACTTCGTAATAATTATCACATCAATCGCGGCTCGCCAATCCCCAAAACCTTCGGCATAATACATTCCCAGAGGAAATAAACGCACTTATGGATGCAAACGAATATAGCTACGACAAGGAACAATGATCATTTTCACTTGGGACTGAATTAAGCAGATAAGAATATTCAGCGAGTGTATCCCCGGCCACTCAACATTACGGATAAAAGCAGAAGGATGAAAGCATAGAGCCAGACGATGAGTATTCCCCATACGTTGAAAATCCATTTTCGTCTAAGAAGGTCAACTGCAATGGGGGAGAGACCTACAATTGCCGGAAAAATTAGAATAGTCTGTCGAAAGGCCCTATCTCCGCTGAATACAGCCGCGTTCAGGATGGGCACGAGAATGCACAGCACCACAACGCTTCGAGTAAATAGCGCATGCCACTCCTTCTTGCTCATCGCTCTCTTACGAATGCCGGTTGTTACAACGGCTGCAACCAGAAGAAAGCAGAATAACAAGTAGATTGCCCGGGTTGGAGTGATGATTGGGTTATAGACTCTGTATGCTTTGTCATTCCAAACACTGATATCATCAGGATCATTACCGCCTGTCTTTGATTTTCCATCTCGCCCCATTGAATAAAAATCAAATGATCCGGGGTTGTATTTGCCTGGAATTTTGTAGATGTATGGATTTCCCCATGGGTCGATAAAGGGAATTTGTGCATTCAGATAGCCGCATTTGTCTGTGTTTATGATAGCATTATCACCACCCACGAGTTCCTCCAGCCAGTTGTGCTGTGGAGGATAGCAACCATAGGCGGCTTCAAAGGCCAGGCATGCATTGATTCCTCCCCTCACTTCTGAGTTTGCCTTTCCATAGCGAGTACTTGCATACACACCTGAACAAAGAAATGTGGTTAGAAGAAAAACAGGTATGGGGTTAAGAGTCATGCTTTGTGTCTGTTTTTGCATTCTTTATTAACGTAGCAATAATTGAGATGGTTATTCCAAGCAAAATACAAACTGCTAAGGATATTGAATATATCAAGGACTTATTCGGAGCAACAGGTTGAGTTGGAGCAAATGCTCTTTCAATCTCTCTGAAGCGCCCGCTGTCAAAGGGGTCTTGAAATTTTGAATTCAACAAAATCTATTCGGGTTTCAATCAACCTTGGCAGGGCATTATATTGAAAAAGAATATTTCGGAATTTCTCAATTTTTTGTAGTGTGTTAGTTATTTTTATATGGCTGATGTTGGGGATGTATTTGATGTCCGATCCCTGAGGCCACTCGACGTCTTGCTCTTTTGAAAAAAGTTTCCACTCTGATCTAATATCTTCTTCAACTGTTCCATCTTCGTTAAGTTCAGAGCAGGAAACTGTAAAGCACCCGGAAGGAGGGTTTACATAAATATAGTGTGTTTCAAAATTAGCATTATTGGTTGCTTGATGCTTTGTGTTCAGATCGGGCGATGGAAGAAAATTGCCTTTCATATCCACATTTTTTGCTGTGATAAATGCATATACGGTTTTGTTTCCATCTTCATTATTCATCCCTCCTCCAATCAATAAGGTTGAACCATTGTTGACTGTGACTTGTGTGGAGATGCTGTATCGATGAATGAATGGGACTTCCATTGGTGGTTGAGAGCTGTTGGTCTTTTTTGCACTTTGCGGTAAACTATAGTTTTTCCAAATTGGTTTGTTGTGATGTTCAGGGTTAAGCAATATGTTTATGTTATTACCAAAATGACTGATTTCTGGGACACATTGCAGAATGTTGCCGACCTCCCGCATCTCAAAATTTTGTGGTTCAACGGTTGCGGTGGGTGTATTGCGATCCATCCCCTTTAATGCAAGCCTGGGTTTGACATTAAACTCAGTTGGATAAATATATTCCGTAATACCTTTGACAATACACTCCTGTCCGCTCTTTGCGACAGCCTTGCCACACTGCTCAGCAGTTTGCCCTTGCCTGCCTTCCAGAGTGCCTGCAGAGCATCACGAGAGATTTTGTTTTCCCTAACAAACTTATCAATGTCTTTTAAATCGAACAAAACGAAATCCACCTGTATCTCAATCATGCATGGGATCAGGTTTGCTAGGATCAGAACATCTCTAAATCGTTCTATGTTCTCTTGAGTGTTGAAAATCTCTACTTTGCCGATGGAGGCGAGATACGCAAACTTCGAGCCCTCCGGCCATTTCACTCCGAGTTCAGTAAAGAAGGTTTTATAGCCCCTTTTGCTGCCCGGATCATCCATATCAGCAACATCCATAAAGGGATCTTCGTCGCTAGTTTCTTTATGGTCAGGATGTTCGTATTCGCGTAAGACCTCGGATAGAGAATAAAGCACATCAAAGCTCCGCGTCTCCATCTTGCCCGCATCAGCGGCAAATGCCTGCACATCAACAACGAGCAGTATCGAAATAATCAAAATTCTAATCTTCATAACCATCTCTTTTCTGATTTATGGATTGCTACTTACATGATTAAATCAAGATTTTTCGCAAAAATTAAGAATCGGTATCTACAGCAGACAATCCGAAACTAAAACCTAATCATTAAACAAACTATTTTAGCAGATCAACCGCCTCGACTCCACAAACGAATGAGATTTTTCCTGATTCATCTTGAAATTTCATTGCCTCACAACCCGCAACCTCAGCTCCCTGGCGGAACATAAACCGCCCCATATCCCGAACTTCATCTCCTTGGCACCACGGGCCCTTTTCTTCTCTGTGAAAATATCACATCGCTCATTCAAAACCCTCTCAACGAAAGCCTTACTACCTATCACCGCACCATCCGAAAAATACCTGACCTTACAACGTAACAGATTATAAAGAGGTAACCTGCCGCCCTCATCCAGAACCTTATCAACCTGCTCCCGTGTAAAACCGGGCCGAATCATCTGACCGCTCAACCCATCATTTTTGCGTGCCCCCTGAGCATACAGAATCTCACGATACTGCTTCATTGCGAGCTTCTCGTCTACATCACCATTTACAAAAAGACCAGCAATCCGTTCCCTGGCAAGCACCCCGCTGGAACCAAAAAGATCCAGGCTGCCAACAGCCTCGCCATACCCCGACCAGTGATAATCCTTAGGGTCTTTTACCAGACCCGCACGCACCGGATTTAAATCAATATAGGCCGCCACAACCAGCTGTGCATACTCACTCTCCTCAACAAGAACACTCTTAAAGCGCTCCTCCCATAGAGTTCCCCGACGCTCATATTTCGAGTTGTAATAGATCGAAAAACACTGCTTAAACGTCTTCATAAACTGCGATACATCATACATCCTCACCCTGAACTTATTCAGCTGCTCAGCCACCCGCTCAGCCTGGCCTGACTCCTGCCACTCCTTCCACTGATCTCTCATCAGAGTATATTTCTTTGCACCATACAGAACCCCGACCCGCCGCTTGACCTCCTTATCAGAAACATCAACCCTCTCAGGAACATGCAAAAAAACATGAAAATGATTGTCCAAAATGACATAAGTCCTTGCCTCACAACCAGTAAAGACTTCCAGTCGGGATAATAACCCTCTCAGATATAGTTTTTCAAGATCCTTAATAACCAACTGCTTGTCAACAATCCTGCTCATTACATGATATGTAGCCGCCGTATCCAACTTAAGCCTGCAAAACCTCATGACATTAACCCTTTCAAAAATATTATTACCACTTAATCATCTATATCACACCACCAGCCCTGTGTCAACATCAAACAACCTGTCACTTTGTTATTTTGTCACTTTGTTATTTTGCGTTCAACAGACGGGTAGCTGAGTAGTTACAGAAAGATTAGCGTAGATTCGTGATCAATAACTCTTCTTTTTTTAGTTTCAAACCAGATTCACAGTTCCGGCGTTTGCATCGACAACCAGGCTGGATCCATCCTGGACCGCATTGATCAGACCGGGAATACCGATAATTGCGGGGATGCCCATTGATCGAGCCACGACAGCAATCTGCGAGAGAATACTGCCGCGTTCAATCAGCACACATGAAACTGAAGGACAGAGGGCCACCAGGCCGGGATCGGTGCATGAAGCAACCAGGATCTCACCATGCAGATGCATATCATCTCTTGGCGAGTGAACCACTCGGGCAGTTCCTTTAACTCTGCCTGGGGAACAGCTGATGCCCTGCATACAGCTATTATCTTTGCAGCTCACGCCGGAAGCTTTTTGACTCACAAAGCTATTCCGGTTATAAGCCATGCCGTAGGTATTAAAGCAATCAGAGAGTTCGAGTTCCTGATTAAAATAGCTATCATACTCATTCAGGCGTATTTCAATCAACGCGCGCAGATCCGTGGTAGCTGCCGCTCCTTTTATATAGTCCCAGAGCTCATCCATAGTCAGATAATAAATATCCTGATCATTACCAATTATATTTTCACGAGCCATTTGTTGACCGGCCCCATTCAGAATCTGACGTATCAGACCGCAGATCTGAGTATGCGCAATGCGAATATTTTCGCGATTTGTGATACCTTTGCGTAAATTACTCAGCACAAAACGGAACATAATCCGGCGCAATCCAGAGAGATATTCAAAGGCACACTGTTGCGCCTCAACGCGCATTATCCGCTCACGTGCAATCATTGCATTTACATCCAGCTTCATATCGCTCATTCCTGCGTAATTTCTCAGAATCTGATAAACAAACTCAGGGGTCTCATTATGAAGCGGTTCTTCAAGCTTAAACTCATAGGTGCTGCTAAATCCATAAAGCTCAATATATTTATCGACCGCCTTGGCGATCTGGGCACATTCAGGGAGGGTGGCGATGGCAGCGGCAAGTTCTTCAGGTGTGCCTATAACGAAAAGTTCATTAATTGTATTCACTTTTTTAATCATTAATGCAATTTGCATTAACATGATTGTCGGTCCCGTGCCAGCAAGTCCGCCTCCGCTGCGAATGAGTCTGTCATACAGAGTTTCATCTTTATCAGAGCACCAGACTTTGCAATATTTTTTTAGAAAGCCGCTAAAGATCATTACATACAGGTCGTTCAGGACTGGAGTTCCACGCTTCAAAATGAGCTGCTTTTCCAGCTGTTTATATAAGGACATTAGTTCATGCGGATGCATCTGATTAAAGCAGAGCGAACTCCATTTTTTCAAACATCTTTCAAAATGTCTGCTAAACAGCTGCACACGCAAGCCAAGAAACATAAAACGGCTCATCATACGACCAGCCAGAAGCAGCAATCGCGGCAATTCAATCAGGTAACGTTGGCTTGCTGAACAGCTGGTTAAGGAGTCATTCCATGCATCAGTTTCATGTGGTACCCCCATCATACAATTTATCATTTTCTTGTTGTAGTTGTATCCGGGAACCTGCTTCACCAGTCGATCCCAGCTGGAAAGATTTAAGTAAACCCGTCCCTTAAAGAAACCATGCATATCCCGGCATAGCTCCTCATTATCGGCACGCTTGCGCCTTGATATTCCCAACAGATCGATCAAACAGAGGTACTCTGATGCAGATGTTTTATGGATAAAACTGAAGGTCATCGGCGATGTAATACCGGAGTAACTTCCAAAGGCATTAGAAATACCCCAAATCTGAGAATTTCCTGCCGCAGGACCATATTCCCTGATATTGATGGTGTCACGAGCCTGTAAAATATGTAGTTCATCACTCTCATCAAAACAAAACTCAATATCCTGAGGGCGTCCGCAATGCTTCTCAATCCTGAGAGCGGTACTTGCAAGCTGCTTAATTGATTTCGTTGGAAGAGACACAACCGAATGTAACTCCGAATCGACTGCATATACATGAACACCGCAGCAGGTTGACCGGTTCATTAAGAGTTGTCGGGCTTTGACCGAAACCGCCGTATTAATGCTACCGGTGCGCTTATCAAAAGTGAAATGATCAGATTTAAGCCCCGCCCCAACCAATCCGGAACCAAGTCCATAAAGAGCGGAGATAACAATAGTAAAAGGATTTTGCGTAACGGGGTCGGTAGTAAAGACCACCCCGCTGGTTTTAGAGCAAATCATACGCTGGACAACGACAGCCACAGGCAAAGGGTGCAACGGCAGGTTGTTTTGCCTGCGATAGATCAGGGCCCGGGCATCATATATTGAGGCCCAGACCTTACGTAGGCAGTCACATACCTGATCAAGACCTTTTACATATAAATAGCATTTTTTAATGCCGGCACAGGCGTGCCGGTTGCCACTCTCGGCAACGGAGGATAAACGTACCGCCACATATAGATCAGCACCAATCACTTTTTTAAGTGTAGCATTCATCTCCTCTAAAAGCGAGGCTGGTAGATCCATTGCGCAGATAAGTTCCTTAATCTCTGCTGAAATAGCTTCCGCATTACCAGAAGTGAGCTTTTTCAGTATCTCGCTGATATGAGAATCAATAACCGGTTCTGCAATAAGATCGGCAAAGCACTTTGTCGGCACTGCGAACCAATCAGGGACATTGCAGAGCGAATTAAGTCGAAGCATGCTTAAGGCTTTATCACCTATATCCAGTGGTGCATTGCCGGCTGTTGAAGAACTGAACAGATAATTCACAGCGCACCTCCAATGGATATAAGCTTAAGCTGAGATAACACAACGCTTGTCATACCACCTAAAATAATCGCGGCAGAGAGAGACAGTGCCTTTATCTGAATGATCTTATTCGACTTACCGTTAATTACAAACATCTATGAATCTCCGACCATATAAAAATAATTCCAAGGAGAAAAAAATATATGTCTGTAATATCGCATTAACCATGCCAGCAACCAATGCAGCCACTTCGACAAGCTCAGGACAGGCAGAGCCGCAACCAAAATTATTGTGAGTGATGTGCGAAAGCGTTATCCACTTTTTGATAGATGGTGCGATGTGCATTACTGCATTGGTCAACAACGCTTCGCGTTGCATAGAATAAAAAGAGATTTGAGTGTACGTGTACGAAAAACAAGAAACTCAGACTACTATTTTCATAAGTTTTGAGAGAAAGCGGCTAAAGCAGCATTCAGTACAGCCTGTAACTCTCGGTCTTTCAGGGCAAAAAGGCAATTTCAACACAGATAGATCTGTAGATCCCGATTTCATCGGGCTTGTCCGGCTGGAAACCGGACCTACTTTTACAAACAATACCTATACACCTTTTTCCAAAACGCGCAGCGTTTTTTTCTAATGCAGTGATGTTTATCGCAAGATTATCGATGAATGTGAACAGAAAACGCATATCACTCAAATCTCCTTTGGTTGCGGCTCTGCTGCATTAGTTTTTTACAGAGAGTTTACGTACTCAGCGAGGTCTTCGACCTCCTGCTCTGATAGATCTTTGGTGTTGCCATGTTTATTATTTTTATTATCAACGGTAACAACATCCTTAATTGAGCGTACGCGTCCATCATACATATAGGGAGCTGTTCGCCAAATTTCAATCAGTATCGGAGTGGCAAAATCACGATCACGGTCATTATCTGACCCCAAACCGAACTTATGCAGGGAACGATCTCCATAATAAGGGGCCATGTGACACTTTACACACTGAGCTTTCCCATCAAAAACAACTTTACCTCGCTCAGCAGATTCCGTTAATTTACCATCTTTGGTCAGATAGGGACTTGGGACAGGTTCCAAAGACTTCAAATATTCATTCACAGCCAGATCGCGTTCCGGGGTTACCTGATGAAACTGAATATGAGTAAAGCCCTTGGTTACAGCTATCTCAGCTGCAGCCCGTACTCCGGTGATCATGACAGGCGATGTTTTATGGGTGTAGAGCAGACTGCGTGACTGTTTGGGGTTGCCGATACCGTCGTTGAGCAGATCCCAGTTGGCACCATCGGAACGCACATCCGGGTGGCAGCTGGCGCAGCTCTGCCAGTGCTGATAGCAGAAGGTGGCATCATTAAAGGCCATCTCTCCTGATCTGACAATGCTGGGTTTGACGGCATTTTCAGTCAGCGGAAGGGCAACTGCTCCGCCAGGGCCGTCCTCCCACATCTCAAATGTATTGATAGAGTCGGAAAAATACATGGGAACATAGACGAATTTACCTTTGGAAACTATGGCGCGAGGTCCCTCGCCCTCAAGTTTCACGCGGCTTTTGGCACCATAAAGAAAGGCGAGATCGTTCATGACCTCTCTAGGCTTGGCGGACTCATTGATTCGTTTCAACATCTCTTTGATATCGACCACAATAACTTCATGGATACCGGAGGCGTTAACGCAGAGCCATGCGTCATCGTCTGTGACGGTCAAACCCCAGGGATTAGCCGCGCCACGCATGGTGTCGTCTAAAAGAACGGTATTGATATATTTTCGATTAACCGCATCGAAGAGTGAGACGGCGCTGGTATTAATCCAGCCGCGATCCAGATGGGTAGTGGGAACTGTAAAGCGTCCAATGGTGTGCGACACAAAGAGATATCTGCCATCGTGACTCAAGGCCGAATCGCGTATAGCGAATGATCCTGGTGGCATATCCAGCTTGGCCACACTTTCAAGATCTGCTGCGGTGTAGATATTAAGCGAGGTAAAGACGTGTTCGCTGTTGGCCTCCAGCAAGGGCAGGTGGTTGACCACCCACAGGAACTTGCCATCGTGGGAGAGCTTCATCGTCACCGGTTCACGGATTGCCCTGGCGGAGCATTTAATCTTGCCGGTGGCAATATCAAAGGCATGCACATCCTCAGCTCCGGCACGAGCAAAGCGGTTGCAGAAGAAGAGAGTTTTTCCATCGTCGCTTAAAACGGGAGCCATCGGTGTATGACCAGCATCAAAGGAGCGCAGTATTTTACCGGTTTTTGCATCCAGCTCATGCAGCTTTCCATTGAACTCACCGCAGAGGGCGTATATACGGGTTTGATCGGGCGACAGTGCAATCTCGCGCACATTCTCAACCTTATATTCTGCCGAGACCTTCTCAGATTTTATATCAAAAAGCTGTATCCTATCGCCTGTCGCACAGGCAATATACAAAAGACTGCCGTCTTTTGATATATCCGCATCAACAGGAGATAGATAACCCTGATCCGCCGATAGCGACAAAACAACGCAAAACATTAATAACCAATATTTAATTTTCATTTGTATTCCCCCTTTTTTATTTCCGACGACCAGCGGTCGTCTTCATATTTTTCACACATTTTTGAATCGTTAGTTCAGTGAAAAAGCGTAACATCATGCATTCCTTGCGCTAGCAAAAACATCAGGCCCATGTGGCCCATTTTCTGACCTGGTGACTCTTTGACCTGGTGACCTGGTTAGCAAACCTGAATTCTAACCCTATTCCTCAATGATAATGCGGAAACCCACGTTAAATACTCCCTGCCATGCATCATATCCCAGACGGTAACTTGATGTTGCCCGGTAAGGACGATCAAAGAAGGAACCACCACGAACAGTCTTCTGAAGATTACTCTTCATTGAATTGCTCTTACTGGATTTGTAGGGATAGCTGCGATAATCACTGCGAGTCCACTCAGCAACATTACCATGCATATCATAGACACCCCATGGATTTGGCAGATACTGCTTGGTCCCGGTAATAAGGAACTGCTTATCGTCAAACTCAGCTATCCGCGGAATATAATCAAAGACAGGATTACCAACCAGATTCTTGCGGAAGACCGGATTAACTCCGCTTACAGCAAATTTCTGAATGGACTTATCGGCCAGGTTGGCATACTTACTGAAATCAGATCCCTTTGTACCAAACTGCATCTCTGTATCACTACCGGCACGACAGACCCACTCCCACTGCGCTTCAGTTGGCAGAGCGACTTTCTGACCGCTCTTTTTCTTTAACCATGTACAGAAGGCATTTGCATCATCCCAATTCATGCGGACAGCCGGTTGCTCAACATAGTTGGCGTAGTAACCCAGACGCACATGGTCCTTCCACTGCTGATCAAAAACACTGGCATTGTGGTCAGGTTTAAAGGTGAAGAATGCCGCATTATTTATCTCGTTTTCAGAGATCCAGAACGGCTTCCTAATCGTAACAACATGTCTGGGCTGCTCAACAGGTGTATCGGAATCACTGCCCATAATAAATTCACCGGCAGGAATACGCACCATTGTAATACTGACACCATCTCCCAGATTCAAGATCTTCTTCTGCTCACTACCCGCCTTTTTCTGCATTTGTTTGGCTGTCTCAGCCGAGAAAGGCCATTTTTTGGCAGCGACAAATACCGGATCACTCAAATCCGGACCCTTCTTCGTGCAGACCTTAACCGGATAAGCATTTGTCGGAACGTACTCCCAGTCTGAATCCACAAGAGCATATCTGGAACGCAGTGCCTCGGCTTTAGCAGAGATTTCCTGAATCCATTTTTCACGTTTTGGATTAGTAGCATATGTGTTTGACCAGCTGCCGTAGAAAGGCACATTCAAATCAATCCAGGTATAAATCCTGCGCCATGACTCTTCATCCAGCTTAACACCGTAATGTCCTTTAGCAAGCAACTGAACGCCCTCTGACGTTGATGCATGATACTCATATGGATTACCCATAATTCCATTACTCTCCGGTCCGGGACGACGGAAATATTTATGGAACGCATAATATGCCTTACTGTAGTTAGCTGAATTTTTTTTATTGGCTAAGGTTTTATCCTTGAAGTTCGGCTTCTTAGCATCTGTTCCATCATGACAACGTACACAATAAGCATCCAGCACCGGCTGAATCTCATTATTAAAGGAGTAACCCTCCACCTTTCCACGATGCGGAGTGATTCGCTGAGGTGCCTTGCCAGACGCAATTGTTTTACTGGCTACTGGCGGTTCCGTGGGAGGCTCATGACATCCAATGCAGGAAAGTTCCTCGCCCGGCATTGCCACCAGCCAGCTGCGGAACAGCTGCAGAGCACGTCCCTCTTTATCCAAAGGCTGAATAGAGATGGTTGTATTTGCAGGAATCTTAAACATGGCAGAACCATCTTTTTCAACCTTAACGGTTCCCAGCATACGTTTAATATCCCATCCGCTCTCAACACCAATATGGTAATGACTACCAACCTTGTAATATCCGTAAGCGTATGTAAACAAACGCAGGGATTCAACGGCACCCTCATGAACACCTTTTAAACCGGGACCGCGATAAACGTTCTGGATATAACAGGTCGCCTCTTTATCCTGCAGGTTAACACGCTCAGGAATGATAGGTGGACGTTCACGTTTTTTCAGAGGATAAGGTTCAACCATATACCGGTACTCACCTGCCTCATCGGCAATAATCGGCACAAAGTTATCAAATTCATCAACCAGATAGAGAGCCCAGCCACTCCTTGATGTTAACTGAGCAGCCGTTAAAAAGTATTCAGCACTGATGGGATAGGGCTGAAAGAACTGCGGATAGACACCGTCCACCAGACGGTCAAGGTCCAATGCCATCTCAGGATAGTAATCACGCAGTTTCGGGTAGCACTTGTTAAAAAAATCGTTATTGAGATCATGATAATCTTTATCGCCATTAGATTTTGCGGGCATCTTCTCTTTGATCAGCTTA
>Ga0307990_1002353_pt1 | contig 15149 bp, 4 predicted proteins | sample EllFjometagen129_FD_203168 | JGI IMG/M metagenome (GOLD analysis project Ga0307990, IMG submission 203168) | Marine microbial communities from Ellis Fjord, Antarctic Ocean - #129 | ecosystem: Environmental > Aquatic > Marine > Unclassified | place: Southern Ocean | collected 2014-10-08
GGAAAAGCCTGCGAGAAATCATGCTTACGGTAAACATCCAGCAGGAGATCCAACATCGAATCCAGAATGCAGACTGCGATGCAAATCATATAAACAGCGCTAATATGAGTCAGGAAACTTCCCATTGTCGGATGGCTGTTCAGCAGATGCTTGCTCAATGCATAAAAGACGAATGCAGGCATAAGCATAAAGAACTTATCGAGCACTTTCCACTTAACTAAAAGATCATCCCAGGCCGTTTTTGATTTGGAAATTATTTTCTTTACCCAGCTTAGAATCAGTATTTGGAAGACAACGCCGGTCAGCCAGCTGGCAACAGCTATGCCGAGAAAACCGACAGCGCAGGTAATAACGCCTGCATACTTAGCCACCGGCGTGTAATTTCCAATAAAGGTCTGCAGAATATCTAAAAAATCAAACATAACTATTACTCAGCCACCGGGGCGGATGCCACTCGCTTACCAAGTTCCATGTCTGCTTGAAACAGAGCCACTTTGGACTCACAGTTCATTTCCAGCATCCAGATAACATCAGCGGCGTTAGACTCCTCTTCCACCTGCTCATCTATAAACCATTTGAGCATTCCCTGTGCGGCATAGTCATTTTCCTGAACTGCAATCGTCATCAGTTCATTGATCCATGCAGTGACCTTACGTTCATGAGCAAGAACATCCTTGAACATGGATACAGGGTCAGGCCACTCGCTCTGGGGTTTCTCAATCTCATCCAGAACAACTTTTGCACCTTGATCCAGCAAATATTTTGAAAGTTTGAGCGCATGAAACTGTTCCTCTCCAAACTGGAGCGACAGCCAGCTGGATGCACCCTTGAAACCCTTATCCATGGCATCATTTGCCATTGCCAGATACATATAGGCGGAGAAGAATTCACGGGTAATCTGCACATTTAGTGCTTGTGTTAATTTATCACTGATCATCATCTACCTCGTTTCTATGTTAAATGCATTTTTTATGTGAATTTTATTATAACAACGCACGTTTATGCTATCATCCTAAAAAAGGATGGAGGGTTCATTCAGCATTATCAATTTATTCTACAATAATATCAGCCTTTCAGGCTTAAACACAGAATCTTGTTCATTAGAGACTTCCACTGAACTGACTTATGCGCCCGCCTGCAAAGATTTGGGAGAACAAATTTTCCTGTGAAAACCAGCTCAGATTTTTCTAACACCTGAGCGATCAGAATTTGAGAGGATTTCACATCCATCACGTGTAACCAGCACCACATCTTCAACTCTGACTCCAAATTTACCGGGAAGATAGATACCGGGCTCGACGGTCATAAGCATACCGGTCTTAAGAACTGTCTTATGTCCGATAGAGAAACCTGGATCTTCATGGACTTCCAGTCCAAGGCTATGTCCCAGACTATGGCCGAATTGTTTACCATAGCCAGCCTTAGTTATATAGTCGCGGGCCACCTTGTCAATACTACCGCAGCTGACCCCCGGCTTGATTTCACTGATCGCCTTACGATTGGCATCCAGAACAATATTATAAACTTTTGTATAGAGCTCATTCGGCTTACCGAAGAAGGTGGTTCGCGTCATATCCGCACAATAGTGATCAAGTTTAAGACCCAGATCCAGCAGTAGCATCTTGTTTTTCTTAAGAACGGTATTATCCGGATGATGATGACACTCTGCGCCATTACGACCGACACAGGCAATGGCTCCGAAAGACTCGCCCTGTCCCATGCGTTCCGCCGCCTGTCTGATAAGCGAACTGATCTCCCACTCGGTCATTCCAATCTCAATTTCATCGAGCACCCCTGCAAGCATAAGGTCATTGGCGCTGCAGGCACGACGCATAGCTTTGCGTTCCGCACCGGATTTGATTGAGCGCAACTCAGCAATTTCAAATTGAATATTAACCCACTCAACATTTGGAAGGGACTCTTTAAACTTAATAAGCTGTGCGGCGCTGATATTACCCTCGAAACCGACCCGCTTCCAGCTGGATCCTAAACCGGTCAGGACACCTTTTTCCTCCTTCGGTCTCCAAAGCATCTTGGAGGGCATACACATGACCTCCTTCTTTGCGACAGTCAGATAGCGAAAGTCAGTAAAAAACATGGGCTCCTCACCCCGTTCGGCAAGGATAAGTCCATTGGAGGCACTCAGACCGGTGAAATAATAGCGGTTGACCGGAGTCTGAACAAAGAGCGCATCAAGCTTTAGTCGCTTGATTATACCGTTCAGGCGTTTAGTTCTTGCGATGAACTCAGATTGAGGCAGGTTTTCGGCAGGTTTTGAGATATTTTCCATGGTTTATATCACTTTCATCTTAGAAGCGCTCGAAGCGCATTAGTCGCTTATCGCAGTTGCGGTGCGGTCAGGTTCATGATTAATCAAGCATCTCCTTTTTAACCCCTTTAACCATTTCAACTATTTTAACCGTTCAAAAAGCGTAGCGTTTTTTTCTAAAGCTGCGAAGTTAAAACCACACACAGACATTCAGAGAAAATGGTTTCATACATCACAAGAGATCAGCTTACTTGCGACTTAAAGCAGCTTTAGTTCTGGATCAGTTTAAGACGCATAAAGCGCCTTGGTGCATTGGTAACCGAAAAATTGTGCTTAGCTGTCACATCCCAGTAGCCAGTCATCTCATCACGAACTATTTCGCTGATGTCATTAGTTGACCAATCGGCAATCACAAGATCGGTACAGGCCTCAACCACAAAGTCAAGATCTCTGGCCTGCATATTCTGTCGGTAGGTCAGCTGCAGATAGCTGTTAAAGACCCCTCCTACGGGTGTGCCTGAAGCATCAAATACCCTTGGATCAAGATCAAAAGCGTACTCCCAGATATTATCAATTCCATCACCATCGGGATCATCATAGTAGCCAACACCCGTGCCATGCTTAATCTCCAGCGGGTTAAAGTGCTCCGTAAGCCAGTCGCTGTATGGATCAGGCAGATCCCCGGTCACATAAACGTCATCAATACAGACACCGTAACCATAGTTAGCCACTCCCTCGAATGCGATATAGTAGGTGCTGGTGAGATTAGGCAGCGGGATGGTCCGTTCGGTCCAATCGGGTGTATTGCCGTAATAACTTTGTAGTACAACCCAATCATTGCTAGCTGATATACGGTAGTAGACCGTAAGCAAATCCTGGTCATCTTTCCACTCCTCCATATGATGCGAGAATGTCAGAACAGCATTGCTGACACCACCACCCATATCCAGCATGGGCGAAATCAACTTTGTTATAGGACCGGTAGTGTTGTTAACAAAGAAAGATAAGTTCCAGCTGCCGCTGGCTGCGGCTACCGGCTGACGGCTTAACTCTGTGCAGCTGGTTCCGTTAGCGAGCACCCAATCCCAAGTTCCGAATACGTTCTCCTGTTGCCAGCCTTCGGGCATGACACCGCCATTTTCAAAGTCTTCAAAGTAGGGCAATCTTCCGGCTGCGCGGATTTTCAGGTTAAACCTGTTGGTTGAGGTAAATCCATCAAGACCAGTTACCGAGACAAAGAAATCATCCAGATATATATCCTGTGGGGTACCGCTCAAAACTCCATCGGTAGAGAGACTGAGCCCGGCAGGCAGTAATCCATCTGCAACCGCCCAGCTGTAAGGTTCTACGCCGCCAGAAGCCGCAAAGGCATAGTCATAGGGCACATCAATCAAGCCCGGAGGCAGCACCCGCTCTGTTGTAATTATCGGGGCGCTGCTCTCATTGCTAATCTTAATATCATCGATGCAAATACCGTGGCCAAATCTTGCGTAGCCCTCAAAGGCAATGTAGTATGTCGGCCCAGGATTTGGCAGGGCGACCACACGTTGAGTCCAATCAGGTGTATTGGCATCAAAGCTGGTGATCTCAATCCACTCGCCTTCGGCAGATGTTTTATAAAGCACCTTGAGTGAATCCTGTGAAGTGCTATATTCTTCCATGCAATGCCAGAAGTAGAGATTCAGGCTCTCGGGCATCTGACTTAAATCAACCGGCGGTGAAACCAGGCGGACGATATGCGTCTGATATGTGTCACCTTCTTTGACCGTTGAAAAAAGGAAAGCGTTGAGACTGCCCCCGTGTGCATACATGGGGTGTCCTAAAATTCCATCTCCGTTTGTGATGATCCAGTCGGTATCATACTCAATATTCTCCTTCTCCTGGGTCCAGCCAACCGGCATCGCCCCGTCATGCTCAAAATCTTCTTCGAGTAAACTAACAACTGGTGGTGTCACCGTTAACGAGAACATCTTAGTGAGTGTATTTCCAAGCTCATCAAGAACCTGAATCACCGGATAGACACGCTGCACCTCGCTGACAACGCCCGATATAAGACCGTCGGGAGAGAGTGTCATGCCAACGGGAAGCGCATTTGAGACAATGCTGTAAGTATATTCTCCGTAGCCGCCCTCTGCCTCAAGGTTTAACATATAGGGCTTTTCGATAATTGCATTAGGCAGTGGGCTCGAAGTAATAAATGCAAATGGGGGAGTCGGGTCCCAGACATTAATGGAATCAACACATACACCAAAACCATTGTTAGCAATACCAACAAATGAAATATAGACAGCGTGACTTATCTGAGGCAGATCTATGACGCGTTCGGTCCACTCATATACACTGCTGGTATAATTGGTGAGTAAGATCCAATCGTCCTCTAATGCTGTCTTGTAATAAACCTCGAGATCATCCTGTCTCGTTAAAGTAGGTTCCATATAGTGGTTGAAGGATAGCCTGCCCGCACGCGCTTTCGCATCAAAATCTATACGCGGCGTGGTTAATCTGACCTCGACCGCGTTGTTAGTTGTTGTTGAATGAACACAGATCATATATGGATAACTATGGGCCTCTCCCGGGTAGTTAACACTGCGGCTGGTATCAACCACCCATTCAAGTGAATTAGATACCGTCAGGTTTTCCTGCTCCCAGCTATCGGGTATGGCACCATTATTCTGATCAAATCCCTCGTAATACGGAGTTGTATGCACCGGTAGGATTGTAATGGAATAGGATTCGGTTGTTAATCCATATTTATACCAAGTCAGTACATCAAAGTCATATGTTCCTTCAAGGGTTGAATACCCTGAGATAACACCATTTTGATCCATTTCCAACCCATCTGGAAGTGCGCCAGCTGTAAGTTCCCATGCAACTTTAATGTTTTCAGTGTACACACCGATACCATATTTATAATATGCCGACTCTCTTCCATTCGGAAGTGCCCCTGGTGTACTAAGCTGTTGCGGAGGGGGAGGCGGGAGACCAACAGCAGCCCAACACCCAGCTATGAGATCCACCCACTCGGGATTTAAATCTTTGGCGGCTGATATCCATGCTCTGCGTGCATCATCGAATTGGGTATAGGGAGTACAATAAACAGAAAGAACTCTGTATGCAATCTGTTCTGCATTGGTTATGCCGATACCCGTCAGGTCGTAATCAAGTCCATCGTTGTTTCCGGTGCCGCCCTCACAGAGAAGATAGAAGAAGAAATTCTGAACGCCCATGTTTATATGGACACCACCGTTATCCCAAGAAGCGGTATGCCAGAACAATCCCTTATAACGGCTGGGCAGCTCGTTACCAAATCCGACTGTATCCGTGTTAGATGGGTTACGCATGTCACGCAATGCGGTTGAAGAGAGCCAGCAGTCTTCGCCCATCAACCAATCGGCTTTTCCTGGAGTATAGGAGGGGTAATCGTCAGTGCCATCTTCCTGATATTTAAATTCGATACAGGTTCCGAAAATATCGGAGAAAGATTCATTTAGCGCGCCGGACTCATACCGATATATGAGATCAGCGGTATACTCGGTCACAGCGTGGCTATACTCGTGACCAGCAACATCCAGGACGGCAAGGCTATCTGCCTGAAAACCATCGCCATCGCCAAAGTACATCGCTTTCGTTGTGCTATTCCAATAAGCATTCACATAGTTATTGCCTTGATGCATGTATGCCGTCACTAAAGTCCCTTTACCATCGAAGCCGCTCCTGCCATGATAATCTGTGTAATACTGCAGAGTGTAACCAAGATTATTGGCACCTGATATTTCGGAAGGATCCGAATATTCCCAGTCATCAGTGTCGCGATGAGCATAGTCTTGGGCATCGGGATAGACACCAAGGGGGGCATTATTGTAGAGGAGTAAGTTTAGATCATGATTGTAAAGGTAATAAAGATTGTTTTCAAACCATCCCGCCACATTAGTGTATGCTCCACCCTCTCCTGCCAGAAGATTGCCATAAACGGGTGCGGCAGTTCCAGCCTCTGTGGGAGCCTCGGCATATTGGATGTCGTTGTAAGATGAGACAATTTCACCATTATCCGCATTGATCCAGAAGCGCCAACGCCCAGGCCCGGCCTGGCTAGCTTCGTATGAAAGTGTAAATTGGTAGGCGAGGACAGGTTCGACATCAAGGGCATAAATTACAAGTTCCGGGTTCTTTGCAAGTTCCCCTGTGGGAAGTTTTTGTTTTTTCAATTCCTTCTTAGCTCGCTGTACTGCCTTATCTGCTGAAATACCCGGTGTGACTTCTGTTGTTATCTCTGACACATATTGGCCATTGACCTCGTATGGAGAATCTTTTTTATCAAAATGCACAATCAGATCACCACCAACAACTCGTAACCCTTTATGTTTTTGTTTGACTCTGACATGATGAAAACCCAGTGAGTCCGAATCAACTCGTTCGACAGCCACCTCTTTCTCAGCATCCTTAATCTTGAAGAAGGGCGCCAAATTATCCATAACTGCGATAGCATCCTTTTTATACGCGCCTCCGCCTCGTACGGTCAATCCCTTAAGCTTTGAAGAACCCTGCTTTTTACCCAGATTGGCACCCCTGATTGATCGGGGAGTTCCCAACCGGGAGTTCCACTCAGTTTCAATCCCCGATTTGAACGCTTTATCAGCGACATCCAGTTGGTTACGAGTTGGTTTTTTTGCTTTTGCCCGAACTTTACGTCCACTGTTCAACATTGCATTAACATATGCTTTGTTGTCTTCTGCTCTAAAAGCATGTGCGGTACCAACAGTCAGACCAAGCACTAGAAGTACCGCGCAGCTCAAGACGTTGCGAAATCTGACCGTTCCAGTTAGTAAGCTATAATATTTATTTGTCATATTAGCGTGTTCCATTCCATACTCTTTATTTGGATAAAACCTTCTCCCTTGTAGCAATCTTAAAATCGCATCACTGCCCTAAATATATTTTTATTATACACCCATAATTCAGGTGCAGTGGCCTCCGGGTATTAATCCCGGAAGCCTCATATAAACTTCAATCGACTTATTTTCCAAGTCTGACTTTGAAAAAGCCCTTGGCCGCATTAACAACTTCAGAGGCTGTAACCTGTTCAACAAGAGTCTTGCTTCCATCAAGCGTTACAGTTCCATTTTTAACTGTGACCCAGTTGGGTGTGCTCAGCGAAGGAGTATAATCCACATAATAGGGTACAGACCCATCTGCTGATCCCGACAACAGATTCAACATGCCCTGGCTTAAAGTGGTGTCACCTTTATCAACATTGACCACCCACTTCACCTCAGCACTATCCAAACTCATCGCCAGTCCGGTCAGCGAAAAGTCCAGTTCATCATCAGGGGCGAGGCCAATCATAAGATTTTCAGCTACAATCGGTAAATCCGCAACAGAGGCATCCGTACCCAGCACAAGCTCTTTGATATCATCAATGCCATCGTTATCGGAATCTGTGCTTCCAAAGGCCAGCAGAGCAACTGTACCCGGCCAGGACCCGGTGGCCAGTGTCGGATTCACCTCGGTGTTCCCAAAATCCTGCGGCCACAGATCAGAGGGGCCGATAGGTTCAAGGAAATCATCGCCCGGGTTCATTTCGTACTCCCATGCATCCGGGAACCAGTCCTGATCAGTATCATTGTCCTCAATCTGAATGGTAACCCTTGGAATAGACGTACTCATTGCCGCTGTTAAAGGATAGGCATTATATGGAGCAACTTTACCTGCAAAGAGATCAGCAAATATTGACTCTCGCATTAGAAATGCATCATCAATCGGAACGTTCCTGCCGTAGTAGTTGGCATAACCCCATGATTCCCAGGCATCACGCTGGTTGTTCTGGTTGTAATCTATGTAGGCCATGATGTAGTACTGCCCCACAAACTGACTTGAAGTCAAACCGCGCATTACTGCATTGACGTTGGTTGTACTCATATCCGTCAGAGGTCCAATTTCGCTATCCAGTAATGTATACTGAGATGCAGGTACGCCGGTAAAGTCACGGGTTGTATATGCACCGACCTTAACCAGATCCCTAAGATCATCATTGGCAGGGCCCAGATATTTTACAACGGCCTCAATCATAGCGTAGCCGGATGACTCCATCGGTCTGTTGACATCCAGACGGAACATCTTCCAGTCAGACCAAGCGGCAGTTGCCGGTTCCGAGAACTTGGCATCCAGAGGAATAACTCTCCAGGCATATACTGTATTAATGGAGAAGGTCTCTCCGCTCTCGAGAACATTACCCGCATGAATAGGGGCTTCCCAGATATACTCACCAGTTTCTACATGCCTTGATGGCGCCTTAAGTGCGCCACTGTAGTAAACGGTGGTTCCGTATGGTGATCCTTTTTTGATCTCGAGTGCAAATGCCGGGTAGTTATCAGGCATAGTCCAGTGAAAGACAGGACGTGAGGAATAAACATATCCGCCATGAATAGGCTTAATTCCCTCAGCCAGATTCGACTGCCACGTAGCCAGAGCATCAAACGAATTTGTGAAGGTCATCATCAGGATTGAGTTATTCGTGGAATTAACATCACCGCCGAAATAAACTTCATAAACGGCCGCCTGCGTCAACTCCGATGCACCATTATCGGTCATACCCCAGTCAAGGGCAAGGTCGCCCTGTTCGAAGAGGTCGCCCTCATGCAGATATGTACGGTCCATTTTAATATCACGATCCAAGACAATCCTGGCTTCTGAGAGACCCGGGGTCTTGGTGCGCAGTACCCGCACGCGCTGGATTGATGAGGCAGCGTCTTCACCGATCGCGCCTTCGCCATCGCCACCGAGAAGAACATCTTCGGAACGCATACCGGTGGTAAAATCCAACCTGAGATATCCGATACGGTAATCGGTGAGTTCAATCGCAATCTGATTACGATCCCAGCCAATATCGTTTCCGAACTCTTCAGGCATACCGCAAGGTTCACCTGCGTTCCAGGTGCCGCTGGCATCCAGATCAAGGAATGCAAAAAAGTAGTTCTTTCCTTCGCGGACAAATCCTGCATCAGGCTCTCTTAAATTCAAAACAATAGGGTATTGGTCGACAATATTCACACCATAATTTATCTCTACGGCACTTGCATTTACTTGAACCATAAGTCCTTCGCCATAAACAACTGCATCTTCGTCAAAGACACCAAGATCGATTACTGCTTCACCCGTCTTATAATCAACTGTTCCGACAGGAAAGAAGTTCCCACCATTATACGTACCATAAATTATACCATCTCTGTCATAACCGAAATTTAAAGTATCTCCTGTCCAAACATCGGTGAAGATAATCTGAATCGTGCCGGGGGCAATATACCCGGGACTTAATACTATCTTGTATTCCTGGTCTTTCCAGGGACCCAGATTATACGATTGTGGCTGAATATCGCCTGTAGTGCTAACCCCATAAGCAAAAGTTGCATCAGGAATTCCATCCATCTCTGGAGAGGAGTAAGCGTTGATGACAAGATCACTTCCTTCCTGTAACCCGCTGTAATTCAACTTAAGTTTGATAACCGGCACTGGATATTCCTTCTTGTAGTCAGTGAGCGGCATCAATGTGACGGCTGAGTCAGGTCTGATTGTTTGATTAACCGCACTAAATCTGGCTTCAGCCCAGTTAGACCATCCATCTTCATCATTGTCCTCATGCGCATCATAAACATAACCATTCACATAATCGGGATCGTACAACCCCTCCCACAATTGTTCCATATAGTCATGGTCAGTAAACATCGCACCGAAGGTCATCTCGCCTTCTTTCTGGAAGTAGTCAGAAAATTTCTGGCCGGGGGCTGTTTTGAAAAGACGTGGGTTGAAATAGCGGAACTGGTAGATCTCAGATATTTGGTACTCTGCCAAGTTAGGCAGGCCGTCACGGTCATAGTCACCACTGGCACCCTCTAGGCCCTCGGGGCTCTGCTTATCCAGCGAGAAGATATCCTCCCACCAGTCCGGCATACCGTCACCGTCCATGTCAGCAATCTGAATTAAGCCACCGACGCCGCCGAGTTTACTAGGTGTGGCTCCTTTGGCAATGTCACGTTGATACTTCTCTCCGTTAGTCATACCGCTGCCATCGGGATAGAGGTCATGCCAGCCACCCAGATCGGTCACAGCGGGGTAGAGACCCATGACATAGGTCGACCACCAATCCGGTAATCCATCAGAGTTGGTATCTGTTCCAGTCTCGAGCCAGGGGGCACTGGGGCCAAAATCATCCCACATATTATCCACCATTTTAGCATAAGCACCACCAAGAGGCATCAGATCAGACGCATAGGAAAGGCCTGCTAATCCAGGTGCCGTAACCCTCCACTCGATTCCATACGGATCATTGTCATTCGGGAATATATTGTTGGCAGGTACAGAACCAGTCATGGTCTCGGCCCAGAATACCGAATCAGGGACCGTATCGCTCTGCAGTGGCTCAAGGATTTGCTCACTATTAAATGCAAACCCTCCAAACGCAGGCAGATGGACCACACCATTCTCGATAATGCTGTTATAGCGTCTATCGTTGTAATGCGTGCTGTACAACTCACCAAAGCGCATACCCAGAGCTCCATTAACAACCGCTGGCTGGTTGATTAATACAGCCGGGTCATCGAATCCACGCGGTATTTTAACCAAATCGTTAATGTCATCTGCTTCGACGCTGAAGAGGTTATCGAAGTTGTAGTGGTACAACAACTCAGGTGGGAGTTGCGGAAGAGCCCCGAAAACCCTTGATCCTCCAATCTGGAGAGATGCTGCTATTTCAGCCCGATTATCTTCGATATCCTTGCGCAGGTATCTGACGTTCATATAATCCTGTATATCGACAAGGCTACGAGCTCCATCCCAAATCCTGACTTCATCTACATACCCTTTGTAGAACCCAGAGAGGTTGTTCCAGAACATATCACGCACATCAAAGCTCGCTACATCATCGGATGCTCCGATAGCTATAGAACCTACATACATTACGTTCATTTCCTCCTCGTCATTATTATAAACGGCGCCGTTAGCAGGAATCAATGTTGTTTCTACGCTCTCAAAAACTTCACCATTGACAAGTATACTAAGCTGCCCTGCACTGCCATCCATACGTAGAGCAAGATGAACCCACTTATTAGCCGATAATGTTGGCCCGTAAACCTTGACGATAGCCGTATGTTCATCATGCGCCTCAGATCCGGCATTGTCAAACTTACCGTACACCCGTCCATCAGCTTCAATACCGATCAGGAAGTTTTTGCGTACCCGTCCATCCACATCGTTTAAATCGCTCGCGGTATATGCGACTGAACGATTTATTATGACCTGCTGACGATTAACCTCGTCAGGGCGCACCCATAACTCAACCGTGAAGCTATGCATTGACCATATATCATCATGCCTATACGGGATTATGGTGCGGGCAGCTGATGCAACTCCATCAAACCACATGGCCTGGCGACGTATCGGATTGTCGTGATCCCGTGGGTCGGCTAGAGGATTAGGCGCCTGCACCAACTCATCTTTATCTGAGACACCATCGTTGTCTGTATCATAGCCCTCATTCTGTTCATGAGTGAACATCCAGAGTGTCGGTAAAGGAGTCCAGAAGTACATACCATCAAAATAATAATGATTATAGGTCATACTCTCTGTCGGTTCCTCGATACCAAATGGCGTGAACAACGTGTAATTGTCTGTCAGCCACAGAGGTGACGGGTCGGTGTTGTAGTGCAGTGGAGCCGAGGTGTTGGCTAGAATTTGTTCCTCAAAATTGAGTAAGCCGTCACTGTCGACATCAACCTCAGGGAGCCCGGCCATCCATGGATGCTTAACGAAGTCCATCGGCAAGCCAAAGCCAAAGTCGTTCATGTTGTACCAGATCAGATATCCACCTGGAATGGGATAAGCCATCATTACGCGGTCGCCCTCTACAAGCAAGGTTTCACCGAGAATTGGGTTGAGGCCATGATACATTTCATAGAAGTCATCCATGGTATCAAAGTCCGTATCCTGCATACGTGGGTCGGTGGAGGTATACATTACTTCGTTAACCGGAGCCATAAGGAACATTTCAAAAGCGCTATCCCATTCGTTGGTCACCATGTAGAAGAAGGAGTGAGCAGTCGGTTGATTCATCGGTAATGGTTCATTCTCGGTTAACCATCCAATGTCGTCCACAGGAATGTCATACCGGAAGTGACGCACCGCCTGCACCCAATACTCCTGATAGTTATAGAGTCCATCATTATCCCAGTCATCTGCATAGTCACTTACAGTTCCGTCCATACCGTTGGTTATTACCAGAGCTGCCACCACATTGGTCTGACCCGGCAGGGCTGGAGGTGCTATTATAGTACCATCATTTGCCGATGGGGTTCCTGAAAACTGAACCTCCCATGCATCCGGGAGCGCATCGGCATCGGTATCAGAGCTACATGGGTTCAAACCGCCACCGGCACCACCAGCAAGATTTTCACCATAAATGAAGGCCTGCTCACCTGAATCGCTGACACTATCAAAGTCGGTATCGCCATTCCAGGGATTGGTTGGCCAGACCTTGTTGCTCCAGTAGATATCCTCTTCAGAGGGAAGAATTGTTATTTCGGTGCCTTCCAGAGATGCATACTGTCCGGGATTTCCGTAGAATTCGGATGACTCCCGACTTGCAAACTCCCGGATTTCCCATAGTCCATCACCATCAATATCGTCATCAAAGTCATAGGGGTTCCAAGGTGAGATCGCCAGGACAGGCTCGATTGGGTTTGGATCTTCCGGATCAGTAGCCACATAGAGTTCCCATCCATCCGGCATGCCGTCCCAGGCACTCAGGCCACCATTCGCATAGGATGCATCGCTATCCGGCGTTCGCGGGTCGGTTGAAGCGGCATGCCAGGCTTCCGAAGTCGCAGGAATACTTTCCCCTATGCCATTTGCACCGGTTGCCGACATAAACTTCATTAGAAGATATTCATCCAATGATGTGAAGGGCATTGTATTCGGTGATGGCTTTCCTATCTGGATTCTCCATCCGGTACGCGGATCAAAACCAAATTCATCGCGCACCTGATAATGCAATATCAGAACATCTACAGGGGCCGGAGCTATATCCGTTATGACAAAACCTGCCTCCAACAGAATGGCACCTCCCATTGCAAGCGGGCCATTTGTTCCACCATAGTTATACCATCTATTCACTATAATCTCTGAATCACCGAAATCAGCATCGACAGCCAGATAATTATTGGTTGTTTCGTTTCCAACGACGGTAACCCACAGGCGCGGAACAATCGCACCCGCCATGAAATCACCATCAGTATTGTTCATTGTGAAATCTGTTGCGTCGCGAGGATCAATCGGATTCAGGCCGTACATGACCTCCCATCCATCACACATGCCATCGCCATCGGTATCCCAATGGACCGGATTCGTGCCCATAGTCAGCTCTTCGATATCCAGCAAACCATCTTTATCCAGATCACGGTCAAAACCGGAAGCCGGCAGGAGCGGATTGAACTCAAAGATAATATCCTTGGACTCCATCAAGATGCCTACCGCAACATTAGTTGGATTGTAGTACTCGCCTGTCATCGGATTCAATTCCCGACTGGCCTCATTCCAGAAATAATACTCCCAGCCGTCAGGGAATGTGTCGCCATCGGTATCCCACTTGGTCGGGTTTGTGCCGCCCTGAAGAATAGTCGTTCCACCCGGTTCATCTCTGGGGCCATCCAGCACAGATCCGTAGGTGAGGTTATTCAGGCCGGGATCTTCACCGCGCACCTCAAGCATGGCTGTGAAAGGTCCACCGACAGTGGCATACACATTTGTGAGTCCAGGCAGATTAATCAGAACACCACCACCGCTGGTGATACCGGGCAGATAGTCCTCATCTCCATTATAGTCATTCATATCAATCAAATGATTCGGAAATTCAGCGTCTTCGCCTCCGGCCCCAGCTAGATCCGGCAGGCCATACAGCTGCGCAATCTTGTCAGGGATACCATCCGCATTTATGTCACCCATATTATCCAGCAGGCGCCACTCCCTCGAGAAAACGGCACTAACATCACGGATGCTCTCAGATGAAAGGGTTGTGCTGCCATCAGCTGCAGTAGATGACTGCAGCGCCGGCAATGAAATTGAGGTCACTGGCGTGGTTGTCGAAGGATTCAGCTTGCTCTCAGGAATTCCCTGGTCGGCACCGACCCACACGTAGAAGAAGCTGTCCATAAGCCTACCGCTGACACTCTTGGGATATGGTCTGGCCTCCAGAACAGCCGCATTGACTAACGGTGAGTACTTAAAGAAGTATGTCAGATCCCTGAACTCGAAGCTCTCTGCCTCCAGCGACACAACCGTTCCGTTACCAATTCCATCCATTCCATAATAGGAGGCCTGCAGATTAGGTCCGATCGGAGTCACAATAACCATCTTGGGCTGCGTGACAACCACAGTGAAAGAGCGTCTGGCTTCGCCGCCGTCTTTATCTGTAACAATCAGAATGCCGGCTTTTGTTCCAAGTCCAGTATAAACATGATTAACACTGCCTGCGCCAGTGGTGCTAAAGGTGCTGCTGCCATCACCCCATCTCCATTCAATCTTCATTGTGCTGTCAATATCCGCATCGACATCATCCACATCCCAATCGAAGCGTACAATCTCCCCCTGAGCAACCTCAAAGAAAGCATTTGTTAAAGGTGTACGTATGACAGGATTGACATTGAGCACTCTAACGGCATTGCTTTCAACCTGAAAGTGACTTACCGCATTCGTAGTTCCAAGAATTGTCGGGATAACGTAAACACCGGGATATGTCGATAATTCATCTCCATCGTAAACGAGTATATCGACATCTTTATGTGTCTGACCGGGTGAGAAGGTTACCCGCGTCGGGCGCAGTCCAATATTTCCAGTC
>Ga0307990_1002354_pt1 | contig 15149 bp, 12 predicted proteins | sample EllFjometagen129_FD_203168 | JGI IMG/M metagenome (GOLD analysis project Ga0307990, IMG submission 203168) | Marine microbial communities from Ellis Fjord, Antarctic Ocean - #129 | ecosystem: Environmental > Aquatic > Marine > Unclassified | place: Southern Ocean | collected 2014-10-08
GAAAAGATCTTTCGGATCAATAAAGAACCGGCGCATTGCAGTCTGATACCTTTTGACAGTGTCAAGGAAGCACGTAAAGGGAATCGCCAATCTTCACGTCATTACAAAATGCTAAACGGTCAGTGGAAATTTAATTGGGCCGCCGATCCGGATTTGCGGCCGGTTGATTTTTATAAAACCGATTATGACGTTAGCGGGTGGGACGATATTAAGGTACCGTCGAACTGGCAGATACAAGGGTACGGGACACCTCTTTATGTTAATATGGTATTTCCGTTCAAGGTGAACCCGCCGTTTGTTATGGATGAGCCGCCTGTGCGTTATACGAATTTCAAAGAACGTAATCCCGTGGGCAGTTACCGGCGAACATTCAGTATTCTGCAAAGCTGGAAGGATGAGGAAATTTTCATTAACTTTGACGGAGTGAATTCTGCGTTCTATATCTGGGTTAACGGTCAAAAAGTCGGTTACAGCCAGGACAGCAGAACCCCTGCTCAGTTTAATATCACAAAATACCTGATCGCCGGCGAAAACAGCGTAGCCGTCGAGGTTTACCGCAATAGCGATGGGTCGTACCTGGAGGATCAGGATTTCTGGCGATTAAGCGGCATTTTCCGGGATGTGTATCTGTTTTCGACTCCTAAGATTCATATCCGCGATTTCTTTGTGAAAACCGATCTTGACGACGAGTATAAAGACGCGGTTTTGAAGGTGTCGGCTAGCGTGGTTAATTACGGTAACGCAGCTATGGATATGCCTAAGCTGACTGCGGAGCTTTTTAATAGTAAAGGCAAACGGGTTGCTTCTATTAAGCCGGTTAAAAATAAGATTCGTAAGATCGAGGCGGGTAAGGCTGTTGATATTGAGTTTGAAAAGACAGTCAAGAATCCGCTGAAGTGGTCGGCTGAGACACCGAATCTTTATAAGCTCGTTCTGTCGCACAAGGGCAAGGGGCTTTTCGCTAAAGTGGCCGAAGCGGTGTCTTGCAATGTTGGTTTCCGCGAAGTTGAGATCAAGGATAGGGTTTTGCTTGTAAACGGTAAATACGTCTATATGAAAGGCGTCAACCGGCACGAGCATGATCCGGACACCGGCCATTACATCACTCGTGAATCGATGATACGTGATATTAAGCTGATGAAGCAGGGCAATGTCAATGCTGTGCGGACGTGTCATTATCCGGATACTCCGATGTGGTACGATCTTTGCGATGAGTATGGTTTGTATCTTATCGATGAGGCGAATATTGAATCGCATGGGCTGGGGTACGGCAAAAACTCGCTGGCTAAGAAACCGAGTTGGGGGCCGGCGCATATGGACCGTACGATGAATATGGTTCAGCGTGATAAGAATCATCCTTCGGTTATAATCTGGTCTATGGGTAATGAGGCCGGTGACGGGGTTAATTTTGTGGCGAATAGTGCGTGGATAAAAAAGTTCGATCCTTCGCGGCCGATCCATTATGAACGCGCGGGCCAGGCTAAGCACGTCGATATTGTTTCGCCAATGTATGCGCGGATTCCGAAAATTATTGAGTATGCAGAGACTGAGGGTATTTACCGGCCGCTGATACTTTGTGAGTATTCACATGCTATGGGTAACAGCTGCGGAAATATCGCGGACTACTGGGCGACTATCGAAAAGCACAGGGCGCTTCAGGGCGGTTTTATCTGGGACTGGGTTGACCAGGGGCTTCGGAAGGTCGACAAGGAAACTGGTAAAGAGTTCTGGGCGTATGGCGGTGATTATGGGGATAAGCCGAACAGTGGTAATTTCTGTATCAACGGAATCGTTCAGCCGGACCGAAAACCGAATCCGCATTACTACGAAATGAAGAAGGCTTACCAGAATATCGATGTTTATGCGGTTGATCTGGATAAGCAGCAGTTTAAGATTGACAACCAGTATCTCTTTACTGATGTCGGGGATTTGACCGATGCGAAATGGGAGGTGACCAGGGATGGTGAAGTGGTTCAGCAAGGCGTGATAAAGGGTCTTAGCATTGCTGCGAGCGCGTCAAAGTTGATTACGATCCCATATGACGTTTCAAAGTTTGACCATTATGGCGAATATCTCGTGAAAGTTAAGTTCACCGTCACAAAAGACATGCCGTGGGCGTCTAAGGGGCATTTGCTTGCTTGGGATCAGTTCGAGCTCAGGTCGTCTGCGATAGTTGACAACCCGGCGGGGCCTGCTCTTACGCTTGATGAAAATGATGGGACCGTTGCGATCTCGGGTAAGAATTTTGCGGCGAAGTTTTCCAAAGAGCTTGGGGCTTTGGTTTCTTATAAGGTTTCCGGTGTTGAGATGATGGCGGGACCGCTTATTCCGAATTTCTGGCGGGCTCCGACGGATAATGACGGTGGAAACAAAATGCCGAAACGCCTGGGTATCTGGAAGGAAGCCGCGCAGAATCGGAAAGTTGATTCTGTCAAAGTTCTCAAAAAGGATGATAACCGTATTGGGGTGACAGTTATTTCTACGGCGGCGGCTAAGGAGTCAAAGGTTATTGTTGACTATGAGGTGCATGGAAACGGCAGCATTTTAGTTTACTATCGTCTGAAGCCCGGTAAGGAATTGCCGAATATTCCGCGTATCGGGATGCAGTTTAAGATGCCGAAGGCGTTTGACAATATGAAATGGTATGGACGCGGGCCGCATGAGAACTATTGGGATCGCAAAACGGGGGCGGCTGTCGATGTTTATGCGGAAAAGGTTACCGAGCCTGCTCATGAGTATGTTCGTCCGCAGGAAAATGGTAATAAGACGGATGTTCGGTGGATGACTTTGACGGATAATGCCGGCAAGGGTCTGAAATTTACGGCCCTGCCACTGCTTAGCGTTAGTGCGTGGCCGTATGCTATGGAAGATATTGAGGCGGCTAAGCATCCATTTGAGATTGCCGAGCGTGACTATATTACTGTCAATGTCGACTATAAGCAGATGGGAGTCGGCGGCGATAACAGTTGGGGAGCAAAAACGCATAAGGAATATACGCTGCCGGCGAAGGAATATGCTTATAGCTTTGTAATCGAACCGGTGAAATAAATTCTTCAGGCCTATACACCCTGAAGCAAAATAAATACACCATAGCAGGCTAAAAACACAATAATTTCAGGTAATTACGGATATTTAAAATTCTACGAATGAGAAATCGGTGTAATAACGGTGTAGTAAAGGTGTAGTTTTTTAAGGACTTGACTGTAAAGCCCTGCGGGATTCACTCCTGTTAGGGTGAGTGCTAATTGTTTTCTTCTTCTGGTGATGTTGCGCCTGTTTCGTGTTCGGCGTTTATTGCCTGCAGCATTTTTTTGATGTCAAACGCTCCCCAGATCGTGACCCATACGGCCAAGCATGCGAACATTGCCATTCCGGCGATCAGGACTATTTTCCAAAGTAACATCCAAGCTTCCATATTTTTACCTCATAATTTAAACAGCCTTGTTGGCCGGTTCGATTTTTTTATTTTTGTCGGGGAATATCAGCGACCCGGCGATCATGGCTATTGTTGTTAATGTTATGCTCATCAAGGTTGCTCGGGGTGCGGTGATGTTGAGGCTAAAGCTTTCTCTAAGAAAGTTTTGTACCGGGCCAAGGCCGAGGATGGCGGAGGAACCTGCTAGTAATGCCAGGAAAGCTCCTGTTGAGCTTGCACGTTTCCAGTAGAGTCCGCCTAGTAATAGTGCAAATGCTCCGGCGAAATAGATCGCTCCGGTTACGCCCATGTAATCGAAAATGTCGAGGCTTCCCTTATACAAGAGGCCCCAGGCCAGTACGTACAGGCCGATGACGACGATCAGTATTCGAGTAATCAGAATTCTTTTCTTTGGCGAAAGTTTGTCGCCCATCAGCGGTGCGATTACGTCCTGGGTCAATACGCTGCTCCAGCATAGCAGGTAGCTGTCGTGGGTTGACATAAAGGCGGCGAGCATAGCCGCGGTGATAAGTCCGATGACACCGGCAGGGAGGATTTGGGCGAGGAACATTGGCATTGCGTATAGATTGTTGACTGCCTCTGTATTTTCGTCCGTTGGGAAGAACGATTCTTTGAGTTGGCCGCCCTCGTTCATGATCCATACGAAAGCACAGATGCCCCAGAAGTACGGCAGTAGGAATCTGATCATATATGAAACAGAGGCGAAGGTGAATTGCCTTTTTACGGTTTTTGGGGATTTGGCGGCGAGTGCCCTGGATACGGAGGTCGGCCAGATGGCACAGCTGACCAGGCCGATGAACGCGACAAAGATTATGTATTCCACTCCAAATTCGCCATCTTTCATGGTTGGATTGAAGCCGGCTTCCTGTTTGTATTTTACGACGGTATCGAAAATGTTTGTCCAGCCGAGGTTTTTGATCGACAGGTATGTTGCCAGTAGCATGCCGAATGAAAGTACGACAAATTGTACGTAGTCAGCGATGACGACCGAGACCATGCCTCCTAGGCATGTGTAGACGAGGACGAGTGAGATGAGAAATACCATTACCGCCGGCAGTGCCCAACTGTTTTCTGACAGGCCTGTGATCCCGACGATGAACATCGAGCCGATCTTCAGGAACAGGCCCATGTTAAGTATGCCGCCGACAGCCATCATGATGCCGCCGAGTATTCGGGTTTTTCTGTCAAAGCGGCGTTCGTAGAATTCCGGTATTGTCAGGACCTCCATCTCGCGGAGGCGGTAAAGGAAAAAACCGCTAATGCCGACGAAGAAGGTTACTACTCCGGCGATCAGGGCGATGTGGAAGGTTGCAAATCCGCCGTTGAAGGCTTTTTGCGAACTGTACATTACGGTGATCAGGCCTAATTCGGTGCCGGTCAGGGTTGCCACGCCCAGGGCGGTGCCGAGCCCTTTGCCTGCGCAGACGAAATCGTTCATGTTCTTGATGAATTTGCTGACGAAAATGCCAATACCCAATGAAATCATCGGGTAAACAATGACAATTACCCAATCGATAGTACTGAAGTTTGTTTCCGCTAGTATGCCCGTATTCAAGATCGGCTCCTTGCTCAAACTGACCTGTCAGGTTAGTTTGGAATGTATAATCTCAATTGTATAATATATATGATGTAAACTAATAGACAGTATAGTAGCAATTTAGTGAGATGCAAGCGGAAGTTATGCGGGATACGGATTAGCGCATAAAAAAACCGGCATCGCCGTTAAGCGGTACCGGTTTTCTTTTCGGCTTTTCGGAGCTATCGCTCGTCAAGCCTGGCTTTAATTAAAGCCCCCACCTTCGAAGCCTTTTCCTCGGCGATACTATAAAACTCCAGTAAATCCTTGTGGGCCTTTTTGGCGAGAACCTCGCCCTTGGTTACCACATCTTTTTCACTGGAAGGTCTTCCTTCCGGCACCTTGTGCCGGTCAATCTCTGGTCCGTCTAAAGCAGGTGCCTGATAGTAAATCGCCGATCCAAAACCGGCAAAATAGATTATCAAGGCAACTAATAATTTGCTACGCAATCCACCCATGCGAATATCTCCATAAAGAAATATATTTGACGTTTGTTATACGATCCGGACCGGGCAAATAGCCCAAAAAACTGGCCGGTTTAAACGAAAAAAAACATTTTTTTCGTGGGTTGCAACCCACTGTTAACACTTAAAACTTAAGAAATAAAAGCGTTACAGTCAAACGAATGAGGGATGTTTTTTGGAAGTTTTTTTAAAATGTTTTGGTCCTGTAATAAGGGGGATTTCTGTGCCTTGAAGGGTATGAGTATGCAGGCAGCGGGGTTATTATGGGACATGAGATAAATTTTTATTTTACAGGTATCGGTGATTTTATCGGACGGTCTTGCGGCCTCAATCAAGGGTTCTGGGTTCAGTTGGTCTCTTATTTATAGGATTTTGGAATTTAATAAAATAATCTGGATTTTATGAGTGCTTTAGGATTATAATTGTACCTCTGCTCAGAATAATATTCCGGGCAAGAAGCAGGAAGCGGTGTTGGCGGATTTTATGCCGTTACAGTAGTGTTTGTTATGTTCTTTAAATTTTATTATTAACCCAATAAAAGGTAAGCTTATGGATAGTTCTGTCGAGATGCAAATTGCCGACCCAAAATATAACATGGGGTATCTGTGGTTGATCTGCATTGTAGCTGCTATGGGAGGCTTGCTGTTTAAAGATCGAACGCGAATTGGTTGATTGAGATATGATATACAACGATCACAAAAATAAAGCCCCCGTTGGCTTTCATAGTTTCCTAATTTCTAAGAAAGAGAGTAAATCACTATGAGCATTGACCAACATGACAATAAGAAAATATACTGCCGAATGATGGGGCATCATCTGAATTTTGCCTATTGCAGAAAGACTGCTTCTGCACAACCGTGCAGAAAAATATTCGATTGCTGGTTTGAGACTTTCGATATTGAGCAGTTCATGCAGAAACATTTTACTGATGAACAGATAAAGACTATTCTAGCTCCGCCTAAAGCCAAGGTTACTTCTTTGATCGAACTGATCCAGCAGGCACAAGAAAATGCGAAGAAGCAGGGAAGTGAAAATGAGTGAAAAACCTACAGTCATTCACCCTTTTTTATTTTCAGTCTTTCCGCTACTTTTTCTGCACGCCGAAAACTGTTTTGGAAAAGGTAAGTCTTGATAGTTCAAGATGAATTTAGTAAAATTATCAATAACGAAAGGACTGAATGATGTTTTACAAACGCTTAAATGGGAAATCTCAGATCAAAGTTTTTTTTTCGACGTCCATTTCGTTAGCTATTATCGCCCTTATTCCTCTAATCCCCTTCCTTTTGAAAAGACAACTGATTTTCTCGCATGAAAGCTATCGATATCTCTATTTAGTCGAACTGTTTAAAGACGCCTTTTCAAATGGTTTTGTGTATCCCCGCTGGCTCGCCGAGTTGTATGGCGGATTTGGATATCCAACTTTCGTCTATTACCCTCCCGGTTTTTTTTACAGTTCATTGCCAATTTCATTTATCACCGAGTCTCCCTTAATTCGAGTCTATGGTACGTGCTACCTTCTATGTATTGCAGGGACTGTCGGGATATATAAATTGTCTCGTCTGTTTTGTTCCAGAAAAGCGGCATTCTTTCCCACTGTGATGTTCTTACTGACGCCGTATTTATTTTGCAATTTTCATGTTCGAGGCGCCTTGGCAGAAATGGGGATGCTGCTGGTGGTTCCGTGGCCGGTCTTTTTTATGATGTCCTTAGTGCAAGTTGAGTCGATGTCCGGAAAACGTATTTTTCTAAATGTTTCCGGACTGGCCGTTTCAACAGCTATTGCCATTATGATGCATCCACTTGCGCTCGTGTCTTTAGTTCCCTGTTTAATGTTCATTGGCATAGGCCTTCTCTTTGCGGTATCGTCCCAAAATCGTTTCCGGTTAAGTAAATATCTCTGCCTGGGATTGGTCTCCGGGTTTATACTTTCGAGTCCCTACTGGCTTGTATTTCAACTTATGGCACCTTATGTTCAGCTTGACAAAGGGGTCCAGGGTGGATTTCAAGCAGTCGTTCACGTTTTATGGCCCGAACAGCTTTTCAGTCCATTTTGGGGTTACGGCGGATCTACCTATTTGAAAGGACAGGACGGAATGTCTTTTCAACTTGGATTGCCTCATTATATTCTCGCGGTTCTTGGAGGTTGGTGGTCCCGTAAGAATATTCGAATGCGTATCGTTTTCACTCTATACCTGCTGTTAATACTGGCGATGCCTTACTGGGGTTTTCTATTATGGAAACTTCCTTTGTTGAATAAGGTTCAGTTTCCATGGAGGTTTCTTGGCGTAATCGCATGTATGCAGGCGATTTTAATCGCAGGGACATCTCGCCACATTGACAAGTATTTCAGCACCTTAACTCTGCCTTCTATTTTGCGAAAAAGCATGGCGTTTATTTTGGTTTCCGGCATCCTTGCAATTAGTGTTTTCTGGTATCTGGCAATATTCAAAGCACCTTCTGTTTCAGAAGATATCAACGCTCGTAATTGGCAGCAGATATTTGAAAATAAGCTAGATACGTCATTTTATAACGGTGGTGCGTTCCGTGATGAATTTTTGCCCGGAACGGTTGACTTAGATGCATTTAAAAAGAACTATTCTCAAGCACGAGGCAAAAATCCGATCGTCGAAGGTAAAGGTCTAACTTTTTTGGCGGATCATACGGACTACAGAATTTCGTGCGAACTTGAAAGTGAGCAGCCTCAAACGATCAGAATAAATCAGTTTTATCTGCCGGGCTGGTTTGTAACGATTGACAAAAAACCGGTACCGACCGAAACACTCGAACGTGAATTGACCGAAACGGGTTTAATGAACGTTCATATTCCTGTAGGCAGTCATGTTCTTGAAGCCGGATATCGCGGCCCAAAGGGCCAAACGGCCTGTTTGATAGCGGCCTTAGCAACTGTTGCCGGCTTTTTGTTATGGGGTGGGCGAATATGGTTGACCTCGGGTAGTAAGCCTGAGACCATAAATGCCTCAGTCGATAATAATTGCTTCATTGTTCCGGCAAATAGTATTTCTGAAAAACTATTAAAAGGCCATATAGTCCTGTGTATAAGCATATCCATTTTTTTGAGCCTTTGGGCGGCGACAGTTTTAGTTGGAAGGGACGGGGTTTTGCGTCCGGTCCTGTGGAGACATTTCGATACGTCGCAGGGAACAGTGAAAATGGCGAAAGTATCACAAAACCATGAACAGCTATTTCGTCGTCCATTTGCCATGAAAGAGTCTGCCCAGGCTATCGCTTCAAGCGAACTCTCTCCAAAAAACCGGGCGGATTATTCATGTGATGGTAATTTCAAAACTCAATGGGCGATGGAAAAGTCTTCCGGACAGATAGAATTTTTGTTCCCCGATACGGTCTTTCCCAGGTCAATCGTAATCAAACCGCTTATGACACATGCCCCGCGGGGAGAGGACTGTATTTTAGAAGGGACCGTTGTGATCAATGACAATATCGAAATGAAGATCGGAATGCTCTCGAAGGACCAGATATTACTGATCTCGATCCCGGAGCAGTTGAAAGCACGGAAAGTGATTTTCGTAATCGATCACGCAAGCGGATCTGCCGGGGTATCAGAATTCTATATTACGTCAACCTGGAAACAGTGACCGCGCGTGCTTCGTTCACGATCGCGGACTCATGCAGAACTTTATATCTGATGCAAAGGAAAGTAAATGAATAAGCCAGCCAGGGTCATTCACCCTTTTTTATTTTCAGTCTTCCCGGTTGTGTTTCTTTATTCTCACAATATCGGCGAAGTTTTTGTTTCGCAAACGCTGCTTCCTCTTGGCGTTTGTCTTTTGGGTAGAAGTAAATTTAAGACCGATGGCGAAAAAAACAAAGGTTTCGCTAATGGCCCATTGAAATCGTTCCCGGCCAGCCTGGAAGGTAATATTCTTAAGATAACCGGGTCGGCATTCGGAATGGGGTGATTTCGGAGCTCAATAGCCCGCCTGTGCTTTCCCCTGTCAACGCTTCCTCACGCCCTCGCGGGTCGCCCTGGCATGACTCGGGGCCAAAGTGGTGCGCGTCACCTTCTTTGTAAGACTCTTGCATTCTCTACTATCTGCCGATTTTAATCGGCGATTTCTGACTGTCCCTAATTTCAAAAAACTACCCAAAAAAACGCAACATTGGTACATTTATACCAAAAGTAAGATTTTGAGGGTGAACTATGGCGTAGAGAAGGGCTGCAAGCTTTACACTCACAGCCCTTGGAGTTATCCTATCATGGGCAGGTTCCCCAGATGGGCCGCGGAAGCGCCCAACTGGTGGTGTCGTCATCGAAATGGCTCGGTTTAGAAGGAATCAGTGTAACGCACCATCCGGACAGGTCCTGGTTGAACAACGACGCATCGCCGAACATATAGACCATGCGGGTGACGCTGGAGGTGTTCCAGCTGCCTATGTTCTGGTTGAAGGATGACGCACCGCTGAACATCAACACCATGTTGGTGACGCTGGAAGTATCCCAGCCGCCTATGTCACCGTTGAATAACGACGCACCGGCGAACATCTGGTCCATTCTGGTGATGCTGGAGGTATCCCAGCCGCCTATGTTCTGGTTGAACGACGACGCCAAGGCGAACATCGCCGCCATGTTGGTGACAGCTTCAATACCCTCCGAAGTAGCCGGTACTGAAACGAGGTTCGAACACCGAAGGAACGCACCATCCATACTGGTAAAGCCCAGTTGTCCCCAGTTATCGACGCTTATCAGTTTTGCGCACTCGGAAGCCGCACCGCCATTGTCACCGCTGTTGTATGCCCCCGCGCTGCCGGTGACCATAACGGTGTAGGTCCCGTCAACACCGTAGTCGTGTACATGCGGGCCCGGAGTAGTTACATGGTTAGAGTCGCTGCCATCACCCCAGTCGATAATAGCGTCCACCTCACCGGCCAGAGCAAGTGTAACTGTCGCGGAGGCCCCAAGGCTCGTATCCCAGGTCGTTATGAAGGACAAAGACCAGTCAGTCATCCACTGAGAAGCCATTACTGCTAAATCTTCCAGGTTTACCTTACAGTCCCCAGTAATGTCCGCTGATGGACATGCCTCACTAACCATTCCATTCACTGACAACAATACCATAAAAACCAAAGCTAGCTTCTTCATCATCTTTCTCCTTCAAAATATGTGTTAAATGCAGGTCTATCACCCTGCGGAGTGCTTTTCGCCTGCGCCTCCACGCTGGGGGTCTGCTAAAACAACTGCAATTATACCTAATTAAAGATATAAATCAAGGGAAAAATTGTTTTATTGTGCAAATATCTTGCCGGATCGAACGGTTTTCATCACGGGCAGGTCCCCTAGACGGGTCGTGAGTTAGGCAGTGTCCAATTGTCGGCACTGGTATCGAAATCGGAATGAATAGGATTCAGATTGACGCACCATCCGGACATATCCTGGTTAAACGCGTCCGCATTGTAGAACATACGGTTGATGTCGGCCAAATTAAAGGTTCCTGAAAATTTATTATACTAAACTGTATTGTAATTCAAAATCAAAATACATGCAAAAACAGTAAACTATCGGCAAAACAAGCATGGCAGATAACAAGACATTCCAGGGCACATTTTACTGAAAAATTCTCCCTTTGGCGCTGCTACTGTTTTTATGCTTTTAACCCCAAAAAAATAGATTCTTTTTTTATCAGATTCAAGACTGAAATAAATAGAAATATTCATCGCTTTTATCTTGAACTTTTACACAAAAAGGTTAGTATCGGTAACATAATTAGTCTTTCGCCTCTCGAGACGGTTCTATATAAATTAACAAGAGAGGCATATTAAACGGCCAACATATCGGCCAAGGAGTATAGCAGTATGAGTAGTGGCACAGTAAAATGGTTTAACGCAAGTAAAGGTTTTGGCTTTATTACCCCGGACGATGGTGGTGACGATCTTTTTGTTCATCATTCAGAGATCGAAATGGAAGGCTATGCAAGCCTCGACGACAACCAAAAGGTAACTTTTGAGGTTGGCGAAGGCAAGAAGGGCCCGTGTGCTACAGCAGTAAAACCTGCGTAACCCGGATTCAGCTAAGAAATCGAAAGCCGTGCTATATTGTTAGCACGGCTTTTTTAGCATAAAGACCCCGCGTCTTAAGACGCAGTTACATGAGCATTAAAAAACTAAAGATTTTACGATCTTTGGGTATCTTGGTCTTCGCACTGACATTAACACCGTTTTTGATTAATGTTTAACTTATTGGGAGTAACAATGGCAAAAGCTCTAAAGATTTCGCCCGAAGGCAGGAAATGCCTGTTTCCGCTTTGCAATCATCTCTTGAGTATCTATAACCACAAGGATTACTGTCGTTTCACTGGGATCAGATACCTGATGAAAAAAAATCTAAAATGCCATATCAGCACATAAAATGAATGAGATTAAGCAACATTTTTTCTGTAAAATTTCTTTTTGTTTGATTTGACGGATTCGTTTTCGTTCGGGGTAAAAAAAGGGGTCTGACCGCTTTAATTTCATTATTTATGAAGTCACAGGCATTGGTTTTTTAATAAAAGGGAAACAGCATGAGTAAATTAACACTGGGAGTCATTGGGACTTCAAAAAAAGAGGATGAGCGACGTTTTCCGATTCATCCAGAGCATTTGTCTCGCATCCCTAAGGACATTCGCCGTCAGCTGATCTTTGAGGAAGGCTATGGGGCACCATTCGGTATTTCGGACTTGGAAATTGCTGCTCAGACGGGTGGGATTGCCACACGACACGAATTATTGACTGACATCGGCACGGTTATCATTTGCAAGCCAGTATTAGCTGATTTGCTAGAACTTCGAGAAGGAGGAACACTATGGGGCTATGTGCATTGCGTACAACAACAGGATATCACCCAAGCTGCTCTTGACCGTAAGCTGACGCTGATTGCCTTTGAGGATATGTTTGTTTGGTCTCCGAACGGTTATATTGGTCGCCACACATTCTATAAGAATAACGAAATGGCTGGTTATTGCGCGGTACTACATTGCTTACAACTTAAAGGTATCGATGGTCACTACGGCAACCAGCGTAAAATAATCATTTTTAGTTTTGGTGCAGTCAGTCGGGGGGCGATATACGCTCTCAAGGCGCATGGGTTTAGAGATATCACAATCTGTATTCAGCGCCCAGACCACGAGGTTCGTGAAGAGGTACTCGATTGTCACTACGTCAAGATTCGAGCGGGTTGCGAGGGCGAAGCACGGATGATGGTGGTGGAACACGATGGAACTGCGAGGGCGCTGACTGAGCTGATTAGTGAAGCAGATATCATCGTAAATGGGACCTTTCAAGAAACGGAAAATCCTACCTACTTTGTGATCGAAGCGGAAAGCTCATGCCTTAAGCCTAATAGCCTAATTATTGATGTCAGTTGCGACGAAGGAATGGGATTCTTTTTTGCCAAACCAACCACATTCAAGGATCCGATGTTCAAATATGAAACGATAGATTACTACGCTGTGGATCATACGCCAAGCTACCTCTGGGAAAGCGCAACCCGATCAATCTCTGCCGCGCTCATTGTATATTTATCGACAGTGCTGTCAGGCCGTGATGGTTGGCAGCAAAATGATACTATTAGACACGCTATAAATATTGATAGTGGTGTGATTCAAAACCCCTCAATTCTGTCGTTTCAAAATCGAGAACCGGACTACCCCCACGCCCACATCAATCCGGTTGACAACAAATAAGGGGTCCGGTAGAAAGCGCCGGCCAGGTAAAAAAAAGACGTGTAATCCTGCGATAAATGTGGTTAAATATTAGCTATGCCTAAGAAAAAACAGCCTAACCGAAAACATCTGCCAAAAGATCTGGAAATACTTTACGAAGACAAAGATATTCTGGTGATCAATAAGCCTGCAGGCCTTTTGAGCGTTAGGACGGCGACTACTAAATTCAAAACGGCTTACTATATTTTAACCGATTATGTGCGAAAGGGAAGTCTCAAGTCACGCAAATGCATTTTTACCGTTCACAGGCTTGACCAGTGGACGTCAGGAGTGCTTATTTTTGCAAAAAGCGAAGATGCCAAGGATCGATTGCAGGACAATTGGAAGCAGACGCAAAAGACATATGTCGCGGTCGTTTACGGGAAACTAAAACCAAAAGAGGGGATCATAACCTCTTACCTCTATGAGACCAAGAATTATTTTGTGCGCTCGACAACCGATAAAAGAAAAGGCAAACTGTCACAGACTGGTTATAAGGTGCTTAAAGAGACGGGGGAGTTTAGCCTGGTAGAGCTCGATCTTTTGACTGGCCGAAAAAATCAGATACGTGTCCATCTGGCTGATAAGGGCAATCCAATCGTCGGCGACCGTAAATACGGCAAAGATAAGGATACCTACAAGCGTTTAGCACTTCATGCCAAATCAATTTCATTCACTCACCCAACCACCAACCAGCGTATGACTTTTGAAGCCAAACTGCCAAGTTACTTTAAAATAGATTCCTGACCTTAGGTGATTGAAAAAGATTCCTTTTGCCAGTTGTAAAAGTTATTTGGATTGATGCCGTAGAAGCCTATCCCTGCGCTCGCGCTTCGGGTTTTTGTAATATGTTTGACGTTTTTTGGAGAACTGTTATTATAGCGTTCGGTAACTTATTTTATTTGGAGAATGTTATGCGTTTTCGATTTGCTGTTATAGTTTGCTTGCTTGGTGTTATGTCTGTTTGTTTTTGCGGGTGCGATGCTCAGCCAACGGCTGGAGAGATTGCTTTTGCTGAGGTTGCTGCTAAGAGTCATAGTGCCCTTCTGCCTGAAACTCAGAAAGCATCCTGGGCGCAGAGCTGGTGGATGCCGCGGCATAATGAGATCAACGAAAGGGTTGCACAGGGCAATGTGGATCTTATCATGATCGGGGATTCTATCACGCATCACTGGGATAAGGAATTGTGGGCGAAATATTATGAGCCTCGAAACGCCGTGAACATGGGGTTTGGCGGTGACCGGACGCAGCATGTTCTTTGGCGGCTAGGCAACGGGCATCTGGACGGGATCGACCCGAAACTGGCGGTGGTTATGATAGGGACAAATAACTCCGGTGCCAACACTGCCGAAGAAATTGCCGACGGGATTATTGCTATCTGCGGGAAAGTACGAACGAAACTGCCGAAAACAAAAATTCTGCTGCTGGCGATTTTCCCTCGCGGGGAAAAGCCCTATGCGCGACGAGAAAAGAATGCGACAGCTAGCGAGATCGCATCGAAGATCGCCGACGGAAAGATGATCCACTACATGAACATCAATGATAAATTCCTGGCAGCCGACGGGACGCTGAGCAGAGAGATCATGAAAGATCTGGTGCACCCAAGCAAAAATGGGTACGGAATCTGGGCCGAAGCGGTTGAGCCTAAAATTGCAGAGCTTATGGGGGAATGAGAGCGTAAAGGGTCAGGCGTAAAGGGTCAGGCGTTACCCCGCGAATGAATCGCGGGGCTAATTGTTTATTTTTTTGCGATGTGGAGGAAGAGGTTTACGCCTTCTGATTCTTTGTCGCAGCGGATGTTTTTCGGTTCAACGCCGGCATCGATCACCATACCTTTGAGATGGTCTTCGTCGCGGTGCTGCAAATGCCAGTCGCTTATTATCTCCATGTGGGGCCTGGAGGGGTTTTTCGTTGAGAAGTTTCCGATGACAAGCTCGCCGCCGTCTTTGACATATGTG